>Ga0163215_100808_pt1 | contig 33953 bp, 34 predicted proteins | sample SynspAceP_FD_185934 | JGI IMG/M metagenome (GOLD analysis project Ga0163215, IMG submission 185934) | Saline lake microbial communities from Ace Lake in Antarctica - Synechococcus sp. Ace-P (Hybrid Assembly) | ecosystem: Environmental > Aquatic > Non-marine Saline and Alkaline > Saline | place...
AAAACAAACGCGATCTGCGCTTCAGAAAACTTCCACGTCTTCATGGAACTCTCCTTCTGTCCCCCGAAGGGATCATAATTGGAAAATTCCAGCTTTAAATGGGCCAAATTATTGGGAGCACGTCACTTGTAGAGGCGATACTGCTTCTTCCAGTTCACCTGCCAGCCCTCACGCCGCAGCAGGACATGCAGACGCCGCCTTACGGTGATTGCTTGCAATCACCTACCGGCCAACGGATAGTCAAACCGTCGCCGCTCTGATGAGAGGTCCTTCAACCGAGCCCGCAGCTCAGCATCTTCCGATCGAGTTGACGCCCGCCGATAAACGCGCGGGTCGATCCCAGCCAAAGCGCAGGCCCGCCGCTGTCGATATCCCTTCTGTGTCATGGCCCAGTCCACGGCGCGCCGCTGCGCACCAGGCCTCAGAAGTTTTTTCCAGAATTTGCTTCAGCGTGGATACGTCCATCATCTGTTCGGCCAGCAACTTTTTGAGTTTGGCGTTCTCAGCCTCCAGCGCCTTCAGCTTCTTGGCATCCGATACTTCCATGCCGCCAAACTTCGCGCCACTTGTAGAAGGTCGCGTCGCTGACGCCGTGTTTTCGGCATCGCACCCAGCCCTGCCTGGTGCTCCTTCAGAATGCCCCCTCTCGGCAGATTGCTGCGCAATCGCCTGCCGGGCAATGAATGACCTGTTCCTCAGTAAACCTTGATCGTTTCATCGTCTGTCTCCTTCAGTAGGAACAGACTAACCCCAAATCCCGGACGTTTCAGGGGAGCAGGTCAGGAGCACGTCAGCGCATCGCTGACGTCGTGTTTTCGGCATAGCCCCAGTACCAGGATGCTACATTTTGTCTGGCGCAGGATCGCTAGGATTTGTGGCTCGCTAAATCTGCTCGTTTTCATCAAAAATCTTCTCGATTATATTGCAGAGAAAATTCTACTTTTGAACCCCATTATTTTCCGAGGGATTACCCTACCAGTTGGTGAGGTCAGATTGACGTTGTAACGGTCATTCGCGTCGATCGGACCATCCCTCTGCCTCTCACCTGTCAGGCGTTGACCAATCGGTTTCCACCGACTTGCGGCGGCTCAAACGCAGAGCGAGGCCAATGGATACGCCAGCACCAATGGCAACAGTCAAATCGACAAGAACGGTCAAAACCAGCGTCAGAAGCAAAAGCATGACGTCGCTTTTCCTGCCACGGGCGTATTCGCGCCATTTGTGGGGTTCGGTCATGTTCCACGCAGTGACGATGAGAAGGGCTGCTAGCGCCGGCATGGCCAGATAGCTTGCCAGCGGCGCGGCAAACACCATGATCAGCAAAATCACAGCGGCATGGACCAGGCCTGCTACGGGTGTCTTGCCGCCAGCCTTGATGTTTGTCGCCGTGCGCGCAATCGCGCCTGTTGCCGGAAGACCGGTGAACAGCGCAGAGCCGATATTGGCAATGCCCTGAGCCGTCAGCTCGGCATTCGGCCTGTGCTGTCCTTCGATCATCTTGTCGGCGACCATGGCTGAGAGAAGCGATTCCACCCCTGCCAGAAAGGCGATGATAAAGGCAGAGGGAAGCAGCTCGATCATCCGCGAGGGGGAAAGGTCAGGCAGTTGCGGCCACGGCATCTGGCTGGGCAGTTCGCCAAAGCGGGAGCCAAGCGTATCGACGGGCAGCGACATGAAGGCCACCAGAGCAGACCCAACCCCGACGGCCACGATGAGGCCGGGAAAGCGGGGTGCAACGCGTCGCAAAACCACAATCAGGATGAGCGTGACAACCGCAATGGAGAAAGTCGCTGAACTGAACGTTTCCCGCGCCTCCCACAGCACCGGAATTTTTTCCAGAAAGTCTGCGGGATCCTTGTCTACAATCAGCCCGAGGAAGTCTTTCAACTGGCTCGTGGCGATAATGATACCAATACCAATGGTAAAACCATTCACCACAGCCTCTGGAACAAAAGCGATAAGGTTTCCTGCTCGGAAATAACCGCCAACCAGCAAGATGATGCCGGCCATGAAGGTCGCCAGAACCAGCCCGTCATAGCCATGCTGGGCGATCACGCTGAACACGACGACGATGAATGCCCCTGTCGGGCCACCGATCTGAACGCGGCTGCCACCAAACAGCGAAATCAGAAAGCCGCCCACAATTGCGGTCACAATTCCCTTTTCCGGGTCAGCCCCGGACGCAATCGCGATGGCGAGGCTCAGTGGCAGCGCAACCATGGCAACCGTTGCCCCTGCGAGCAGGTCGGCAACAAAAAGCTGCCAGCTGTAAGTCTTGAGTGTCGTGAGAATCTTTGGTTGACGCATTTCGAAAGCCCATTGCTAAAATTGCCAGATTTCAGCGGCGTGATCGTCGGCAGGGTTGTCGGCGGTCGCCGTCGCGACTTGATTGGTGTTCAGTGCGGTGTTTCAGAAGCAGATGTCGGGTTTTTCAGCCTGACCCCGCGCCCGCCGGTGGTGCTGCTTGCATTGTCCCCGATGAGTTCGATGCCTGCCTTGTCGAGGGCGTCAGCCACCTTGGTAAGGGTGTCGATGATGCCCCGGACATTGCCGTCACTGGCCTCCATCCGTTGTACCGTCGGCAGCGACACACCTGCCATCGCGGCAAGGGTTTTCTGGTCTATTCCAAGAAGCGCCCGAGCGGCGCGCAGCTGTGAAGCAGTGATCATGGCTCAGCTTTCTTGCATCAGCATTCAATACAGATGTTTAAAACAGTCATATTGATGTGTCAAACATGAATAGTGGGGGTTTCGAGCGTTATGCCGACGGTACGCCGCTAGCGAATGCTAGGGGAGGGGCTCAACCTGTTCGCGATTGGGCGGTGTCACTCGCTTGGCGACAAGGTTTGCGGGCTTTCGCCGGGCTCGGGTAATTGCTTGTGTCCCCACTCAATTCGCTTGTAATCAAACCCGTATTCAAGCGTCGGTTTGACCACGTTGAAATAGGGGGAGAGGTCGAAATCCCGCGGGGCGAACAACGAGTAGTGTCGGATGTGCAGGATTTCGCGGCGGGAATAGTCTGAATCAGCCCGTTGCCTGCCCGGTGCGCGGGTGACCTCAGGAAGGATCGGATAGTGCACCGATTGAAAGGCTTGGGCGATCATCGAGGAGCAGATTGCGCGGGTCGGGTCGCCTGATCCGAAGGCGATCATCCGTCTGCGCCAGCGCACTGGCACCGGAGGTGTGGGAAAGAAATAGCGCAACATGTCGAAAATGTTCTTCATGTCGTAACGGACACCAAGCCTTTCCACCATGTAGGCGACAACAGCCGCCCGGTCTTCAGGTGTCAGCCCCATAGGACGACAGATCCGGGTGTTGAAGCGGGTGTATTTCGACAGTGGCACGGCAACGCAGCCTTCGCCCAGATTGACTTCGACGAGCTGTGGATATTCATCAAGACTCACATCATCAGGCTTCAGGGCTGTCCCGACATAGAGTGCCGCATGCGACCAGGTCGACTGGGTCAGATACTTGATGGCTGCAGACACTTTCTGGTTTCCCTCCACCAGCAGAATATCACCGGCCCGCAGGGTGCGTGATAGAGTTTCGGGATCGGACGGTGTGTAGGGCTCATATCCGGCGTTGGTGGAATGCAACCGTTGCGCCAGAAACCGCCCCAGGCGATCGAGCAGGCTGTCTTTTATGTCGAGTGCTTCGGTCATGCGGCAACACTTGGCTCGGGTATCAGTAAGGATCAACCCGCAGCGCGCCATTTTTCGGTTTTTCACATCTTGATTAGCGCATGGATACTCAGTAATTTAGAATTGTTCTAATAAGGATTTGATCATGCTGTCCCGCATTCTGGGTTTTAGCCGCCGCCCTTTCAGTTCGCTGTCCGAGCAGGAAATTCTTGCGTTGGCGATTTCGTCGGAAGAGGATGATGCGCGCATCTACCTGGCCTATGCGGATCATCTCAGGCAGGACTACCCCCAGTCTGCGAAAGTCTTCGAGGAAATGGCGGACGAAGAAAGCGTGCACCGCGCACGGCTGATCGAGCGCCACAAGGCGCGGTTCGGGGATCGCATTCCCCTCATCCGACGTGAGCATGTACGTGGTTTTTATGAGCGCAAGCCCGACTGGCTGATGAAAAACCAGTCTGTTGACCGGATTCGCCAAACTGCCGAGGATATGGAGGCGCAGGCGTACAATTTTTATCTGGCCGCAGCCAGCCGCACAGAGAATGCGGACACGCGAAAACTGCTGGGAGACCTCGCGCTGGCGGAAAAGAGCCATGAATCGCTGGCGCGCAAGCTTGGCCTTGAACATACGCCGGAAGACGTGAAGGCCGAAGAGGCGGAGACGGATCGCCGCAAATTCATCCTGACCTATGTCCAACCGGGACTGGCGGGCTTGATGGATGGATCGGTTTCAACCCTTGCGCCGATCTTCGCGACAGCCTTTGCCACTGGCGACACATGGACAACCTTTCTGGTCGGATTGTCGGCGTCCGTTGGTGCCGGCATTTCAATGGGCTTCACCGAAGCGGCGCATGATGACGGGGTGATCTCCGGCCGCGGCTCTCCCGTCAAGCGCGGTCTGGCATCAGGTATCATGACGGCGCTTGGCGGCCTTGGGCATGCGCTTCCCTATCTCATTCCCGATTTCACCATCGCCACCAGTGTTGCTGTCGCAGTGGTTTTCGTCGAACTCTGGACCATAGCCTGGATTCAAAATCATTGGATGGACACGCCCTGGAGCCGGGCAATCTTTCAGGTGGTTTTGGGCGGCGCACTGGTCTTTGCGGCAGGCCTTTTGATCGGCAATGCCTGAGGCCGGGCGAGGGGTGCGTTAATACGGGAGATCAAAGCTGTTGTCGAGTAAAAGTCGGAAAATGGCAAGGGAACGCCGTATGCTGACTCTGAGTCTCATGCGCGCAAACACTGTTGTAAAGTTTTTGCAACGCGGAGAATACGGTGATTTTTGAGGCTACGGAACGGTGAACCCCCGGTATCTAAGTTGCCAATTGCTGGGGTGTGTGTCATTGACCACGATATCAAAAATCGGATTTCGTTAGCGAATTGAACATCAAAAAGAGACTTCGAACATGCTTCGTAAGGTGATCCATTGGCTTGCTGCGAGAAATCGTCGTACCAAGCAAACCATTCTTGTCATCATCGATTTTTTATTGTTCTCCGGGGCTGTTTGGCTTGGCTATTCGCTTCGCTACAACGCGCTTTACAATCCGACTTTTACTCAGGTGCTTCTCATGCTGGCTGCGCCAGCCATCGGTATCCCGATCATGTACGCTTTTGGGCTTTACTCTTCGGTTACCCGATACGTTGGTGAACACGCACTTTGGACCATTTTCAAGGCAGTGGCACTGACTGCTGTTTTTTGGGCAGTTGTAGCCTATGTGGTGCGGCTAGAAGGCTCCACCATTGTGCCTCGAACAGTGTTGGTGCTGTTCTGGCTTTTGTCGCTTTTATCGATTTCCGGCTTTCGCTACATTTCCCGATGGTTGATTCTTGAGTTTACTCAAGAGCCCACGCAGCAAAGAAACATATTGGTCTACGGTGCAGGTGATGCCGGACGTCAGATCGCAGCAACGCTGCAGCAGAGCAGCAATCGTATCAAAATCTTTCAGGTTGATGACGACCCGACATTGTGGGGCGCTACGATTGGCGGCATCAGGATCAGTAACCCGGCAGAGATTGAACGGCTGATTGAACGGCAAGGCATCAGCGAAGGCATCGTGACGATGAGGAGTGCCAACTCGGCTCGCAGGGCCGAGGTTGTTGAACGTTTGAGCGATCTTGGCTTGCGGGTTCGTATTCTGCCTGCCTTTGTTGATATTGCCGATGGGAAGCATACCGTTAATCTTATCCGTGATGTTGAAATCGGCGACCTTTTGGGGCGCGATACGGTGCCGCCCGAGCTTGGTCTGATGGAAGCCAACACGCGCAACAAGGTGGTGCTGGTCACAGGCGCCGGTGGCTCGATCGGGTCCGAGCTCTGCCGCCAACTCAGTGCCGTCGGAGTATCCAAACTGATCATGATGGATTCGAGCGAATTCGCGCTCTACCAGATTGACCGGGAACTGACCAAACAGTCCGGAATTGAAATGATCGCGGTGCTTGGATCCGTTGCCGATCCGGCTCTGATGCGCCGTGTGATGCGCGATCACGGGGTCCAAACGGTTTTCCATGCCGCCGCCTACAAGCATGTGCCTCTCGTGGAAGAAAATCCTTTAGAAGGCATAAAGAATAACGCTCTGGGTACTTTTGCCGTGGCCTCCGCCGCCTATGAAAGCGGTGTCGAGGTGTTCGTGCTTATATCGACTGACAAAGCGGTCAGGCCGTCAAGTGTCATGGGTGCGTCGAAGCGCGTGGCGGAGCTGATTGTGCAGGATTTTGCCGAAAAGGCGAAACAGAACAGCACCGGCCAGGTTTTCTGTGCGGTCCGGTTCGGAAATGTCATCGGCTCCAGTGGTTCGGTGATTCCGCTGTTCAAGGAGCAGATTCGCAACGGCGGGCCAATCACCCTAACCCACGCCGAAACCACACGCTATTTCATGTCTATCGAAGAGGCCGCGCAACTGGTCATTCAGGCAGGAAGCCTTGCGCGCCGCAATGACGAGAGTGGAAAATTCCCTGGGCGTATCTTTTTGCTCGACATGGGCAATGCGGTTCGTATCAGGGACCTGGCGGTCAAGATGGTGCAATTGTCCAATCTGACGCTGTGCGACGACGCCAACCCAAGTGGTGACGTCGCCATTAAGGAAGTTGGTTTGCGTCCCGGTGAAAAGCTTCATGAAGAACTCTATTTCTCCGTCGAGGCGGCAAACCCGACATCACATCAAAAAATTTCCGTTGCTGCAGAATCCGCACCAGATGGCTTGGATATCAACCAGATGTACAAAGAGCTTCAGCAGTTGATCGCCAAGGAAGATCATACCGGTCTTGTCGAGTTCCTCCGCCGTGTGGCAGGAATGGGCCTGCAGGCCGAATAATAATCTGTCGGGTTCTGTCTCGGGTGACCAGGGGTGCAACATCACATGGGACAAGGTGCTTCTTTGGCAACTAGCTTCCGGATCCGGTCGCTTTTTGGTTTCGAACCCGCTGCAAGCGGGTTTATTGTCCGGCCGGCATCGTGAGCCAGTCCATCCGCCGAGTCGAGCCGCTGACATTGCTTATCGGCGTGTCCATGACCATTGGATACGGGACGCTGTATTATCCTTTCGCCATTATGGGGCCCGAAATCGCTCGCGCGCAGGGCTGGAGCACCGGTTTTGTTTTCGGAGTGTTTTCCGCAGCGCTGCTGACCAGTGCAGTCACGGCCTCGCTGGTGGGCCGGGCCATGGATCGCTTCGGCGCTCGACCAGTGATGGTCACGGGCTCCTGTCTGGCGGCGCTGACACTTGCAAATCTGTCTCTGGTGCAATCCATGGCTGGCTTTGCCATCGCCATGCTGTTGATCGAATTTTCCGCGCGCATGGTGCAATACGAAACGGGTTTTGCCGCGTTGACTGCCATTCATGGCCGCCATGCGCGGCGTCCCATTGCACATGTCACCCTGGTTGCGGGATTTGCCTCAACCATTTTCTGGCCGTTGATTCACTGGTTGCTTGGTTTCATGGACTGGCGCGGTGTCTGTCTGGTTCTGGCGGCGGCCAATCTTTTGATTGCCTTGCCGGTTCACGCGATGATACCGCGCGCGGCCAAAGCCCTTCACGAAATCGATCCGGTTGAGCGCTCAATTCGGGATCCGGGCTTATTGAAGCCCGGAAATCGTAGACCTGCATTCTTTTTCATGGCCATAGCTTTTGCCGGAGGCAGTTTTCTGATGTCTGCTGTGCATACGTCCTTTTTCCTGATCCTGAATGAAATGGGCCGTGGCGCCGCGCTGGCGGCACTGGCCGGAGCGGTCATCGGTCCGATGCAGGTTGCAGCGCGCCTCATCGAGATGCTGACTGGTGAGCGGGTTTCGTCCGCGGTCGTCGGAGTGATTTCAAGTGCGACGTTGATGATGGGGCTCGCATGCCTGGTGGCGGGGCTGTGGTTGGACGGAGAGCTGCTCGTGATCGCATTTGCCGTCAGCTTCGGTATTGGCCAGGGGTTGAATTTCATCGCACGCGCCATTCTCCCGGCGCGACTGTTTGGCACGGATGGTTATGGTGCCATGACCGGCAATCTTGCCACGATACGCCTGTTTGCGATGGCTGGGGCGCCCATCTGCACGGCGCTTGTCATCAACCATGCCGGAATTGGCGCAACCTTCGCTCTGCTTATGCTGGTGGCTGCTGTGGGGGTGTCGGCATCATGCGCTCTGGTAGTCATAGAAAAAAGAGCTGCCTCGGCAGCCCCAATCTCATCAATGACGTAAAAGCAATCCCGCGCGTCCGCTATAGTGATGCTCTATTTGAGAGCGCCAACCAGAACGTCGGACCCATTTTCGATGGTCACCCAGCGGCCGGAATTGTTCGACGCCTGGCGCTTGAGGTAGCTGTAGGGCGTTTCACGCCAGTTTTTGACCTCGTCGACCAGATTGTCGAGCACGAAATCGCCTTGCGATGTTCTGAGCGTCAGCACTGCATGGCCTTCGCCATCAGGCTTGCGGACAACTGTGATCAACGTGTCGGCGGGCGAAAAACCGCGCTCGATCAGCATGTGCCGCTTTAGCAGCACATAGTCTTCGCAATCACCGGCAACATCCGGGTAGGTCCAAACCTCTTCCTTGCCGAATAGTTCCAGATCGGTTTTCGGCATCACCGAAAAATTGACCGCGCGATTGATTTCCGCAATCACATCCCAGCCATAATCGGTGACCTTCGGCGCAGCCCCGGACCCTTTGACCGGTTCGCATTCGGAATTAAACTGTTTGCAGAACTCGTAATGGCCGATGGGTTGCGACGTCACGCGTCCAACCTGCATCGACAAGCCTGAGGCCATGGCCCCGGCTGGCAATACAAGTGACGCCAACAGGGCTATCATTGCCCGCTTTGTTCGTCCCGGTCCGAATAACATTGCCGGTTTACTCCACGCCGTCTCAATTCGTTAACAAAGAGTTAAGGTCGTATGGCGTGAAGAGTCAATCGTGGGACACTTGGCTTCTGGGGACATGGTTACCAGCTGCGGCTTTTGGACAACACGTTGCCAGCACGGAGCGGCGGGCTGACCGAGGTGTTGCCGTTTGTCGCGTCCGGAGTGGGTTAAGCCGGACACGGTCATGGCAAATGATTGCTGCCTTCAGAGGCAGACATCAGGTTTTGGGCGCGATGCCGTCCACTGCTGCCACAATACGGGCAATGTCCTGGTCACGCGAAAGCCGGTGGTCACCATCGCGGATCAGGGTCAAGGTCACGTTTTCGGATGGCAGGTGTTCCATAAGCCGCAAGGCATGGCGCCAGGGCACATCCGGGTCGGCCATGCCCTGAATGATGTGAACCGGAGCGCCGGTCTCGATCAAACCGTCCAGCACCTGGTTCTTGCGGCCGTCTTCAAACAGCGCCCGGGTGAAGACGTTCGGATCAGGCCCGTAAGGTGTAGGTTCCTCATAAAACCCGTCCCGCTCGAGCGCAGCGCGCTGCTCATCCGTGAGCTCTGGCTCCATCAATTCCAGTGTGAAATCGGGCGCCGGTGCGATCAGCACCAGGCCCGCCACCCGGTCACCCAGCCCCCTTGCGTTGAGTTCCTGCACCATTCGAAGTGCGATCCAGCCCCCCATCGACGAGCCGACCAGGATCTGCGGACCGGACGTGTAATGCTCAAATGCCGCGAGGCTTTCCTCCAGCCATCGCGAGATTGTGCCGTCGCGAAAACTGCCGCCGGACGCGCCATGGCCGGAATAATCAAACCGTAGACAAGCTTGACCCTTGAGGGCCGCCTGCTGGCACAGCGCCTCGGCTTTTGAGCCACTCATGTCCGAGCGGTAGCCGCCAAGCCAGACCACGCCTGGCAGTCCAGCGCCGGTTTCAGTCGCCTTGCGCGTCAGCGCCGCGATCGACCGTACGTCCTCATCCTTGCCCACACTGAGCTTGCTGGCGACTGGTTCCGTCATTTCATAGCGCTCCCATTCCTGGTTTTTTTTAAATCATTTACTAGATTCGCGGGCGTATGAGCGTCCCTGTGGTGATTTTTTCGCAAAGCCATGCTATTGACACCGGCCTGCCGATCACGACATTGCGCGCATACATTAATGCTCGCACGCCGTAACCGGCGGAATTTGACGAGTTAATCAGGAGACCAAAACCATTCGCAGACCATTTAGAGCGCCGCCAACCGTCAACGAAGGCCCCCGCGCAAACCAGAATATCCGGACCCCGACGGTCCAGCTTATTGACGCCGAAGGCCAGAACCACGGCGTCGTACCGACCGAGCAGGCTTTGGCTATGGCCGAAGAGTCTGGCCTCGACCTTGTTGAGATCAATTCCGCGGGCGACGTTCCTGTTTGCAAGATCGTAGATCTGGGCAAGCTGAAATACGCATCGCAGAAAAAAGCCTCCGAGGCGCGCAAGAAGCAAAAGACCGTCGAGGTCAAGGAAATCAAGATGCGCCCCAACATCGACACACATGACTACGATGTGAAGATGCGGGCGATGAACAGGTTCTTTGACGAAGGCGACAAGGTGAAGGTGACCTTGCGGTTCCGTGGTCGTGAAATGGCCCATATGGAACTCGGTATGAAGCTGCTTCAGAAGGTCAAGGATGACACTTTCGAGATCGCCAAGGTCGAAGCCGAGCCGAAGCTTGAAGGCCGTCAGATGATGATGGTGCTGGCGCCGAAATAACAGTTTCGATCGTCAGGCGCAGACCGGTCCGGCAGATGCCGGGGCCGGTTTTTGCTTTTCTCGAGCCGAATCATTGCAACGCCAGTTGCGCTTTTGTCAGGCTACGGCTATAAGGCCGACGTTCAAACCGACCGGCAGGGCATGCCGAGGCGGTTTCCAACGCTTGATGCGAAAGGGGTCTTCTCTCTTTTGCATCTCACCCAACAAGAAGATGACCGTGTGGTGTCAATTCGACACCCGCAGGTCTGATAAGGAGTAGCGAAATGCCCAAGATGAAGACGAAATCGTCTGCCAAAAAGCGGTTCAAAATCACTGCAACCGGCAAGGTTATGGCTGCAGCCGCTGGCAAACGTCATGGCATGATCAAACGGTCCAACAAGTTCATTCGCGACGCACGCGGCACCATGGTCCTTTCGGATCCTGACGCCAAGATCGTCAAGAAGTTTCTTCCCAACGGCCTTTCATAAGCGCCGGGACCACCGAATTTAAGGAGATCATGATATGGCACGTGTAAAACGGGGCGTAACCGCCCACGCAAAACACAAAAAGGTTCTGAAAAAAGCCAAGGGCTTTTACGGACGCCGCAAAAATACCATCCGCGCCGCGAAGGCTGCCGTCGACAAGTCGATGCAGTACGCTTACCGCGACCGTAAGGTCCGGAAGCGGAATTTCCGCGCGCTCTGGATCCAGCGCATCAACGCTGCCGTCCGCGAACACGGTTTGACATATGGCCGCTTCATTGATGGCCTGACAAAGTCGGGCATCGAGGTTGACCGTAAGGTTCTCTCCGACATGGCGATCCATGATGCCGAAGCATTCGGCGTACTGATTGCCGCTTCGAAGAAGGCGCTTGATTACCTCAAGGAAGCCACGCCAAACGAATTTGAAAGCGCTGTCCACTAAGCCAGCGTTTCCCAAGGTATCTTCTACATTGATCATTTGGGATCCCGCGCTGGCAGGGCTGGCGCGGGATTTGTCGTTTTTAAGGGTCAAGGTCACACGGGGCGCGCGGTCGCGGTGTGACCGGTCCAGCCAGATACGGACAGTCAGACATCATGAGCCAGTACCAGACGCTTGAAACTTCCATCATGGCCGATATCGCCGTCAGTGCGGATGAGTCGACTATTGAGGCTGTCAGGGTCTCAGCTCTGGGCAAAAAGGGCTCCGTCTCTGAATTGCTCAAGGGGCTGGGCAAGATGTCCGCCGAGGAGCGCCAGGAAGCCGGCCCGGCAATCAACGGGCTGAAGACGCGTGTCGCTGATGCCATCGCCGCCCGCAAGACCGAGCTTCGCAACGCCGCCATTACTGAGCGTCTGGCGCGCGAGACTGTCGATGTCAGCCTGCCGGTGCGCTCGTCACCAGCCGAACGCGGCCGCATTCACCCGATCAGCCAGGTCATCGACGAGATCACGGCGATCTTTGCCGATATGGGCTTCTCGATTGCCGAGGGCCCGGATATCGAGACCGACTATTACAATTTCACCGCGCTCAATTTCCCCGAAGGTCACCCGGCGCGCGAAATGCACGACACATTCTTTTTTCAGCCTGGTGAAGACGGCGAGCGCAAAGTGCTGCGCACCCACACATCTCCGGTGCAGATCCGCACGATGGAGGCACAAAAGCCGCCGATCCGCATTGTCATTCCGGGCAAGACCTACCGGCAGGATTCCGATGCCACTCACTCGCCGATGTTCCATCAGCTTGAGGGATTGGTGATCGACAAGACAGCCAATGTCGGTCATCTGCGTTGGGTGTTGGAAGAGTTCTGCAAGACGTTTTTCGAAGTCGACAACGTGACCATGCGGTTCCGTCCTTCGTTCTTCCCTTTTACCGAGCCCTCTTTCGAGGTCGATATCCAATGCGACCGCACTTCCGGTCCGATCGTCAAGTTCGGCGAAGGCACGGACTGGATGGAAATCCTCGGCTGTGGCATGGTGCACCGCAACGTGCTGCGTGCCGGCGGGCTTGATCCCGATGAATATCAGGGCTTTGCCTGGGGCATGGGGATCGATCGCATCGCCACGCTGAAATACGGTATGCCTGATTTGCGAGACTATTTCGACGCCGATGTGCGCTGGATCAACCATTACGGTTTCCGCCCGCTCGACATGCCGACACTGTTCGGCGGCCTAAGCGCCTAAGCTGGGCGCGCAACCAACTAGCGGAAAGAATGGTACCTAAAATGGTAAATTTGGAAAATAAGACTGACGCCGAAATTGATCAGTGGATTGTGAACCACGAGCGCGGCGGGAAAACTCAGTCCCCCTTGTTTCAGGAGCTCATTGTCGAGCGGAACCGGCGCCATGGAAAAGGCCTGGAAATAACCGCTTCAATAGCGGCGATGACCAAAAACGCCAAGGAAGGCCGGTATATCAGCTATGCTGATCTCGCCGCTGCAAATGAATTGTCCTTGAGTAAGGCTCGACTGAAAATGAACGGCAAGCACGGTCATCTGGATGATCTTCTCGCCTACTGCCATTCACACGGAATGCCTCTCCTCACGGCCATAGTGGTTGAAAAAGCTCATATCGACAGTGGAGAGATGGATGAGGGCCCTCTTAAAGCCTTCGTTGCAGGTGCCCGCCGGCTTGGCGTTTCTGTTTCCGAACCGACAGAGTTTTTGAAGCAGTGCCAAGCCGAGTGTTTCGAGTGGGCTAAGACTCAGAGTGATGCGGTCGATGTGACTGAAGCCACGGATGCCCCCGATGCTTCGGACGCAACTGATGCCACGGACGCTACCGATGCGGTCGAAGAAGAATAACGCTCCGAGGACAACAGCATGAAATTCACGCTCTCTTGGCTCAAGGATCACCTTGAGACCGAAGCCACGCTGGATCAGATCTGCGAACGCCTGACAGCGATCGGGCTCGAAGTAGAGGATGTCGATGACAAGGCTGCTTACCAGCCATTCGTCATCGCCAAGGTGCTGAGCGCTGAAAAGCACCCGGAAGCCGACCGCCTCAATGTGCTCTCGGTCGATGCCGGTGACGGCAAGCCGTTGCAGATCGTCTGCGGCGCGCCCAACGCTCGCGCCGGCCTGATCGGCGCGCTCGCGCGTCCAGGCACCTATGTGCCCGGTATCGATGTGACGCTGGCCGTCGGCAAGATCCGCGGTATCGAAAGCCACGGCATGATGTGCTCCGAGAGGGAGCTCGACATGTCCGATGAGCATGACGGCATCATTGATCTGCCGGAAGATGCGCCGGTCGGCACCTCTTTCGCATTCTATGCCGGACTTGATGATCCGGTCATCGAGATCAATCTGACGCCGAACCGGCCCGACTGTACCTCGATCTATGGCATCGCCCGGGATCTGGCTGCGTCCGGCCTCGGTACCCTTCCGGCAACCAAGGCGCCGGGCTTTGCCGTTGAAGGCGAGACCACGCAGGAAATCAAGATTATCCTGGATGACGAGAACCTCTGCCCCGGCTTTGCCTGGCGGCTGGTGCGCGGTGTCAAGAACGGCCCGAGCCCGAAATGGATGCAAAAGCGGCTGCTCGCCATCGGCCTCCGTCCAATCTCGGCGCTGGTCGATGTCACCAACTACATGACCTTCGATCAAGGGCGTCCGATGCACGTCTTTGACGCAGACAAGGTCAAAGGCGATCTGGTGGTGCGCCGTGCGCAGGAGGGCGAGGAAATTCTGGCGCTCGACACGCGTACATACAAGCTCAACCCGACCAACGTTGTCATCGCCGATGACAATGGGCCTGAATCCATCGGTGGCATCATGGGTGGTGAACACTCGGGCTGCGACGAGAACACCACCAATGTGCTGATTGAGTCAGCGCTTTGGGATCCGATCAACATCGCCAAGACCGGCCGCGGCCAGGGCATCATCACCGATGCGCGCTACCGTTTCGAGCGCGGCGTCGATCCTGAATACATGGTTCCCGGCCTCGAACGCACCACCGAACTGGTGCTCGAGATGTGCGGCGGCAAGGCCGCGGCATCCAAAGTCGTCGGCTACAGGCGCCATGACAACAAGATCGTCGAGTTCCCGTTTGCGGAAGTCGGACGCCTGACCGGTCTTTCCGTTTCCAACGAGGAAGCCGTCGGCATCCTCACAGGTCTCGGCTTCGGGGTATCTGGTTCCGGTGAAAGCGTTTCCGTCACCGTTCCGTCCTGGCGTCCTGATATCGATGGCAAGGCCGATCTGGTCGAGGAAGTCATGCGCATCCATGGCGTTGACAACATCAAGCCCGAGCCGCTGTCTTCGATGGGCGCGGTCAACGAGAAAATCCTTACCACGTTGCAGATCCGCACCCGCTCTGCCAAGCGGGCACTGGCCGCGCGCGGCATGCTCGAGGCTGTCACCTGGTCGTTCATTCCGGAAGATCAGGCCAAGCTGTTTGGCGGCGGCAAGCCCGAGCTCAAGCTTGCCAATCCGATTGCAGCAGATATGTCGGATATGCGGCCATCGCTGCTTCCGGGTCTGATTACCGCAGCCGGTCGCAATGCCGCCCGCGGGTATGGCGATGTGGCATTGTTCGAAGTGTCGGGAACATACGAGAACGACAAACCGGAAGGTCAGCGCCGTGTTGCAGGCGGCATCCGTCGCGGCACCGCCGGCCTGACTGGATCTGGCCGTCACTGGGATGGTGCCGCCAGGCCTGTCGGTGTGTTTGATGCCAAGGCCGATGCACTGGCGGTTCTGGAAGCCTGCGGCCTGCCGATGGGCAATGTCCAGATCGAGCAGGGTGGACCAGCCTGGTATCATCCCGGCCGGTCAGGTCTGATCAAGCTCGGCCCCAAGACGGTTCTCGGTCATTTCGGTGAGTTTCACCCCAACACGCTGGATGCGCTCGATGTCACCGGCCCGCTGTGCGGTTTCGAGGTCTTCGTTGACGCGATCCCCGAAGCCAAGCGCAAACCGACACGTACCAAGCCGGTTCTCTCGCTCTCGGCGTTCCAGGCCCTGCGTCGCGACTTTGCCTTCGTGGTCAACACGGATGTGCCGGTAGCGACACTGATGCGTGCCGCCCAGGGCGCCGACAAGCAGCTGATCGCCGGCGTCAACGTATTCGATCTGTTCGAAGGCCCGTCGCTTGGCGAAGGCAAGAAGTCGGTCGCCATCGAGATCACCATCCAGCCGCGCGACCGCACATTGACCGACGAGGATCTCGACAAGCTCGCCAAATCGGTAATCGCCAACGTCGAGAAATCCTCCGGCGGCGTGTTGCGGGGCTAACCGGATGCAGCCGGGCAGAAGGTAGGCGGCGCTCTTTGGAATAAAAGCGCCGCCGTTTGTTACGTGATTACTCTCTTGCGGAAAGTAATCAGTGAGCCAGCATTTCTTCCACGATATCGCCGGCCGTCAGACTTGATGGGTAGTATGTCGGCCAGTTGGTGAGCTCTTCCAGCAAGGCGGCGCGATCGCTGCCAAAGTAAAGGTGGTAGTGACCCGCCTTTGCCGGAGCGATTCCATGGTCGCTGAACTGAATGAACATCGGTGCGCCGGCATCGCCAGCGGTTTTTTTGAAGATGTAGCGAACGCCGCGATTACCCTTTTTGTAGGTTAACACTTCATGCCCGTCAGGCGCATAGTGGGCCTGGGCAGGATTTCCTTCGCGATAGAAGGTGAGGATATCGCCGTCGATGGCGATGCGTTCGACATCCGTCTTGTAGCCGGTCTTGTAATAGGTACGATACTCCTCAACACTTTTCTCGCCCTGCTCTGCCTTGTGGGCCAGAACCGGGTCGAGCGTACCATCAAGCAGATAGGGATAGGTCGATTGCCACTCGCCTTCCCAATCCGCAAGCGTTCGGGCCTTGATCTGGCTGTCCTCGAAATAACCCCGGTAAATATCGTCAGTCTGCTTGGAGTCGTGGGCATGGCTCTGGGTCTTGTCAGACGCCGCCTCTGCCGTTCCGTTTGCGAGCGCCAGTGTTGCCATCAGCATCGCGCAACCGATTCCCAGAGCCCTGCCGTAACTGCCAATGAAATTGTTTCGCATGTCTAAAACCTCGATCATTGAAGGAGAGTTCACTCTCAATGAGTACGTCATGTAATAACGTAACATTGTTCGAATAACGTCGATCCCGGTGGTTTGCAAGCCCACTGTTCGAAAATTCGCACTCGGTTGCGCGGCCTCACCTCGTGCCACAGCACGCCAGGGAAATTTACTGCCGCGAGGTAGGCGAACCGTTGTCCGGCGGTCTATAAGCGAACCGAACTTGCGTGAGAAATGGACCCATGAACCTGATCCTGAATTCTGACAGCTACAAATACTCGCATTTCGCGCAGTATCCGCCCGAAACCGCGGCGATCTCGGCCTATATCGAGGCCCGGCCCGGCGGCAAGCATGATCATGTGCTGTTCTTCGGGCTGCAGATGTTCTTGAAGGACTATCTCTCCCGCAAGATCACCAGGGCCGATGTCGACGAGGCCGAGGAGATGATCACTGCTCATGGTCTGCCCTTCAACCGCGAAGGCTGGGAACTGCTGGTCACCCGCCATGGCGGTCAATTTCCGTTACTGATCGAGGCGCTGCCCGAAGGCATGATCGCCCCCACCGGCACCCCGCTGGTGCAAGTCAGAAACACCGATCCGGATTTTTTCTGGCTGCCGACCTTCATCGAGACCGCACTGTTGCGCGCCGTCTGGTATCCCTCGACCGTTGCTACCGTTTCGCACGGCGCTCGACAGATCATCGCCGCATCGCTTGAGCGCACCTGCGATACGCCCGATGAGGTGCTGCCTTTCCGCCTGCATGATTTTGGTGCTCGCGGCACCACATCGCTGGAACAGGCAGGCATCGGCGGCGTCGCCCATCTGGTCAATTTCCTTGGCACCGACACGGTCAGCGCGCTGGTTTATGCACGTCGCTTTTATCATGAGCAGATGGCGGGCTTCTCCATTCCCGCCGCCGAGCATTCGACCATGACCAGCTGGGGCGAGGACCGCGAGACCGAGGCTTACCGCAACATGCTCACCCAGTTTGCCGGTCCCGGAAAGATGGTGGCCGTCGTCTCCGATTCCTACGATCTCTATCGCGCGGTCAAGAACATCTGGGGCGAGGAGTTGAAAGCCGAGGTCGAGGCTTCCGGCGGCACGCTGGTTGTGCGGCCCGATTCCGGTGACGCCACCCGCGTACCCGTCGACACTGTGCAGATGCTGGGCGAGATCTTCGGTTTCACAGTCAATGCCAAGGGCTACAAGGTGCTCAATCCAGCGGTGCGGGTCATCCAGGGCGACGGTGTCACTCCGGAGACGATCCGCATCATTCTTGGCCGTCTCGAGGACAAGGGCTGGTCGGCTGAAAACATCGCCTTCGGCATGGGCGCGGGGCTTTTGCAGAAGGTCAATCGCGACACGTTGCGCTTCGCCATGAAGGCCAATGCCCGGCTTGATGACGATGGCGCCTGGCACGGCATCAACAAAAACCCCAAGACCGATCCGGGCAAAGCCTCAAAGCGCTACCGCCAGGCGGTGGTGCGGGAGAACGGAACTTTGCTGGCAGTACCGCTCAAGGATATCGGCGACCGTGAAAACTTGCTCAAGCCGGTCTGGCAGGACGGTGAACTGCTGGTCGACTGGACCCTGGGTCAAATTCGCGAGCGGGCAGCATCCAGCCAATAAGGTTTCGGATCAGGGGTTTTTGTCGTAGCGCTTGAGTTCGTGGCCAGACACCTTGCCGTCGCCATCATAATCCACCCGTGACAGTGCCATGCTGTAGGCACGGAATGTCCGAACCTGTTTGGCGATCGCGTTTCCGCCATCGGCGCGCAGATCGACGAAGTGTTTGAATTCGGCCGCTTCAAGGATGCCGTCGCGGTCAGCGTCGGCGACCATGAAATCTCGAACCGGATCGGCGTAAGCGGCATCTGGAGCAAGCGCCAGCGATAAGGCCAGGACAACAACAAATTTTAAACCGCGCATGGACGGCGTCTCCGTGAATCACCGCCTCATATCGCTCCAATCCGTGGGCGAGCGCAAGCCGGGTGTTGACAGATCATGCGTCAAACGGGCTTGAATGACATCTGATCCGCGCCGCAGTTGAACGGCGCCGCAAACTCGGGCATTGGGAGAGAAAATCATGTTTCGTTGGGGCATTTTGTCGACAGCCAAGATCGGCCGCGAGCAGGTCATTCCGCAACTCCAAGATTCAGAAAACGGCGTGGTGACAGCGATCGCCAGCCGCGATCATTCTCGCGCCCGGGCGCTGGCCGACCGTTTCGGCGCGCCATTGGCGTTCTCTTCCTACGATGAACTGCTTGCCTCGCCGGATGTTGACGGCGTCTACATTCCGTTGCCCACGTCACAGCACATCGAATGGGCGATCAAGGCAGCGAAAGCCGGAAAGCATGTGTTGTGCGAAAAGCCGATCGCATTGCATGCCGACGAGATCGCGCCGCTGATTGCTGCGCGCGATGCAAACAATGTGCTGGTCTGCGAAGCCTTCATGGTCACCTATCATCCGCAATGGGAAAAGGTCCGCTCGCTGATCTCCGAGGGCGCTATTGGTCGCCTGCGCCATGTCCAGGGTGCGTTTTCCTATTTCAACACCGATCCGGACAACATGCGCAACAATCCTGCGCTCGGCGGCGGCGGGCTGCCGGATATCGGTGTCTATCTGGCCGTCACAGCCCGTTATTCGACCGGCAAGGAGCCGCTTCGTGTGCAGGCAACGGTGGAGTTTGATCCGAATTTCGGAACCGACCGTTATGCCAGCGTCAAGGCCGATTTCGGCGGTTTTGACATGAGCTTTTATTGCTCCACCCAGATGGCCGCGCGTCAGCTTATGATCTTCCATGGCGAAGACGGCTACATTGAAGTGACCGCGCCTTTCAATTCCGGGGATTACGGACATCCGACCGTGCTGCTTGAGAAAAGTGGCCATGACCATGCGACCACCTTTCGCTTTGGCGGGGTGCGTCAGTACCGGCTTCAGGCCGAAGCCTTTGTCCGCAAGGTCAATGGGGAAGCCGAGGAAGTGTTTACGCTGGAGCAATCAGTGCTCAACCAGAAATTCATCGATTCGGTCTATCGCGCCGCCAAGCATGATGGTTGGGAAAACGTCTGAATTGACTCTAGCGGCCCGGGCCAAACACGAAGCGGGAATAGCCCAGATAGGAAAACACGGTAGCTGATCCTGATCCGAGGATCAGCGCCAGATAGGGCGACATATCAGGCAGGGTGAGCAGGAAGCCTGAATAGACCGCATAGTTGAGCAGTGCGGAAACCAGACCGACGCTGCCATAGCGTGCGCCTTCAACTGCGACCCTCCTGTGCGAAGCGCCAAAGGTGAAGGTCCTGTTGATCATATAGGTGCACAGCATGGCCGATCCGATCGCCAGAATTCGCGCACTGAATGGATCGAGCAGTTCGAAATACAGGAACAGCCAAAGCACGCCCATGTCCACCGCGAAACCCACGGCACCTGCGAACAGGAAAAATGCAAGTTTTCTCATGAAGCGAGTTTTCGGCTTTCTGCATTGGCGGGGAGAGAACGGGCCTGAGCGGATGCGGTGGGACTCTGCGGGGATGCTGCACGGACGTCAACCCGCATGGGCGGGATCGCCATGTAGTGGAAACGCTTCTGTTCAGCCCGCCCACGCGCCACAGAGTCGAGAATCACGCCAGCCGAGAAAATCATCAGCGCCATCATCATCAGCGCCATGGCCAACATCCAGGTCGGCATCCGCGTCACCAGGCCGGTGAGGAAATACTCATTGAGTACCGGCATCATGAACATCATTGATACGCCGAGCGTCAGACCGCTGAGGTAGCAGAAAAACGTGAATGGCCGGGTTTCCTTCATCAGCATGGCGAACATCCAGAGGATCTTGCCCCCGTCCTTGAACGTCGAAAGCTTGGAGTGTGAACCTTCAGGCCGTCGTCCGTAATCGAGCGCCAGTTCTGTCACCGGCAGCTTCAACACCGAGGCATGCACGCTCATTTCGGTCTCGATCTCGAATCCGCCCGACACAGCCGGAAAGCTCTTCGCGAAGCGTCGCGAGAAGGCGCGATAGCCGGAAAAGATATCGGTGAAGTCATTGCCGAAAATGGTCTTGTACAGCGAGTTGAAAATAGAATTTCCAAAGGCATGACCACGTCGACCAGCGTCATCGGTGACACCACGGCGGGTGCCGACAACCATATCGCAACGCTCGGTCAGCAAGGTGCGGATCAGCTCGGGGCCATCGGCCGGCGCATAGGTGCCATCACCATCCGCCATCAGGTATATGTCTGCATCGATGTCGGAAAACATCCGGCGCACCACATGGCCTTTGCCCTGGCGCGGCTCACGCACCACGATTGCGCCGGCCAACGCCGCGCGAAGCGCCGTCTGGTCTTTCGAATTGTTGTCATAGACGTAAATTCGGGCACTCGGGATCGCAGCACGAAAACCGGCGACAACGTCACCGATGGTCGCGGCTTCATTGTAGCAGGGCAGAAGCACCGCAATTTCGAGACCTTCAAGCAAACCGTCTGTCATGGGAATCCCCGTTGGCTGCGGACCGTGTTCGCCCGTGGCTTTACTATTTCTTGATAAGGTTAAGGCTAGGTTGAATGCTCAAGAGAAAGTGTGCGTTGGAGTTCCCAGTGATCAAGATGAGCCCGGCTTCCGGGGAAATCGGCCTTGCACCAGCTGAAAGCTTGAAGCGGACGCATGGTGGCAGCCCGCTCGCGCCGCTTCATCGCCCGGTCATTCTCGTCTTTATCGTGTTGATCGCGATGACCGCAGTGATGCATTTCGCCTCCTATGTTGATTACGTCGGCGCTGATAATGACGACGTCATGCGTCTGGTCGAAGTGCGTGATCTGCTTGCCGGCCAGGGCTGGTTTGATCTGATGCAGTACCGGTTGGGCCTCGAAGGCGGCACCCTGATGCATTGGTCGAGATTGATCGATCTCCCGATTGCCGGTCTGATTATGGCGTTTTCACTGTTCATGAGCCCGGTCATGGCGGAAGCCTCGGCGCTGTTTGTCTGGCCGTTGCTCACGGCGCTGCCGGTTCTTTATGCGCTGGCACTGGGCGGTGACGTTCTGGGTGGCGCGTCTGGTCGCCTTATCGGGGTGGCCTTGGCGTTCCTGTTCGTTCTTTCCATCAACCGGTTTCTGCCGGGAGCGATTGACCATCACAATGTCCAGCTCGGGCTGATCGCTACTATCGCGGCCTGCCTCATCTTGCCGGGGCGCCCGCCACTTGCCCATGCGGTCGCTGGTGTGGCCTCGGCCTTGGCGATTGCCATAGGTGCCGAAACCACGCCGCATATTGTCGCTGTTGCCGCCATTGTCGCAGCCCAGTGGCTCTGGATCGGCAAGGACATGAAGTCAGCTGCCGCAGCCTTCGCGCTCGCCATGGTCGCCACATTGACTGCCGTGTTCTTTCTCACCGTTCCACCAGCCCGGTACGGACTGGTTGCTTGTGATGCCCTGTCGACCGGGTTCTATTCTCTCGGCGTTATCGGCGCGGGGAGTTTTTTCCTCGCGGTGTCAACAACCTCGAACCATGGCTTTGCATCCCGTCTGTCGGCTTTAGGGCTTGTCGGCGCGGCCACGCTCGGTTCCACGCTGCTGATTGCGCCGCAATGCCTCGGCAATCCGCTTGGAAACCTGGATCCGCTTCTGGTTAGCATGTGGCTTAACAATGTCACCGAAGCCCAACCGGTATGGGCGCAAGTCAGCGCGGAGCCTTGGACCGCAGGCGGATTTTACCTGGTGCCACTGTTGGCCATGGGTCTGTGTGTGCGTCGCATTTATCAGCGCCGCGATTCCCATGCCTATGGTGTGTTGCTGGCACTGTTGGCCGTGTCCTGGGCCATTGCCCTGGTTCAGGTTCGCGGCGCGGTGTTTTCCAATATGCTTTCTGTCATCCCGATGGCGGCGCTGGTGGCTGAAATGCGAACGCGCGCCAATGCCGATCCTAAAAATCGGCGCAAAGGGCTGGCTTTCGCTGGTTCGGCTCTGGCTGCCGTGCCTTTTGTCTGGGCCTTGTCCGGAGTGCTTCTCTCGATGGCAGTTAACAAAGTGGCCGGTAACGAAGTGGGCAGCCTTCCCATGCAGGAGGAAAACCTGTGCACCGACGCCGCGGCCATGGAAGCCCTGGCACGCGAACCTGCCGGTGTGGTCGCCGGACCCTCGAACCTCGGGGTACATATCCTGCGCTTCACGCCACACCGTGTGTTGGCAGCTCCTTATCACCGCAATCAGGGTGGCATGCTCACCGAACTGCATGCCGCGCTGGCAAGACCGGCGGATGCGGTCAAGTTTTTGCGCGGTGCTGGTGTGACAATTGTTGCGTTCTGCAAAAGCGATCCGCAAATTCGCACTGTCACAGCTGCAGCGCCCGATGGGTTTTATGCGCAGTTGAGCAAGGGAAGTGTGCCTGCCTGGCTGGAGCCGGTGCCGGGGACACGAGACAAGGCGTTGCAGCTGTTCCGCGTCAAGCCATGAAAGTGCGCGGGTATTCGACGCAACGGTTTTCTTGACGGCGCCCTCGCGGTAATCTGATTCAAGATGATTTGCAGGCGGTTGGTCTGCAGGACCGGGGAGATCGAGCCAAATGTTGCGCATCAGCCGCCTCTACAACAGTGCCCGTCAAGCCGCGATGGCTGTTCTGATCGTGACTGCGGCCAACGCCGGCGGTTTGCATCCCGCCGCGGCTGATCAGCCCGCCAAGCAAATATTCGGCGCGGCAAAGCTGCCAGCCGTTCTTCCAGCCCGTGCAATCGGCTTTTACTCCAAGGGTTGTCTTGCCGGCGGCATTGCCATGCCCACCGATGGCCCGACCTGGCAGGCAATGCGGCTGTCGCGCAACCGCCGCTGGGGTCATCCGGATCTGATCACGCTGGTTGAAAAACTGTCGCGCGAGGCTGCTGCTCAGGATGGCTGGCCCGGGCTTCTGGTCGGCGATATCGCGCAGCCGCGTGGCGGTCCGATGTTGTCAGGGCATGCTTCGCATCAGGTCGGCCTGGATGCCGATGTCTGGTTGACGCCGATGCCTGGTCGCACTCTGTCCGCCACGGAACGCGAAAACCTCTCGGCGACGTCCATGCTCAAGAAAAACACCTTGTTTGTTGATGACAAGGTCTGGACGCCCGCTCATGCACGGCTGTTGATGCGGGCGGCAAGCTATCCCGAAGTCGAGCGTATTTTCATCCATCCCGGCATCAAGAAAAAGCTTTGCGACACCTGGACCGGCAGCCGCGCTGTAATGGGCAAGCTGCGCCCCTATTACGGGCATCATTATCACTTCCATATTCGTATCAAATGCCCGCCCGGCGTCAGCGGATGCAAGGATCAGAATCCCCCACCATCGGGATCGGGATGCGACAAGTCTCTCGCCTGGTGGTTTACCGATGAGCCCTGGGCCCCGGCCAAACCGAAGAAAAAAGACAATAAGCCCAAGCCGAAGAAGCGGGAGATCCAGCTGTCGGATCTTCCTTCGGCCTGCGCAACAGTGGCGGCGGCTCCCGGTCCGGCATCGGAATTCGAGGTGACCCTCGGCGCCGACCCGATTGCCCGCATAGCCAAGGCAAACGCCAATGCGGGCCGTGTGGCGGCTTCGGCCTTTGCGCCTGTTCCTTTGCCAGGACGCATCCCGTTGCCGGTGCCGCGGCCAGCCAACTGAATCTTTCGCAAGGTTCAGTCATCAAAATTTCGCAATCCCGACGGCTTTCGTTTGCTGGGAGGACAAGCTATAGAACGGGTTATCAAATCGATTGAAAATGAAGAATACGGCATTTGAGCCGCTTTTCTTCGAATGATGGGCCGCCATGACAGTTCATAAAGCCGTTGCACTGATCGCGCATGACCAGAAAAAAGACGATCTGGCGGATTTCGCCAGATCGCATCAGAAGGCCTTGTCGCGGTTTCCGATTGTTGCCACTGGCACAACCGGCAGCCGCATTGCCGAGGCCTGCCCCGATCTTGAAATCAAGCGGCTCAAGAGCGGGCCGTTGGGCGGCGACCAGCAAATTGGCGCCCTGATTGCCACCGGCGATGTCGGTCTCGTTATCTTTTTTGTCGATCCGCTGACGGCGATGCCGCATGATGTTGACGTCAAGGCGCTGATGCGGCTTGCCATCGTCTATGATATTCCGATGGCGCTCAATCGCGCCACCGCTGACACCTTGCTGAAGGCACTTGGATAGTTGACGAAACTTACCTGGTGCCGCCCGCCGGGCCGCGCCGCAACCAGATCAGGCCTGACGGGGACCAGAACATGCCCACTTTCAATGAAACCGACAATTCCATCGCGTTCCCGATCCTGATTGGCGATATCGGTGGCACCAACGCCCGCTTCGCCATCCTGATGGATGCCAATGCCGAGCCGAAAGAATTTCCAATTCTGGCCACCGCAGATTACGCGACCATTGACGAGGCGATCCAGACCGGCGTGCTCGACAAGACCTCGCTGCAGCCGCGATCAGCCATTCTTGCCGTGGCAGGCCCGATCAAGGGCGATGAAATCGATCTGACCAATTGTGACTGGGTGGTTCAGCCCAAAATCATGATCCGCGATCTCGGCTTCGAGAATGTGGTGGTGATCAATGATTTCGAAGCTCAGGGACTGGCTGCGGCTTCGCTCGGACCCGAATATCTGGAAAAAGTCGGCGGCGGCGAAATCCGGCCATCCACCTCACGGGTTGTGGTCGGCCCTGGCACTGGCCTCGGCGTTTCGGGTCTGGTGCATGCGCGCCACACATGGTTCCCGGTCCCCGGCGAGGGCGGGCATATCGATATGGGTCCACGCACCAAGCGGGATTATGAGCTGTTCCCGCTTTATGATCCCATTGAAGGCCGGGTTTCGGCAGAACAATTGCTGTGCGGACGCGGCATTATGAACATCTACCACGCCGTGTGCAAAGCCAATGGCGTCAAACCGGCAGCCTCCACCCCGTCCGAGGTGACGTCGCACTGGGCCGATGGGACGGACCCTGTAGCGATCGAGACAATCGAGTTGTTCGCCACCTATCTGGGGCGTGTGGCTGGCGATCTGGCGTTGATTTTCATGGCGCGCGGCGGTGTGTTCCTTGCCGGGGGGGTCGTCCAGAAAATCCTGCCTGCGCTCAAGGAACCTTGTTTCCGGGAAGCGTTTGAGGACAAGGCGCCTCATTCCGGCATCCTTAAGATGATACCAACATTCGTCATCACCCATCCGCTGGCAGCACTGTCAGGTCTTGCGGCCTATGCCCGCACCCCTATTCGTTTCGGCGTTGCGACCGAAGGCCGACGCTGGAAAGCATAGGCAAATGGAACTCAACCCGCTATAGAGCCGCCATGAACAGCGCAGGGCACTCCTGCCTGATTGAGACGGCGGTCTTCGCGGAGCGCTTGACAGGATGATGAGAATTGGCGCGCGGCAGTAACATCAAACAGGATGTGGAATCTCTGACGATGGTGATCCGCCGGATCATCCGTGAGAATGGCCGCGACTACGTCAAGACCTACATATTTGCGGCCGTTTGTCTGGTTCTGGTCGCCGCATCCACGGCCTTCATGGCCTGGATCATGGAAGCAGTCATCAATGAGGCCTTCGCCAAGAAGAATGCCGATGTGATCTGGCTGATCTGCGGTTCGGTGTTCGGTGCCTTCGTGATCCGTGGTGCGGCGTCCTATGGTCAGGCGGTGGCTCTGGCGCAAGTTGGCAACAATTTGGTCGCCCGCTATCAGCAACGCCTGATCGACCATTTGATGTCCCTTGGCGTGAGCTTCTTCGGCGACACCCGCTCGGCCCAGCTAGCTGCCCAGATCTCTCAGAATGTCGCCGGTATCCGTGATGTCATGAACTTGACGATCACGTCTTTTGCGCGCGATCTGCTTACGCTGATAGCCCTTATCGTCGTCATGGTGACCAAGGACCCGATTCTCAGCCTCATCGTGTTTGTTGGTGCGCCGCCGGTATTGCTGGCACTTCGTTACATATCCAAGCGCCTCAGAAGCGCGACCCGCGAATCGATCGATCTCAACAGCCGCGTGCTTTCCGCCATGCAGGAAACCGTGCAGGGCATCACCATCGTCAAGGCCTTCACGATGGAGGCACAGTTCAGCGGCCGCACGGCGGAGCTGATCAAGGCCGCCGAGGGCAGATCCAACCGCATTGCCCGGCTGAGCGAGCGTACCTCGCCGCTGACTGAAACCGTGGCCGGGTTTGCAATATCCGGGGTCATCGCTTACGCGGCCTTCCGGTCGATTTATGGCGACGTTCTCCCCGGCGCTTTCTTCTCCTTTATCACTGCGCTGCTGCTCGCCTACGATCCGGCCCGGCGGCTGGCCCGGCTGCAGATCAATCTCGAGCGCGCCGTCGTCAATGCGCGGATGATCTACGAGATTCTCGATGAGGAACCGACACAGGGCGACCGGCCCGATGCCGCACCGATTTCGGTCAGTGGCGGTGAGATCGAATTCCGCAATATCGGCTTTGGTTATGGCCAGGGCGAAATCGTGCTCAATGAGGTGAGCTTCATTGCTGAAGCCGGAAAAACAACCGCAATCGTCGGGCCATCGGGCGCCGGCAAATCAACGCTGATTTCGCTTGTGCCGCGGTTTCACGATCCCGCCTCGGGTCAGGTGCTGATTGACGGCACCGACATCGCGACCGTGACCAAGAATTCCTTGCGTCACCAGATCGCCTATGTCTCCCAGCAGGCTTGGCTGTTTGAGGGCTCGATCCGTGATAATTTGCGGTATGCCCGGCCGGATGCCACCGATTCCGAGATCGAAGACGCGGCGAAACTTGCCAATGCGCATGAGTTCATTCTGGCGCAGCCGCAAGGCTATGACACGTTGCTCGGCGAAAACGGCGTCAATCTGTCCGGCGGCCAGCGCCAGCGCGTCTCGATTGCCCGCGCGCTTGTGCGCAACGCACCGATCCTTCTTCTCGACGAGGCAACATCGGCGCTCGACAATGAATCAGAAGCAGCCGTGCAAAAGGCGCTTGAAAGCGCGATGCAAAACCGTACCGTGCTGGTCATCGCCCATCGGTTGTCGACCATCGCCCGTGCTGACCGTATCGTTGTCATGCAGGCAGGCCGGGTGGTCGAGATCGGCAGCCATGCCGACCTGAGTGCCAACAAGGGCGGGCTATATGCACGCCTGCAAGCCTACAGCGAGGCTGGCATCGATGGGGTTCAGACGACAGCTGACGCAGAAGAGGCGGACTTCAAGGGAGGCAAGCCATGACCACACCAACCGGAAGCATGGGCCTTGTCGTGGTCGGCGCCGCTGGCCGCATGGGGCTGACCCTGATCCGCACCATCGCCGAGATTGACGGCGTCCATCTGGCCGGAGCCATCGAACGGCACGGATCGGATGCGCTTGGCAAGGACGCCGGTGAACTGGCGGGTCTGGGGCCGAATGGGGTCCTGATCACCGACGATGCGCTGCCGGCCTTTGCCAAGGCAGAAGGCGTGCTCGATTTCACCGCCCCTGCCGCCACGCTCGAATTTACCGATCTCGCCGCTCAGGCGCGCATCGTGCACGTGATTGGCACCACTGGCATGGATGAGAGCCACGAGGCCCGGCTCGAAGCCGCTTCGCGCCATGCCCGCATCGTCAAATCCGGCAATATGAGCCTTGGCGTCAATCTGCTCTCGGTGCTGGTCCGCCAGGCCGCGAAAGCGCTCAATGCGAGCGACTGGGACATCGAAGTGCTGGAAATGCACCACCGCCACAAGGTTGATGCGCCGTCGGGCACGGCGCTCCTGCTGGGCGAGGCCGCTGCCGAAGGCCGCGAAATTGGCCTCGGTCAGCACTCGGTCAGGGTGCGTGACGGACACACCGGTGCCCGCGAGGCTGGCACAATCGGATTTGCCACCTTGCGCGGCGGCTCGGTGATCGGCGAGCATTCGGTCATTCTCGCCGGCGAAGGCGAAATCGTCGAACTGACCCACAGGGCCACCGACCGCTCGATTTTTGCCCGTGGCGCAATCCGTGCAGCCCTCTGGGCACGCGGCCAGAAACCGGGCTACTATTCCATGCTCGACGTGCTTGGTCTTAGCGACCACTAATCCAAACCGCCTGAACAAAGGAAATCATCATGTCCGGAACGCTCGTCCTTGTCCGCCACGGCCAAAGCGAATGGAACCTGAAAAACCTGTTCACAGGCTGGAAGGATCCAGATCTCACAGAACTCGGCATTGAAGAAGCCAAGACCGGCGCGCAAGCCCTGAAGGAAACCGGCCTCAAATTCGATGTCGCCTTCACCTCGGTTCTGATCCGTGCCCAGCACACGCTCGATCTGATCATGGAAGGCATCGGCCAGACCGACCTGCCGGTGATCCGCGACGAGGCGCTGAACGAACGCGATTACGGCGATCTCGCCGGTCTCAACAAGGATGACGCCCGCAAGAAATGGGGCGAGGAGCAGGTCCACATCTGGCGCCGCTCTTATGACGTGCCGCCGCCCGGTGGTGAAAGCCTCAAGGACACCGGCGCCCGCGTCTGGCCCTATTACATGACCGAGATCCTGCCCCGCGTGCTGCGTGGCGAAACCGTACTCGTCGCAGCCCACGGCAATTCCCTGCGCTCGCTTCTGATGATCCTCGACCGCCTCGACCGCGAGCAGATCCTCTCGGTCAACCTCGCGACTGGCGTGCCGATCGTCTACAAGCTCAACGCCGATTCCACCGTCGCTTCCAAGGAAGTGCTGGGCGACATGTCCAAGGCGCACTGAGTTCCGTTCAATACTGATGACGCCCAATCTCCCCCCCTTGCGGGGGAGATGTCATCGTAGATGACAGAGGGGGGAACTTGCCCTCGCTCTACTCACCACCCGATTGCACACACCCGGTCTCCCAACCGAGCATCGCCCGCTTGCGGGTGATGCCCCAGTGATAGCCCGTGAGCGCGCCGGATTTGCCCATTGCCCGATGGCATGGCACGACGAAGGAAATCGGGTTGCGCCCGACCGCGGCACCCACGGCGCGCGAGGCTTTGGGGTTGCCGATGGCCCGGGCAACATCCAATTAGCACGAAGCCGCCCCGAGCGGAATCCTGAGCAGCGCTTCCCACACTCGCACCTGAAAATCCGTGCCGATCATGACGATGCGCAATGGCTGGTCAGCGCGCCAATGTTCGGGTGAAAAAATCCGGCTGACATAGGGCGCCGTGGCCTCCTGATCCTGTGAGAAACGCGCGCCCGGCCAGCGTCTGGTCATGTCCTCCAGTGCTGCGGGTTCTTCGCCGGGATCGGCAAAGGCCAGCCCGCACAATCCGCGCTCGGTCGCCATGATCACCGCTGTGCCGAATGGCGAAGGGTGAAAGCCGTAGCTGATTGCAAGTCCCGCACCACCAGTCTTGAAATCGCCCGGGCTCATTGCCTCGTGGGTGACGAACAAATCATGCAACCGTCCGGGACCTGACAGGCCAAGCTCGAAGCTCGCATCCAGCAGCGGCAGACCTTCATCACCAAGCAGCCGGCGCGCGTGATCGAGTGTCACGGCCTGCAAAAATGCCTTTGGCGTTAATCCGGCCCAGCGGCTGAAGGTCTTTTGCAATTTTCCCGGTGCGACCCCGAGATCCGAGGCGATGTCCTCTAGCGAAGGCTGGGCACGGTAATCCAGCGATATCCGCTCGATGGTCTTGCGGACGAGATCGTAATCATCGCCTTTCGGGGTGATGTCGCGGTCAAGCTGTGCGGTGACGGTCATGGTCTGGCTCCCTGCAGCGCCGGGCGTTTTGTCAAACGCCCAAAACGTCGCTGCTGCATTTCATGCAATTGCCGCACTCAACCACGCAAAGACCGGTGCCGCCACCCGAAACACGCCACCCTGAACTTCCGTTCAGCGTTTCTTGATCGTTGCCAGCGCCCGCTGAAACGCTGTGGCAAAACTTTCCTTGTCGTCGGGATTGAGGAATGAGCCGACCTCGGTCTGTTGCCCCTGGCCACTGATGCGCATGTCGGTGATGCCGATCTCGTCGTGGCGATCGATATTGAACCGCGCCCAGAACGGATTGAACTGGTGGTCGACGGCGCGGCCCGACGGGGAAACCTTGCGGACATTCAAATCGGTGCGTGACATGCGAATGAATTCGCGCATCCGCCCGGAGCGGTAGCTCAGCCAGAAGGCACCGAACAGCAAAGCCAGATCGAGTCCGAAAAACCCGAACACCGGCCAGGCGCCGACTTTGGCGAAGATCACCATATGCACAGCCGTGATGACGGTTGTGATGCTCATCAACAGCACAAACCCAAGTCGCCCCAGTGAACGGTGCGGGCGCAGGACCGCGTCAAATACAGGTTCATCATTCATAAGATGCCCGGTCTCCATCATCCCTAGTTTGCCATTGCGCCTTCACCATGATTATAGGGATGGAATGGAAAAGCCCAAGAGCCTAAAACCTGCCAAAATGTCGCTTGTGTCTGCACCGGCGGCAAACAAGCCCGCTCGCGCCAAGTCAACCACTCCGCGCAAGCCGGCCGCGCGCCGCAAGAAAAATCCCTACAGCCCGGAGGAAATCCACGAAATCTTCCGGCGCTTCTCTGTCCAGCGGCCCGAGCCCAAGGGCGAGCTTGAACACGTCAATCCGTTCACGCTGGTGGTCGCCGTGGCACTGTCGGCGCAAGCCACGGACGTTGGCGTCAACAAGGCGACGCGAGCGCTGTTTGCGGTTGCCGATACACCCGAAAAGATGCTGGCGCTCGGCGAAGACCGGGTTCGGGACTACATCAAGACCATCGGGCTTTACCGCAACAAGGCCAGGAACGTGATCGCCTTGTCGCAAAAACTGGTCGATGAATTCGGCAGCGAAGTGCCGCGCACCGAAAAGGAATTGATCACGCTGCCGGGCGTCGGCCGCAAGACCGCCAATGTGGTGATGTCGATGGCCTTCGGCATCCCGACGCTGGCCGTCGACACCCATGTCCTGCGAATCGGCAATCGGCTGCGAATCGCGCCGGGCAAGACGCCGGACGAGGTCGAACAGGCCTTCCTGAAGATCATCCCGGACGAATATCTGTTCCACGCCCATCACTGGCTGATCCTGCATGGCCGCTATTGCTGCAAGGCGCGCAAACCCGAATGCGAACGCTGCGTCATCGCCGACATCTGCAAGTCACCCGAAAAGACCGTTGATGTGCCGGCACCGCTGGTGGAGTTGCCGGTTTAGATTGTTTAGGTAAGCTCTCAGCGCCACAGTCTTTTCTTGAAATTGGTAGGAAACTTGCCTACCATTGGCGGGAGGAGTGAGTACGATGGCAAATGTTGAGAAAATCAGTGTCGCTTTGACGCCCGAAATGGCAATGACCATGCGTCAGGCGGTCGAATCCGGTGAATATGCGTCCGCAAGTGAAGTCATGCGGGAGGCCATGCGGGAATGGCATGCGCGCCGCACTGAGCGCGAGCAGGCGCTCGCGCAGCTGGGACGCCTCTGGGACGAAGGCATTGCCAGCGGCGAAGCAGCAGACGGCGAGGCCGCCTTCGCGCGGATCAAGCAGTCGCTTGAATCCAAAATTGGCGCAGGCGAATCCTTGTGAGCTTCAGGCTCACACCAGGGGCCGAAGCTGACATCACAGCCATTGCCCTCTACATCGCCGAAGACAACCCGGCAGCTGCGGTTCGCTGGTACGGCGAAATGCTGCGCCATTGCCGGAATTTGGGCGAAAAGCCCGAATTGGGCGTTGCGCGGCCGGAGGTGCGGCCCGATCTCAGAACCTTCCCGGCCGGAAACTACATGATCCTTTATCGCAAGGATCCCGAGGGTGTTGAGATCGTCCGCATTGTTCACGGCGCGCGCCAATGGCAGAAGCTTCTGGATTAGAGCAGGGTTTGAGATCCACTCCATCTGAGCGGATGATCGGCCGCCCGTCAGTCCGGCGCTTGCCGATCCTTTTCGGTAGTAATAATTTCCTCATGAATGGGCAAAAATTCCCCTCTTAGCTCTTCGTGGGTTTCACCAAAACGAGGATTGTATTTTCGAGCTTCGTCAAGGGTCACAACTTGGATTTCATGCTTCGAATCGTATCGATTGCCATGCGCATCACGTAGTCGAAGTTTTATTTTTGTAAATCCGTGAGAGGCACTAGGAAAGCAGCCACCCCAGCTCTCCGATTGCTCAAAATACACTACGCCGTTTGTCGACTCGCCTACTCGGAGATAGGTGCTTGGTCGCGCTGATGATAGATTATTTATTTGAGTCATAAAGGGGAACACTTTGGTGCTTTCGCCAATTTTCACTTGGAAATCAGCTAGAGCCACAGACTGGTTTACGAGCCAAAACCAGCCAACTCTATACTTTAGCCAATTGATGGAAAAAGGTCTTAAATGCCAATGGTATCCAACTTCGATAGCATCGATGCTGGCCGGCGCATTTCCAGAGTTCGATATTTGTAAGTATAGTGCTACGCCAGTCCGATGTACGTCGAAATCGCCATCCTTTGAGCCGGTAAAAAAGGTACAAGAAAAGGTAGGCCCATCAATCAGCCTGACTTTTAGTTGGGGCCGTCGCCTAAGCGCTGCAAAAATCCCACTAACCCAACCAAAAATCATGGTGCTGACAAATATAATTGACGTCAGAATGCCTTGATTAGCGTTCAACCAGCCAGCCAGTTTTTTAATCAGTTCAACAAAATTTTCTGAATTCAAAATCTGAAAACCCCGTGCCACCGCTGAATCGGTCCTAAGAAAAAGTAGGAAGTATCCAACACCTATTTGCCAAATTTTTATGGCGAAACTCATATGCGGTATAAACGGGGCAAATACTCAATTACTACCACTAAAATCGAATTGGGACTTCGTCAGTACCGCAGGCATTGGTGCTAATCGCTACGTGCTCATTGTGTTTGAGCGGCACGTAACCAAAACATCTCAAAAGTCTGCTTTACCGCCGGTCCAACAGACGGACTATTGGGTCTAGCTCCCTCCAACAGCCTTCATCGCAATCATCTTGTGCAGGTGCACCATCATGCCGGCGGCGAACATCGGCGTCAGCAGGTTGAGCAGCGGCACCGACAGGAAGGCTGCAATGATCAGTCCGGCGAAGAAGATCGTCGTTGAGTTGCGTGACCTGAGCCGCTTGGCGTCAGCCGGAGACATGAACCGCATGGCGGCGAATTCGAAATATTCCCGCCCCAGCAGGTAGCCGTTAACCACGAAGAAGGCCGCAAGATTGATGCCGGGCACGATCAGCAAGATCAGCGCGAACAGGTTGCCCAGCCCCACAACCAGCAAAAATCCGAGCGATTGCCGGATCGATTGGCCGAGCGGCATCGGCCTTCCGGGTGTCTCGTCGGGATAGTCGCGGATCTCGATCACGTCGGCGATGTCATCGAGAAACA
>Ga0163215_100810_pt1 | contig 33872 bp, 30 predicted proteins | sample SynspAceP_FD_185934 | JGI IMG/M metagenome (GOLD analysis project Ga0163215, IMG submission 185934) | Saline lake microbial communities from Ace Lake in Antarctica - Synechococcus sp. Ace-P (Hybrid Assembly) | ecosystem: Environmental > Aquatic > Non-marine Saline and Alkaline > Saline | place...
CAAGCACGCCGTAGAGGATAACGGCAATGAGGTTAAACAGGACGATGAGGATGGCGAAGATGAACGTGAGGGTCATCACCATCGGCAGATCGTTGGCGAAGAGGGCGGTCAGCAGAAGCTGGCCGATGCCATTCACCTTGAACACGTTCTCGGTAATGATCGCGCCGCCGAAGATGGCTGGCATCCCCAATGCAATCACGGTGACCACGGGGATCATCGAGTTGCGCAGGACGTGGACCATGATGACCACGCTTTCTTTCAGGCCTTTGGCGCGCGCCGTGCGCACATAGTCCTGATTGAGGTTATCGAGCATCGCGGACCGCATGTAGCGGCTGATCTGGGCGGTGGTTTGCAGCGCCAGTACCATCACGGGCATGATCATCTGCATCAGCTGCATTTTGAAGGTATCCCAGCTGTCGACGACCAGCGTGGTATCATAGATCGACGGCAGCCAGCCCAGCGAGACGGAGAAGACCACGATCAGCAGCGGACCGGTGAAAAACGGCGGGATCGAGAAGCCGACCATCGTGACGAACGTGCCCGCCTGATCGAAGACCGAGTAGTGGCGGTAGGCGGAATAGATGCCGATGGGAATGGCAATCAGGATGCCGACCACATAGCTGAGCCCCACGACCCAAAGGGTTTGCGGCATCCGCTGAATGACGATGTCCATCACCGGAGAGCGGGTCTGCCAGCTGATCACGCGCTGCTGCTGGACCAGCTCGCCTGTGATGGCATCGGTGGTCATGCTCAGTTGCGTGTCGGGCAGCCAGCCGAGCAGGAAGGAATTGGCGGTCAGGTGGTCGATGAAAACTGAAGGTTCGACCACAAAGAACTGGTAGAGCCATTTGAAGTATTGCACGTGGATCGGCGCGCCGAGACCCAGCGCTTCGCGCATTTTCTGTTTGACCTCGGGCGGGACGGTCAGCGGCACCTGCGCCATCGGGTCGCCCGGAGCGAGTTGCAGCAGCAGGAAGATCACAAGGCTGATGAATAAAAGCGTCGGGATCGAGAGGACAAGTCGTCTGATGGTGAAATTCAGCATCTAGCGGCGCCTTTATCAATCGGTCTGGAGGTTGAAAATAGGGCGGGGTCTCCCCCGCCCATGTTGGTTAACGGTAGGGCGGGTAAAACACCGCCACAACCATTATTCCTTGATGCGATACCAGTCTGCGACATTCCACAGCTCGGAGTCCCAAACATTGAGCACTACGCCGCCCAGAGTTGTGGAGGCAGCAGACACACGGCCACGGTCCACCAGTGGAACGATGGTCATTGTGTCTTTGGTGATCATCTCGTTCAGCTTGATAGCAATCTCGCCGCGCTTGGACAGCTCGCCTGTGCGGGCCAGCTCGTCGAGCAGTGTGTCATACTCTTCGTTGCAGAAACGGTTGATGTTCTCACCCTGCCACTGGCTGGATGGCTTTGGTTCGTTGCCACAACGGTAGGCGGCCAGATAGGACTGTGGGTCTGTGCCGTCGAAGTTGTTGGCGTACATTTCAACGTCCGCATAGAACTTCTGGAAGGTGTCTGGCGAACCTGGGTCACCGCCGAAGAACACGGACGCATCGACGTTGCGCAGCTCGGTTTCGACACCGATCTGGCTCCACCAATCCTTGATCAGCGCCTGGAAATCCTGACGCACGGCGTTGGTGGATGTCTGGTACAGCAGCGAGAGCTTCTTGCCGTCCTTGTCGCGGATGCCGTCACCATCGGTGTCGGTCCAGCCGGCTTCTTCCAGCAGCGCCTTGGCACCTTCGATGTCCTGTGTGTGACACTCGGTGTTGGGCGATGCATAAAGCGCAGGGGCAGGCACCAGGTTACAGGTCGGGCGACCGGCCTGACCATAGCCGACTTCGACCAGCAGCGGACGATCGATCGCCATCGACAGCGCTTGGCGGACCTTGAAATCGGACAGGATCGGGTGCGGGTGCATCACGGTTGCGCGCTCGCCCTCGGGCAGATCCGGGGACGGATCGGTGAGGTTCATTTCCAGACGCTCAACCAGTGTGCCGAATGCGGAGATTGGCGTACCTTTGCCGCCTTCGGCCATTTTGGCCAGTACGTCGGGCGCCAGCTGCATGTTCCACGCATAGTCGAACTCGCCGGTTTCCATGACGGCGCGGCCTGCTGCGGCTGCGTCACCGCCGCCTTTGAAGTTCACTGTCGCGAAGGCAGGCTTGGATGGATCGCGGAAGTTCTCGTTCGCCGCCAGCTGGATTACGTCATTGGGACGGAAGTCTGTCACAACGAATGGACCGGTGCCGATGGGGCTGAAGTTCGCCTCTGTACACTCGGGCGCGCGGGCACCGAGGCATTCTGCAAACTGTGCTGCCTGAATAATGGGCGATTGTGCGCCCATGAACGGACCGTAGGGGTTAGGCTTGGCATCGGTGAATGTGACCTTGACGGTCAGATCGTCGATCGCTTCGACGCTTGCCACGCCGTCAAACTTGGCCCCCTGTGCGCAACCACCTTCGGGGTGCATGCAGTACTCGGCAGTGAATTTTACGTCAGCCGATGTGAGGGGCGTGCCGTCGGACCACAGCAGACCCTCTTTCAGCTTCCATGTGACCGATTTCAGGTCTTCAGCCACACCGCCGTTTTCAACTGTTGGAATCTCGGCGGCCAGGAATGGTACCAATGCGCCGTTTTCGTCATAGCGGCCAAGTGGCTCGATCACCAGCGAGGATGCCTCGAGGTCTTTGGTGCCGCCCGACAGATAGGGGTTCATGATGGAGGGGGCCTGCCAGTAGATAATGTTGAGCTGGCCATCGCGGCCGCGCTCGCCTTCGTGGCCCGCGGCAAATGCCATCGGCGCCAGAGCAGTCATGCAGACAGCCCCGAGTAGGGTGGTTTTCAAAGTCATAAGATACTCCATGTTGGACACGCATACACGTGCCTTAGTCGCCCGGATGCCCGGGACATTTTTTTCTCGTGTCCGGGGAAATTGACGAAAATCAAAGCATGCAGCGTGTCCGCATGATTGCCACAAAATTAGTCACACCCCCCGGAGCGCGTAGCACATTTGAAACATACCGCACGAGAATTGCAAGCCTTCCAACCGGACCGAATGATGAATTTCGCGCCGGATGCCCGATTTCGGGCAGGTGCCCCAAGGGAAATCAAACGCGGGCGTTTGACGCGCGCAGCGCTTGCGCATAGCATGACGCCAGAACGCTGCCGCCCCTCGTGCGCGGCCACATGAAAGGACCGCCATGCTCGACCATTCCGAAAAAGCACCGATCGCACGGATCAAGGGGCTGCGCGTGGAATTCCAGACCAAAGACGGCCCTGTTGTGGGGGTGGAGGACGTCTCGTTCGACATCCATCCCGGTGAGACGGTCTGTGTGGTGGGGGAATCAGGCTCGGGCAAATCCGTGTCGTCGCTGTCGCTGATGCGGCTGGTGGAATTCGGCGGTGGTGAAATTGCGGGCGGTCAGCTGATGTTCGATCGGGGCGAAGGGGCCGAGATTGATCTGGCCGCTACCCCGCAAGACCAGATGCGCGGCATCCGTGGTAACGAGATCGGGATGATTTTTCAGGAGCCGATGACGGCGCTGAACCCTGTATTTACTGTGGGCAAGCAGCTGACCGAGGGGTTGCGCCTGCACAAGAAGATGACAAGGGCGCAGGCCGAGGCGCGTGCGCTGGAACTGATGACGCAGGTGCGCATTCCAGAGCCTGCCAAGCGCCTGACGCAGTATCCCCATGAGTTGTCGGGCGGCATGCGTCAGCGTGTCGTCATCGCCATGGCGCTGGCTTGCGAGCCGCGCCTGCTGATCGCGGACGAGCCGACAACGGCGCTGGACGTGACCATCCAGGCGGAGATTCTGGCCCTGATGGACCGCTTGAAGCGCGAGACGGGCACTGCCGTGATGTTTATCACCCACGACATGGCTGTGGTAGCGCAGATGGCCGACCGCGTGGTCGTGATGTTCCGTGGCAACAAGGTAGAGGAGGGCACGGTCGAGGAGATTTTCGAGAATCCGCAGCACCCCTATACCAAGGCGCTTTTGGCTGCCGTACCCAAGCTGGGCGAGATGACCGGCAAGGATTACCCCGAGCCGATGAAGTTGCTGGGCTCTGGTGACAAGCCGATTGTGCCGATCAAGGGCACGAACGAGGTCTTGCTGACGGTCAATCATCTGACCACCCGTTTTCCGGTCACCGGGGGGCTGCTGCGCCGTACGGTAGCGAATGTTCATGCGGTGGAGGATCTGTCCTTCACCATAAACAAGGGCCAGACGCTGAGCCTCGTCGGCGAGAGCGGTTGCGGAAAATCGACCGCCGGTCGGTCGATCCTGCGGCTGGTGGAGCCGATGTCGGGCGAGATCAATTTGGGCGGCAAGGATATCATGGCGCTGAACACGCGCGATCTGCGGACCGCGCGGCTGGACATGCAGATGATTTTTCAGGACCCGTTCGCCTCGCTCAACCCGCAGATGGGGCTGGCGGATCAGGTGGCCGAGCCTATCCACAACTACGGGCTGATGAAGGGCAAGGCAGTGACCGATTGGGTCGAGACCCTGTTTGACCGCGTGGAGTTGCCGCGCAGCTTCATGCGCCGTTTCCCGCACGAGCTGTCGGGCGGGCAGCGCCAGCGGGTAGCGATTGCGCGCGCCTTGGCGCTCAAGCCCAAGCTGATCATCGCGGATGAGGCGGTGTCGGCGCTGGACGTATCGGTGCAGGCGCAGGTGCTGAACCTGATGATGGAATTGCAGGCCGAGATGGAGCTGAGTTTCCTTTTCATCAGCCACGACATGGCCGTGGTCGAGCGGGTGAGCCATTACGTCGGCGTTATGTATCTGGGCCGTATCGTCGAGCTGGGACCGCGACGCGAAGTCTTCGAGAATCCGCAGCATCCCTATACCCAAGCGTTGATGAAGGCCGTCCCCATCGCCGATCCGCGCAAGCGCAAGGCCGAGAAGGATCTGAACTTCAAACCGATTCCCTCGCCCATCCACCCTGTCAGCTACACCGCCGAGCCGAGCGTCTACAAAGACGTGGGCCACGGCCACAAGGTGCTGATCACCGACAGCGGCTACTAGGGTAAAGCCATTTGCCGCTGCCTTTTTGTTTTTTACTCACCGGCGCCTCTGCGCTGCATCACCTGGAGCCTTGTTATGGCAGACCGTTTGACCCCGTTCGAGATCATGAAAAAGCTTGTCAGCTTTCCGACCGTTTCGCGTGACACGAACATCCCGCTGATCGACTGGGTAGAGGAATACCTCGGTGCGCACGGAATCACTGCGCACCGCTATATCGACCCCGAACAGCCTAAACATGCGCTGTTTGCCCATGTCGGCCCGGAGGAAGAGGGCGCGATTGTGCTGTCCGGCCATACGGATGTGGTCCCCGTCGACGGCCAGCCGTGGGACACGGACCCGTTTACGGTGGTGGAAAAGGACGGCAAATATTACGGGCGCGGCACCTGCGATATGAAGGGGTTCGACGCGCTGGCGATCTGGGCGTTGGTAGAAGCGCATCATGCAGGTGCCAAACGTCCGCTGCAAATCGCGCTGAGCTTTGACGAGGAAGTCGGCTGCACCGGTGCGCCGCCGATGATTGCCGCGATGCAGGGTGTGGTGCCGAAAGGCAGCGCCGTGATCGTGGGTGAGCCGTCGAGCCTTCAGGCGGTGACGGGGCATAAAGGGGGCACGGGGTTTAACACCCATGTCATCGGGTTCGAGGTCCACTCCAGCCTGCTGCATACAGGCGTTAATGCGATCATGGCGGGCGCCAAGCTTATCGAATGGGCCAACGAGATGAACACCGAGAACATGGAGGCCAAGCCGAGCGAGCTGGCCGCGATGTTCGACCCGCCGTTTACCACGGTGCATGTCGGCATGATCAGCGGCGGCACAGCCCATAACATCACCGCCAAGGACTGTTATTTCGCGATGGATTTCCGCGTGGTGCCGGGCGAGGACAAGGAACAGTGGAAAATCGCGTATCTCGAGAAGGTGCGCGAGGTTGAGGAAGCCATGCAAGCAGTGGTCGCAGATACGCGGATCGAGGTGACGCCGCGCTTTGATGTGCCCGCCCTCCAGCCCGAAGAGGACGGCGAGGCGGAAACACTGGTGCGCCAGATCACCGGCGACAACGCCAGCCACAAGGTCAGCTACGGCACTGAAGCCGGTCAGTTTCAGGATGCAGGCTACTCCGCTGTGATCTGTGGACCCGGCGACATCGCGCAGGCGCACCAGCCCAATGAATTTATCGAAGTATCCCAGTTCAATGCAGGCCATGATTTCATGCGCAAGCTGGTTGAACGCCTCTGCCTCTGAGCGACGAAAGACTGAACTATGAAGGGTTTTCCTATCACAACGGCGCAGGCGCCGCAGTATATGGGTGCGCTGCCGGAGGCGGTTGATCTTGTTGTCATAGGCGGCGGGATCATCGGGATATGCACCGCATTGTATGCGGCGCGCAGCGGCGCGCGTGTGGTGGTGCTGGAGAAGGGACTGGTCGCGGCAGAGCAGTCGAGCCGCAACTGGGGCTGGATCCGGCAGCAGGGGCGCGATCCCGCCGAGATCCCGATCATGGACGAGGCGCAGCGGCTGTGGGAAGATCTGTCGCGTGACACGAATGAAGACATCGGGCTGGTGCAGGCGGGAGTGACCTATCTGGCCTATACCGAAGGCCGCCGCAGCAGTTTCGAGAAATGGCTGCCCCACGGCAAGGCGCATGGGCTGAACAGTAAGCTTCTGAGCAAGGCAGAGCTGGCGGCGATGTATCCCGATCTGGCTGATACGCCACTGGCGGCGCTGCACACGGCCTCGGACTACCGCGCAGAGCCTTGGGTGGCCGTGCCAGCGCTTGCCGCCATTGCCGCGCGCGAGGGCGTGAATATCATTGAACACTGTGCGGTGCGTTGTCTGGATATTACCGACGGCAAAGTGACCGGTGTGGTCACCGAAAAGGGCCGCATAGCCGCACCCCGCGTGGTGCTGGCGGGCGGAGCGTGGTCGGCGCTGTTCCTGCGCAACCACGGGATCGCGCTGCCGCAGTTGTCGGTCCGTGCGCAGGTGGCCGCGACCGAGCCGTTGCCGGATGTGGGGCAGGCCGCAGGCTCGGCGCGCCGTCTGGCGTTCCGGCGCCGTGCGGATGGCGGCTATACGCTTGCGCCCAATGGCATGTCGGAGCTGTTCGTGGGGCCGGATGCGTTCCGCGCGCTGCCGCATTTTATCAACCAGCTGCGCAGTGATCCCTTCGGCTGTATGATCAAACCCTTCGCGCCTTCGGGCTTTCCCGATGCATGGGGCACGCAGCGGCGGTGGAGCGGCGCGGACGAGACGCCCTTCGAGCGGATGCGCATCCTTGATCCCAAGCCCGTCCCGCGCAAGATGTCAAAACTAGCGCGCGATTTCGCCGCGCTGTTCCCGTCGCTGGGCGAGGTGCGTCTGAAGACAACATGGGCCGGCATGATCGATACTATGCCCGACATCGTGCCAGTGGTTGACTATGCCCCCGTCGAGGGATTGATTGTCGGCACAGGGATGAGCGGCCACGGCTTTGGCATCGGGCCTGCGGTGGGGCGCATTCTGGCGGATCTGGCGGCGGGCAGGCCTGCTGGCCATGATCTGAGCCGCTTCCGTTTTGGCCGGTTTACCGATGGCACGGTGATGGTGCCCGGACCGGACGTTTAGAAAGGACAATCCATGCCGATCAAGAACCGTTTCGCCGAAATGCACGCCGAGATCACCGGCTGGCGCCGCCATCTGCACCAGTACCCCGAGCTGATGTTCGATGTGCACGAGACGGCGAAATTCGTGGAAGACAAGCTGCGCAGTTTCGGCATCACCGACATCACCACCGGAATTGGCCGCACCGGCGTGGTTGCCGTGATCGAGGGGCGCAAAGCTGCCTCGGGCCGCGCCATCGGGCTGCGCGCGGATATGGACGCGCTGCCGATCGAGGAAGCGACGGGGCTGGAGTATGCCTCGAAAAACCCCGGCAAGATGCATGCCTGCGGCCATGACGGGCATACGGCCATCCTTCTGGGTGCGGCGCAATATCTGGCCGAGACGCGCAATTTTGACGGCAAGGTCGTGCTGATCTTCCAACCCGCCGAAGAGGGTGGCGGCGGTGGCCGCGAGATGTGCCGCGATGGCCTGATGGAGCGGTGGGGCATTGATGAGGTCTACGGGCTGCACAACATGCCCGGCGCGGACGTGGGCAGTTTTCATATCCGCTCCGGTGCTATGCTGGCGGCAACGGATGAATTTGACATCACCATCACCGGGCAGGGCGGCCATGCGGCGGCCCCGCATGAGGCGATTGACCCCAATCTGGCTGCGGCCCATGTGATCGTGGCGCTGCAATCCATCGCCAGCCGCAATGTGGACCCGCTCAAGCAGGTGGTCGTCTCGGTCTGCGTGCTGCGCTCGGACAGCGACGCGTTCAACATTATACCGCACCGTGTCACGATGAAGGGGACCGTGCGGACCCTCGATGCAGGTGTGCGCGATCTGGCGGAAAAGCGGCTGGACGAGATCGTATCGCTCACCGCGCAGGCCCATGGCTGCGAGGCTGATATCAGTTATATGCGCGGCTATCCCGCGACCGTAAACCATGAGGACCAGACTGATTACGCCGCCGATGCGGCAGAGGCGGTGACACCGGGAGTGGACCGCAATACGCCGCCTATCATGGCCGGTGAGGATTTCTCCTTCATGCTGGAAGAGCGCCCCGGCGCCTATATCCAGTTGGGCAATGGCGGCGGCGCAACCGTCCACCATCCCGAATACAACTTCAACGATGAGGCGATTCCGGCGGGCTGTTCATGGTTTGCCGAAGTGGTCGAGCGGCGCTTGCCGCTTGCCTGACCCCCTCACTCATACAAAAAGGACTACCTACCATGCCCGTCAAGAACCGCTTTGCCGAACTCCACACCGATATCACCGCCTGGCGCCGTGATCTGCACGAACATCCCGAGATCCTGTTCGAGACGCACCGCACCTCTGCCACCGTGGCTGAAAAACTACGTGCCTTTGGCTGTGACGAGGTGGTTGAAGGCATCGGGCGGACGGGCGTTGTGGGTGTGATCAAGGGAAAGTCCACCGCTTCCGGCAAGGTTGTGGGTTTGCGCGCGGATATGGACGCGCTGCCGATCCATGAGGAAACGGGGCTGGCGTATGCGTCCAAGACCGACGGTGCGATGCATGCCTGCGGCCATGACGGGCACACGGCCATGCTGCTGGGGGCGGCGCAATACCTGGCGGAGACGCGGAATTTTGACGGTACGACCGTGGTGATCTTCCAGCCCGCCGAAGAGGGTGGCGGCGGCGCCAAGGTGATGTGCGACGACGGGTTGATGGAGCGGTGGGGCATTCAGGAAGTCTACGGCATGCACAACTGGCCCGGCATGCCTGCGGGCAGTTTCGCGATCCGGCCCGGCGCGTTCTTTGCCGCAACCGATCTGCTGGACATCGAGATCGAGGGGCTGGGTGGCCATGCGGCCAAGCCGAACGAGACAGTGGACACGACTGTGGTTGCCAGCCAGATTGTGGGCGCGTTGCAGACCATCGTCAGCCGGAATGCGGATCCTGTCGGGAATATCGTGGTATCCATCACCTCGTTCCAGACGTCTTCCAACGCCTATAACGTCATCCCGCAAAAGGTCCGCCTGAAGGGGACGGTGCGCACCATGTCGCCTGCTCTGCGTGATCTGGCGGACAAGCGCGTGAACGAGATTTGTACAGGGATTGCGGCGGCCATGGGGGCTGTGGCGCGGGTGACCTACACGCGCAACTATCCGGTGATGGTGAACCACGAGGATCAGACGGAATTCGCTGCCTCGGTCGCGCGCGATGTGTCGGGTGGGTGTGACGACGCGCCGCTGGTGATGGGCGGCGAGGATTTCGCCTTCATGCTCGAAGAGCGTCCCGGCGCCTATATTCTGGTGGGCAACGGTGACACGGCCATGGTGCACCATCCGCTGTACAACTTTAACGACGAAGTGATTCCCGCCGGATGCAGTTGGTGGGCAGGCATTGTCGAGCAGCGGATGCCGGTGGCCTGAACGCCGCCGCTTGCGCGTATTGCGGGGGCGGAATTGAGTTTAAAGGCACAATGAAACTTGGGCGCGTGCCCGCTTAGGAGGCGAGGAGCTTGGTGTAGACAGCGACAAGCTCGGATGCTTCGCGTGTGATCGAGAAATGCTCGGTCACGTGGGGGCGGGTGTTTTCGGCCCAGTTTTGCAGGGTTTTGGGGGCAGCGAACGCCTCGTGAAGCGCCGCAGACAGGGCGTGGATGTCGTCCGGCGGAACCAGCGCCCCCGTGCCCTGTGTTACAATCTGTTCAAAAGCGCCGACGCGTGTGGCGACGACAGGCACGCCGCAGGCCATCGCCTCGATCGGGGTGAGGCCGAAGCCCTCCCAGCGTTGGGGGGCAACGTAGAGATCAAGGACGCGGTACCAGTCGGCCATCTGCTCGACAGGGACTTCGGGTAGGAAATGGACGCGCGGGGCGAGTTGGGGATGGTCCGCTACGCGGGCTTTTAAGTCATCCAGATAGCCGCTGTGTTTGTCTGTGGCGCGGCCCATGACCAGCGCGTGAAGATCGCTGTGGGCGGCCATCACGGGCAGCATCGCCTCTATGAAGGCATCAGTACCTTTCTGGTGGCGGATGCGGCCAAAGCATCCGGCCAACAGGGCGTCCGGCAGACCGAGTTTCTCGCGCAGGGCGCTGCGGTCTTTGGCGGGGGCGTAGCCCTCCAGATCGATGCCATGCATGATCACTGTGGCGGGGCGTTCCAGATAGGCTGCGGTTTTTTCGGATGTGGCAATGACCGCATCCATCTGCCGGATCAGCCAGCGGGTGAGGCCGGTTTGTTTGCGTTGCGAGGCGGAGGTGAACAGGAGTTTCAGCCGCTTGCCCAGCAGGTATTTCAGCGCAAGCCCGCCAATCATTTCGACATTTCGGCGGGCATGCCAGACGCGGGTGGTCTTGCGCGGCAGGGTCAGCAGGCGCCAGAGGGATATCTGTGGCACATGGTTGGGCAGAACCGGACCGGTGGCTACAATGCCGATGTCGCGCGCCTGAATCGGCACCAGCCGCACCACGGTGGCGGTGACGCCAGACAGGCGGCGTTTGAAATTGGGCGCAATCACGCGGATGGTGTCGGGTGTGCTCATGGCAACCTCAGGGCATTGATCAGGCGGGTGGCGATGGTATCGAGCTTGCCGGTCTCCGCGTTTACGAACTCGTTGGCTGCGGTGACAGCCTTGGTGCGGCGGGCGTCGTCGCGCAGTAGGGCGTCAACCTGCCCGGCCATATCCTGTGCGTCGGCCACCAGCCGCGCGGCGCCTGCGGTCTCCATCGCGGAGAAGGTCTCGGCAAAGTTGAAGACGTGGTTGCCTGACAGAACCGTTGCGCCGGATTGTGCGACCTCGAACGGGTTGTGGCCCCCTATGGGAAGGAGCGAACCGCCGAGAAAAACGATATCTCCAAGCGCGTACCAGTTGCCAAGCTCGCCCAGCGTATCGGCGAGATAGACGGCACCGCCAGGCAGGTCGCCCCGGCTGCGACGTGTGTAGTCCATCCCAGTGTCGGCGATCAGTTGCACAACCTCTGTGCCACGCTCGGGGTGGCGCGGGATCAGGATCAGCAGCAGGTCGGGATGGGTTTTGAGCAGTTGTTTGTGGGCGGCCAGCACGATCTGTTCCTCACCCGCATGGGTCGATGCGGCAATCCAGACCGGGCGGTGGCCGAGCGCTGCGCGCGCCTCGAAGATCAGGTCTTCGTCCGTCGGCAGTGGACCCGCAAAGGATTTTAGGTTTTGCCCCCGTGCGACCCGTGGTGCAGGCGCATGGATGCGCACCATCGCTTCGGCCATTGCATCGTTCTGGGTCAGGATCAGGTCGAAGACATCCAGGACAAATGCAGCAAGGCGTGGACGCTTGGCCCATGCATTGAGCGATTTTTCGGACAGCCGGGCATTGACCAGCGCCATTGTGGCGCCGGTGGCACGGGTGCGGCGCAGCATCTGTGGCCAAAGCTCGCTCTCCACAACCACTGCGGCATCGGGGTGCCAGTGTTTGAGAAAGCGCTTCAATGGTCCGGGTGCGTCGAGCGGCGCGAACTGGTGGATACAGCGCGGTGGCATGCGCTGTGCGATCAAGGTGGCGGAAGTGGCAGTACCGGACGTGATCAAAAAATGCGCGTCCGGAAGGGCGACGCCCATGCGGGTGATCAGCGCCAGTACGGACAGGCTTTCCCCAACGGAGGCCGCATGAAACCAGATGAGCGTGCCTTCAGGGCGATTTTCGGTCGCGTGGCCGAGGCGCTCATGTGCGCGGTGGACCGGCACGCCAGCCTTGCGCAACTTGTTGACGACACCGCGCGCAGCGAGCGGAAGCAGCGCCACGGTCAGCGCCGTGTAGGTCCGGTACAGAAGCGGCACGCGCACCGCGCTCAACCGCCGGTGTGGCTCATGTGGCGGGGCATCTGGCCGCCAGCGGTCTGGCGGGAATAGTCGAAATCATGGCCCTTGGGCTTGAGCGTGATCGCATCACGGATTGCTGCTTCCAGCGGTGCGTTGTCATCTGGGTGCGCCCGCAGGGGCGCGCGCAGATCGGCGCGGTCTTCCTGCCCCAGACACAAGTACAACTCGCCCGTGCAGGTCAGGCGCACGCGATTGCAGCTTTCGCAGAAATTATGTGTGAGCGGTGTGATGAAGCCGATCTTCTGGCCGGTTTCCTCCAGCCGGACATAGCGGGCGGGGCCGCCTGTGTTCTCGGCCAGATCGGTCACGGTATAATGCTCGGCGTATTTGGCACGCACGTCCTTGAGGGACCAGTATTGGTCCAGACGGTCCTCGTTGCCGATGTCGCCCATGGGCATGACCTCGATCCATGTCAGGTCCATGTCACGCTCGGCACACCACTGCGTGATTTGCGCCAACTCAGGCTCGTTGAAGCCTTTGAGCGCCACGGCGTTGATCTTGACCCGAAGGCCCGCAGCCTGCGCTGCATCGATGCCGCGTAAGACCTGCGGCAGGCGGCCCCAGCGCGTGACTTCGGCGAATTTGCCTTCGTCCAGCGTATCGAGCGAGATGTTGACCCGCCGCACGCCTGCCGCATAAAGATCGGCTGCGTATTTCTCCAGCTGGCTGCCGTTGGTGGTCAGCGTCAGTTCCTTGAGCGTCCCTGCGTCCAGATGCCGCTTCATGCCGTCGAAGAATGTCATGATTCCCCGCCGGACCAGCGGCTCGCCGCCGGTGATGCGCAGCTTTTGCACGCCAAGCCCGATGAAGGTCGAGCACATGCGGTCCAACTCTTCCAGTGTCAGCAATTCACGCTTGGGTAGGAAGGTCATGTTCTCGGACATGCAGTAAACACAGCGAAAATCGCAGCGGTCGGTGACCGAGACGCGCAGATAGGTGATGGCGCGGGCGAAGGGATCAATCAAAGGTGCATTCATGGCCCAAGTGGTACAGATCGTAAGGTGGGGGGGCAAGGATGATTTGAGAGGGGTTGGAGTGGCTGCGAAGCTGGATTAACGTGGATCAATGAAAAGCATATTCCTTTCCGCCACGGCTTTTGCCGCTGTTCTGTCTTTGGGCGCGTGTACGCGACTCGGTCTGGTCCAGCCGGAAGACACTGTTGCGTCCACACCTCTGCCCGAGACTTTGGCTGCTGATGTGGCTGTGACACCCGCAGATCCGGTGCTGACCTCCGCCCCGCCGCCGCCCCGTGCGGCCAACACGCAGGCGAGCCTCGACACCACCACGCCCGAGCAACGCAAACAGGCCGCAGCGCCTGCCACGCCACGGGCGGACAGCAAAGTGCTTGGCTCTACGGTTGCGAGTCTGGGGAGCCCGACCGAGCCGGGATTCTGGCTGAAAACCCCGCTCGTCACTGCCGAGACTGCAGGCCGCGTGACCAACAAGGCCAACGGCAAATCTTCTGCAGTTACGCTGATCCCGATAGAGGGACCTGCCACCGGCGGCAGCCGCTTGTCGCTCCCCGCGATGCGCCTGATCGAAGCGCCCTTGACCGATTTGGTCGATCTCACCGTCACGCTTGGCAGCTAGCCCCGCCCGACGCGCGCATTTATTCAATGCGCCTGAGCGCTTCCTTGCGGGCAAAGGGCTTCATCGCCGCGCCGTGGGTGTCCAGAAACGCCAGTACCCGCGCAGGGTCGTGCTTGCCCAACTCGCGTAGCCACCAGCCGATGGCCTTCTGGATAAACCACTGCGGATCGGTGACATAGCGCGCCGCCCAGCCGAGAATACGCTCGCGGGCGACAAGGTCTTCTGGTTTGGGATTGTTCTGTTTTGTCCAGGGCAGGGTGATGACCAGCGCCGCGCGCCGCGTCCACATGTGGTCTGACCGGGTCCAGTCCTCGACCGTGTCCAGACGCGCCGGATCGGCGACCAGCCGCTTCTGGCCTGCCATACAGGCATGATCGGCAATCGCCCAACTGTCGAAATCGGGAACCCATGAGGCGATCAGCTCCCATGCGGGGCCGTCATCGGGGCGTAGGCGGGCTTGCGTCAGCAGCTTGGCCGCGGCAACGCGTGCCTCAAAGATGTCCGTGCGCCACAGCGCATCGGCAAGATTCACGCGCGCGGGCACATCCAGCGCCGCGCGCCATTCTTTCGTGAGCGTGTCGATCTGCGGGTTGGTCAGCCCCAGATATAGGCGATCCACCTTGTGATAAGCGCGCATGCCTGTCGCGCGATCGGGGTTGGCCAGCGCGCGCAGGGCGTCGAGATAGGGCGCGTGCATCGCGGCTTATTCCACCGTCACGGATTTGGCGAGGTTGCGGGGCTGGTCCACATCCGTCCCTTTGGCCACAGCGGTGTGATAGGCCAGTAGCTGTGCGGGAATGGCATAGAGGATCGGGGCCACCGCATCAGATACATCGGGCATCTCGATCGTGTCCCAGACCCCTTGACTGGCCTCTGACAGCCCCTCGCGGTCCGAGATCAGGATGACCTTGCCTTTGCGTGCCATGACCTCTTGCATATTGCTTACGGTTTTGTCGAAAAGCGTGTCGCGGGGTGCCATGACGATCACGGGCACGTCTTCGTCAATCAGGGCAATCGGTCCGTGCTTCAGCTCTCCCGACGCATAAGCTTCAGCGTGGATATAGCTGATTTCCTTCAGCTTCAATGCGCCCTCATGGGCGAGAGGATAGAGCGGCCCCCGGCCCAGGAACAGCACATCGCGCGCGCTGGACAGCTTGCGAGCTGTCTCGCGGATGGCGTCGCTCTGGTCCAGCGCCTCGGCCATCAGTGCAGGCAGTCGGCGCAGCTGGGCGATATGGTCGGCCAGTTTTTCGTCCGTGATCACGCCGCGGTCCTTGGCGGCTTTCAGTGCCAGCAGGAACAGCACTGTCAACTGGCAGGTAAACGCCTTGGTTGAGGCCACACCGATTTCCACGCCCGCATGGATCGGCAAGGCGAGATTGCTTTCACGCGCGATTGAGGATTCAGGCACGTTGATCACTGACATGATGGTGTCGGCTTTGCCCTCGCAATACCGCAGCGCAGCCAGCGTGTCGGCTGTTTCGCCTGACTGGCTGACAAACAGGGCAACCGAGCGCGCCGGGATCGGCGGCTCGCGGTAGCGGAACTCGGAGGCGACATCGACCTCGACAGGCAGGCGGGCGATCTGCTCGAACCAGTATTTCGCGGTGAGACAGGCCAGAAAGGCCGTGCCGCAGGCCACCATGGTCACGCGGTCCACCGCTGAAAAGTCGATCTGCGGATCAGGCAGGCGGATCTCGCCCGCGCGGCCCAGATAATGGCTCAGTGTTTCGGCGATCACGGTGGGCTGTTCGGCGATTTCCTTTGCCATGAAGTGTTTGTGGCCGCCTTTGTCGATGCGCGTTGCGCTGATCTGGACGGTGCGGATTTCGCGGTTGGCAGGGGTGCCGTACGCGTCATAAATGCTGGCACCTGCGCGGGTCAGGATCGCGTAATCGCCTTCCTCAAGATAGCTGATGCGGTCTGTCATCGGGGCCAGCGCAATCGCGTCCGAGCCCACGAACATCTCGCCTTCGCCATAGCCGATCGCCAGTGGCGAGCCTTTGCGCGCGACGATCATCAGGTCGTCCTCGCCGTCAAACAGGAAAGCCAGCGCAAAGGCACCTTCCAGTTTGGCCAGCGTCTGGATAGCGGCGTCTTGCGGTGATGCCCCCTGCGCCACGAAATGCTGGGCAAGCATCGCTACTGTTTCGGTGTCAGTGTCGGTTACGGGGGTCAGGCCATAACCCGCGAGTTCCGTGCGCAATTCGCGGAAATTTTCGATGATGCCGTTGTGCACTACGGCCACTGGACCGGCGCGGTGGGGGTGGGCGTTGTTTGCGTTGGGCTCTCCATGGGTGGCCCAGCGGGTGTGGCCGATGCCGGATTTGCCCGCCAATGGCTCATGCACCAGCAGATCGCCCAGATTGACAAGCTTGCCCACCGCACGGCGGCGGTCCAGGACGCCATTGTTCACGGTGGCAATGCCTGCGCTGTCATATCCGCGGTATTCCAGCCGCTTGAGGGCTTCGACCAGAATTGGCGCTGCCTCGTGGTTGCCAAGTACTCCGACAATTCCGCACATATCAGCTGCTCCGCTGTTGTTTGGCCTTTTTGGCCTTAAGCATTTCCATCAGTTTGCGCGCCATGCCGGGTTTTTCGACCTGCGGCGCACGCGCCAGCGCGAGCGCGTCCGGCTCCACATCCGAGGTGATGACCGAGCCGGAGCCGGTCATTGCGCGGTTGCCGATGTGCACCGGTGCCACCAGCATGGTGTTGGACCCGATGAACGCATCCGCTCCGATGTGGGTGTGGTGTTTCATCACACCATCGTAGTTGCAGGTAATGGTGCCGGCGCCGATGTTGGCGCGCGCACCTACAAAGGCGTCGCCGATATAGCTGAGATGGTTGACCTTGGCGCCTTCGGCGATCACTGCATTCTTGATTTCGCAGAAGTTGCCAATGCGGGTGTTTTCCTCCAGCTCGGCACCGGGGCGCAGGCGGGCATAGGGACCGACAACCGCGCCGCGCGAGACATGGCAACCTTCCAGATGGCTGAACGCGCGGATCAGCGCGCCGGATTCCACCGTCACACCGGGGCCGAAGACCACATTGGGCTCCACCACCGTATCGCGGCCGATGATGGTGTCGCGGGCCAGATAGACCGTATCGGGCGCTTGCAGCGTCACGCCGTCCTCGAGCAGAATGGCACGGGCGCGCGCCTGAAAGGCGGCCTCCGCTTCGGCCAGCTGCGCGCGGGAGTTGACGCCCAGTGTCTCGGCCTCGTCGCAGGTCACAGCTGTGGCGGTCAGGCCGCGTGCACGGGCAAGGCCGATGATGTCGGTGAGATAGTATTCGCCTGGTGCGTTATTGTTCTCGACCGCCGAGATCAGATCGAACAGCAGGGGCGCATTGCAGGCGATCACGCCGCTGTTGCACAGGGTAATCGTACGCTCCGCCTCGCTCGCATCCTTGAACTCGACAATCCGCTCCAGCGTATCGCCCTGCATCACCAGACGGCCATAGCGGCCCGGATCTGCAGCCTCGAACCCCAGCACGACCACATCGGCACTGGCAGCGGCCTCCATCATCCGCTCCAGCGTGTCAGGCGATACAAAAGGTGTGTCGCCATAGAGGACGATGGCGGTGCCATCAAAACCGGCCAACGCTTCGCGTGCCTGATCAACGGCGTGGGCAGTGCCCAACTGCTGGTTCTGGACAACAACGATGGCCGTCTCGTCATAGGCGTGGGCGGCGGCGGTGACTTCGGCTGTGCCGTGACCCGCGACAACGATGGTGTGTTCAGGCTCCAGCATGGCACCAGCAGCCATGGCATGGACCAGCATCGGGTCGCCCGCAATGGCATGCAGCACCTTCGGTATTTCCGAGTTCATGCGCGTGCCCATGCCTGCGGCAAGGATGATAAGGCTGGATTTCATGCGGTGTCCGTTCTGCTCTTTTGTTTTTTCCTGTTTAACTGATGTGTGTTCCCGCGCAAGGTGGGACCGGATCACTAAGGATTGCGGCTTGCAACACGAAGGCGCTATTTGCGGGTGGATGACGGCTAGGCAGGGGATGGCTATGAAGACAGTGGTATTTGATCTGGACGGCACACTGGCCGATACCAGTGGTGATCTGATCGCGGCGGCAAATGCGTGTTTTCGCGACATGGATGCGGGTGATTTGCTGGATCCCCTTGCCGATGCGGGCACAGCGCTGCGCGGTGGGCGTGCGATGCTTCGGCTGGGGATGACGCGCATGGGGCGGCGCGATGATGACCCGCTGATCGATGAATATTACGATGCGCTGCTCTATCACTACGCGCGCGATCTCGACACGCACACGCGGCTTTATGACGGCGCGATGGAGGCAGTCGCGGATCTGAAGGCGCGCGGATATCTCGTGGCGGTTTGCACCAACAAGCCCGAAGCGCTGGCCCACGATCTGCTTACCCGATTGGGCGTGCGCGACACGTTTGCGGCCATGCTGGGTGCCGATACATTGGCCGTGCGCAAGCCCGACCCCGAGCATTTGCGCGAAACCGTGCGCCGTGCTGGCGGCGATCCGGCGCGCAGTCTGCTGGTGGGCGACAGCGACACGGACCGCAACACGTCGCGCGCGGCGTCTGTTCCTTCCATACTTGTCACATTTGGTCCCTCGGGCGATGACATGGCCGCCTTGGCACCTGAGGCCTTGTTGCACCGCTATGGCGATCTGCCTGATCTGGTGGAGCATTTGTTGGGAAAGGCGTGAGTATGACTGAGGTTTTTACGGGCAGTTTCACGCAGCAGGAGCCGATCCCCGAGGCGGGGATCGAGGCGGCTGTTGCCGTGATGCGCCACGGTCGCTTGCACCGTTACAACACCGCACCGGGGGAGACGGCGGAGACGGTTCTGCTGGAGCAGGAATTTGCCGCCTCTGTGGGCATGAAATACTGCCTTGCCGTGGCCTCGGGCGGCTATGCCATGACGACGGCTTTGCGCGCGGTGGGGGTGAAGCCGGGCGACCATGTACTGACCAACGCCTTCACACTGGCGCCTGTGCCGGGTGCGATTGCCGCCGTGGGCGCGGTGCCTGTGTTCGTGGGCGTGACCCCCGATCTGGTGCTGGATCTGGATGATCTGGCGGCCAAGGCGGATCAGGGCGCGGTTTTGCTGCTCAGCCATATGCGCGGCCACATCTGCGATATGGAACGCCTGATGGAGATTTGCGACGGTGCGGGGATCACCGTGATCGAGGATTGCGCCCACACCATGGGCGCTGCGTGGAAGGGCAAGCCGTCAGGCACTTGGGGCAAGATCGGCTGCTATTCCTGCCAGACCTACAAGCACATGAACGCAGGTGAGGGCGGGCTGTTTGTCACCGATGATGCCGGGATCGCCGCCCGCGCGATCATGTATTCCGGCAGCTATATGATGTACGAGCGTCATCTCGCCGGTCCTCCCAAGGAAGCCTTCGAGACGATCCGCTTCGATACGCCCAACATCTCGGGGCGCATGGACAATCTTCGCGCAGCCATCCTGCGGCCGCAACTGGCCGATCTGGCCGAGCGTCGGGCGCGTTGGAATGAACGGTATTACAAAGTGGAAGAGGGCTTGCGCGGAACGCCGGGCCTGACGGTGATCGAGCGCCCCCCGGAAGAGACTATTGTCGGTTCCTCCATCCAGTTCCTCCTGGACGGCTGGTCGGGCGATGGTGTCCGGGATGTGGTTGCGCGCTGTCTGGCGCGCGGGGTCGAGCTGAAATGGTTTGGCAATGCAGACCCTGTAGGCTTCACCAGCCGCTATGACAGCTGGCGCTACGTCGATGCCCCCGCGATGCCCGAAAGTGACCGTGTGCTGGCGGGTATCGTAGACATCCGCGTGCCCCTTACCCTGACGTCAGAGGACTGTGCGCTGATCGCACGGATCATCAAGGACGAAGTCGGTCGGGTATATCAGGCGAGCGCCTGACAGCGGCACGGCCAAATGCGCCGGAGGATTTCTCTCCGGCGCTTTTTTCATCACCAGAATTTAGAAGCGGATGGTGCCGTGCTGCCCCATCTCGGGCTTTTCGTCGGTCATCTGCGCTTTGGCGACTTCATAGAGAAAGGTCAGGGTGCCGCCTGTTGCCCAAACCTCGGCCCCGTCAGGCACGAACCGGAGCAATTGCACATCAGGGTCGTGCTTGCCCTCCTCGAACCACGCACCGGCGACAGTGCTCCAGATCTCTTCCAGTGCGGCGGGGTCGGTCACAGCGGATAGCGTACCGTCAATGCGGGCATACAGGCTCTCGTCATTGCTGCACACGATATACTGGCTCCTTGCACTACGCGTCGCGGCTTGGGCGAGGTCGGTGCCCTTCGCGGTGATAAACCAGATCACGTTCTCGTCGTCGTCTGAATAGTGACTCATCGGAACGGCGGGGGCACCGTCTGCCGACAGCATACCGGTGCGTGTGTCTTCCAGGCGGTCCCAGAACTGCTTTTTAAGATCGTCGGCCATGATGGTCTCCTTGTCATTGTGATCGTTGGCAAACGCGGGCAACGCCTGTTTCGTTCCGTGGAAATGCTTGACGCAGGGCACAGCTTCTGCAAGTAATGAACAAGCGTTCAATAAATCGGTCAGGGGAGAGATGTCATGTTCAACGCCACGATGAAGTTTGATTTGGGAGAGGACGTGAATGCATTGCGCGACAGCGTTCACCGTTGGGCACAAGAGCGTGTCCGCCCGATGGCCAAGGACATTGACGCGGACAATCTGTTCCCCGCCGAGCTGTGGCAGGAGATGGGCGGGCTGGGCCTGCTCGGCATGACCGTGGACGAGAAATACGGCGGTACCGGCATGGGCTATCTGGCACATACGGTCGCTGTCGAGGAAGTGGCGCGGGCGAGTGCCTCTGTCTCGCTCTCCTACGGTGCGCACTCCAACCTCTGCGTCAACCAGATCAGCCTCAACGGCACGGACGAGCAGCGGGCGAAATACCTGCCCAAGCTCTGCTCGGGTGAGCATGTGGGTGCGTTGGCGATGTCGGAGACGAGTGCTGGATCAGACGTAGTCTCGATGAAGCTGAGTGCCGAGAAGCGCAATGACCACTACCGCCTGTCGGGTAACAAATACTGGATCACCAACGGCTGCGATGCCGATACGCTGGTGGTCTATGCCAAGACGGACAAGGATGCCGGATCGAAAGGGATCACCGCCTTCCTGATCGAGAAATCCATGAAGGGGTTCACTACGAGTGCGCATTTCGACAAGCTGGGCATGCGCGGCTCTAACACCGCCGAGCTGATTTTCGACGATTGCGAAGTGCCGTTCGAGAATATTCTGGGCGAGGAGGGCCGTGGCGTACGCGTCCTGATGTCCGGTCTGGATTACGAGCGGGTTGTGCTGGCGGGTATCGGTCTGGGCATCATGGCCGCCTGTCTGGACGAGATCATGCCCTACATGGCCGAGCGCAAACAGTTCGGCCAGCCGGTTGGCAGCTTTCAGCTGATGCAGGGTAAGATGGCGGATATGTATACGGCAATGAACAGCGCGCGTGCCTATGTCTATGAGGTCGCCAAGGCCTGCGACCGTGGCGATGTGACCCGTCAGGATGCGGCGGCCTGCTGTCTGTATGCCTCCGAGCAGGCGATGGTGCAGGCGCACCAAGCGGTGCAGGCGATGGGAGGCGCGGGCTATTTGTCTGACAACCCTGTCGCGCGTATTTTCCGTGACGCCAAGCTCATGGAAATCGGTGCCGGTACTTCCGAGATCCGTCGCATGCTGGTGGGTCGCGAGATGATGGCGGCGATGGCATAATGCACGCACTGCCGGGCCTTGATGCTGGGGGGCGCTGGATCATTCCGGCGCGTCTCAATATGGCGCGGCAGTGTCTTGCGCAGCCCGAGGGCGCGCTGGCCGTCATTGACCTGTCGAAGGATGGACGCCGCGATGTGAGCTATGGCGAGCTTGCCGATATGACGGATGGTCTGGCGCGGGCGCTGTTGGCGCGGGTGCAGGCGGGCGACCGTATCGGCGTGCTGCTGAGCCAGAGCCCGTGGTGCCTTGCTGCCCATCTGGCAATCTGGAAAATAGGCGCGATTTCAGTACCTTTGTTCAAGCTCTTCAAGCATGATGCGCTGGCGTCGCGGATTGGGGATGCGGGCGTTGACCTGGTCCTCACGGATGCCGAAGGTGCCGTGCTGTTGGGGGATCTGGCCGAGCCGTTGCTGGCAGCGACCGTCGGCATTCCGGGTGGTCCGGTGAATTTTGCCGATACCGGACCGGAAGACCCGGCGGTGCTGATCTACACCTCTGGCACCACGGGCAGCCCCAAGGGCGCGTTGCACGGGCACAGGATGCTCACCGGTCATCTGCCGGGCGTCGTGACCAGTCATGATTATCTGGGCCAAGAGGGCGATTGCCTGTGGACCCCTGCCGATTGGGCGTGGATCGGCGGGTTGTTTGATGTGGCAATGCCCGCGCTGGTGCTGGGCGTGCCGGTCGTAGCGGCGCGGATGGCGAAGTTTGACGTTGAGGAATGCGTCAACGTCATTAAGCAAGGCACTGTGCGGAACGTGTTTTTCCCGCCGACTGCACTACGGATGCTGCGGGCGGCGGATGCGCGTATCGACGGCTTGCGATCGGTCGCGAGCGGGGGCGAGCCATTGGGCGCGGAAATGCTGGCGTGGGGGCGTGCTGCGCTGGGCGTCGATATCAACGAATTTTACGGCCAGACCGAATGTAACATGGTGGCCAGCAGTTGCAGCACCGAGTATCGCGCGCGCGCAGGCTGCATCGGCAAGGCGGTGCCGGGGTTTGAGATTGCCGTGCTGGAGGGGGAGGCGCCTGCGACAGGCGAAGGCGATGTGGCGATCCGGCGCGGGGCAGCCTCGATGATGTTGGGATACTGGCAGCGGCCCGAGGAGACAGCGGCAAAGTTTCGGGGCGACTGGATGCTGACGGGCGATCGGGGCATTTGGGAGGGAGACTTCCTGCGCTTTGTCGGTCGCGAGGATGATGTGATCACCTCCAGCGGCTACCGGATCGGACCGGCCGAGATCGAGGATTGCCTGCTGACCCATCCTGATGTCGCCACGGTGGGTGTGGTGGGCAAGCCGGACGTGCTGCGCACGGAGGTCGTGAAGGCTTATGTCGTGTTGAAGCTGGGCGCAAAAGTAACGCAGCACGATCTTCAGGCGTGGGTTAAGGAACGTCTGGCAAGCTATTCATACCCAAGGGAAATCGAGTTCGTGAATGCCTTGCCGATGACCGTAACGGGCAAGGTGATCCGCAAGGAGCTGAAGGCACTTGCAGCAAGGGAGGCCACATGACGCGGCCTCCCCAAAAAGCCGTTATGCGATCAGAATTTGATCACATAGGCAAGATTGACCACATAGGGGTCGATCTCGGCTGTGCCAATGTAGTTGCCGTCCAGACGCGCTTTGGCGTCGATGTCCATCCAGCGCAGGTTGGCACGCAGGGCCGCACCATTGGCAAGCTGGTAGTCCAGGCCGACCTGAACGGCGAGACCGAAGCCGTCTTCCAGCGACAGCACGCCCAGCGGGGAGGCTTCCTGGAAGAAGTTTGTGTAGTGGATGCCTGCACCGACGTAGGGCTTGAACGCGCTGTTGGTCGGGAAGTGGTAATTGAGCGATACCGTGGGCGGCAGGTGCTTGACCGTACCGGCAAAACCCACGCCCGCAATGTTCACGTCATGCTCGAACGGCGTTGCCGCCAGTACCTCGATGCCGAGGTTGTCGCGCACGAAGTATTCTGCGGTGATGGTGGGTCGCACGTCATTGCCGACATCGGCGGTGCCGCCAGCCAGCGTACCGTTGCCCGATTTCGGGATGACGGCGCCGAGGCCGAGACCAAGCGTGATATCTCCCTGCGACTGGGCTGCGACCGATGTGGCAGCGACAGCGGAAAGGGCGAGCGCGATGAGTGTGGTTTTCATTTGTCTATTCCTAATCCTGATAGTCCGCTTGTGTTGCGCCGCAGTGCCGCGACAAACCATGATCCAGATCAAACTGTGACGAAATTCTCCGTTAAGAAACAAACACTCACCCCGTATTCTGCATTTGCAGTGTGAAAGGACCGCCATGAAGCTGATATCACAGGCATTGCCCTCATCCGAAGCTTTCAAAACCAACACCGCAGCCCATCTGGAGGCGCTGGCCGTGGTGCGCGAGGCGGCACAAGCGGCAGCGTTGGGCGGTGGTGACAAGTCCCGCGAACGGCATCTGAGCCGGGGCAAGATGCTTCCGCGCGAACGCGTGGCGAACCTGCTGGATCCGGGCAGCCCGTTTCTGGAGGTGGGTGCGGTTGCGGCGCATGGGCTTTATGGTGGTGCTGCCCCTTGTGCGGGGGTGATTGCAGGTATCGGCACGGTGCAGGGCCATGAGGTGATGGTGATCTGCAACGATGCCACCGTGAAGGGCGGCACCTATTATCCGATGACTGTCAAAAAGCACCTGCGCGCCCAGGAGATTGCGGAGGAGAACAACCTGCCGTGCGTCTACCTTGTCGATAGTGGCGGCGCGAACCTGCCCAATCAGGACGAGGTATTTCCCGACCGCGACCACTTTGGCAGGATTTTCTATAACCAAGCGCGGATGAGCGCCAAGGGCATTCCGCAGATTGCCGTGGTGATGGGGTCGTGTACGGCGGGCGGAGCCTATGTGCCTGCCATGTCCGATGTGACGATCATCGTGAAGGAGCAGGGCACGATCTTTCTTGCCGGTCCGCCGCTGGTCAAGGCCGCGACAGGCGAGGTCGTGACGGCAGAGGATCTGGGCGGCGGGGATGTCCACACGCGGCTCTCGGGCGTGGCGGACTATCTGGCGGAGGATGACGCGCACGCGCTGGCGCTGGCGCGGCGGGCCGTAGGGTATCTCAACCGCGCCAAGCCAAGCACGGTGCAGTGGGAAAGTGTGGAAGAGCCCGCCTATGACCCCGACGAGATCCTTGGCGTGGTGCCCGGTGATCTGCGCACGCCCTACGACATCCGCGAAGTCATTGCGCGCACCGTCGACGGCAGCCGCTTTGACGAGTTCAAGCCGCGCTTCGGCGAGACCTTGGTGACAGGATTTGCCCATGTGAAAGGCTGTCCAGTTGGTATCATCGCCAACAACGGCGTGCTGTTTTCCGAGGCCGCCCAGAAGGGCGCGCATTTTGTCGAGCTGTGCTCGCAGCGGGGCATCCCGCTGGTGTTCTTGCAGAATATCACTGGCTTCATGGTGGGGCGGAAGTACGAGAACGAGGGCATCGCGCGGCACGGCGCCAAGATGGTGACGGCGGTGGCTTGTACCAATGTGCCCAAGATCACGATGCTGGTGGGCGGCTCCTTCGGGGCAGGCAACTATGGCATGGCGGGGCGTGCCTATAGCCCGCGTTTCTTGTGGACGTGGCCGAACAGCCGCATCTCGGTCATGGGCGGTGCGCAGGCGGCGGGTGTTTTGGCCACGGTCAAACGCGATGCGATCGAGCGGTCGGGCGGAAGCTGGTCTGCGGAGGAAGAAGCGGCCTTCAAGCAGCCCACGGTGGATATGTTCGAAGAGCAGTCGCATCCGCTCTATGCCTCTGCGCGGCTTTGGGACGACGGGGTCATCGACCCCCGCAAGACCCGCGATACGCTGTTCCTGAGCCTGTCGGCCAGCCTGAATGCGCCCATCGAGCCGACGAAGTTCGGCGTGTTCCGGATGTGAGGAGGGTAGGCGATGGTTGCCAGTATCGGGTCCGAATACATTCAATTTATGAGTGAAATAAAGGCGCGGATGAATTTTATTAGATTAGAGTTTGCCGCTCGATCAGAGGACGTTACCATCACGAAGTATTCTGAGATGGATGCACTACTCAGATTTGAGGGAGCTTGTCTTCAACTAAGAAAAATTCTTGAGTTGACTATGCTTGCGTGCCTCGTGACCCACCAAGAACTACTCCAAAAAGAACAGAAATTCTTGAGAAAAGAAAATGATTTGCGGAAGATTGCCAAGAAACTTTCCGAAACTTCACCTTTTAAAGGGCGTTATCTGCCGATTTCTGTACATAAACCGGTTGAAGACAAAACTGGGGTAATCAAGCAAATTTTAGGCAAAGAAAAGCAACTAGCTAGTGAAGATCTAATCTCAGCTTATGGAAAATTGGGAGACATCCTTCATTCGAGGAACCCGAACCAAAACCCTGCTCAGATTCCTGAATTACAAGAAATGCATGGAACAATTTGCCTGAAACTCATTCAAGCTTTGCAATATCATGTATCACCACTGCACGATGGGCGGCTTTTACTCACCTTTATGAATGGCAGTGATGAAGCTGTTACGTGTAGTCTGCTAAATCCGAAGGAATTCCCGAATGTTTGATACGATCCTGATTGCCAACCGCGGCGAGATTGCCTGCCGCGTGATGGAGACGGCCCAAGCGATGGGCGTGCGCTGTGTGGCCGTTTATTCTGATGCAGATGCCGGTGCCAAGCATGTGGCGATGGCCGATATGGCTGTGCACATCGGGGGCTCGGCGCCCGCTGACAGCTATCTGCGCGGCGATGTAATCATTCAGGCGGCGCTGGATACGGGCGCGCAGGCGATCCATCCGGGCTACGGTTTTCTCAGCGAGAACCCCGAATTTGTGGATGCGGTCGAGGCGGCGGGACTGACCTTTATCGGACCATCGGGCGCTGCGATCCGCGCCATGGGGCTTAAGGACGCGGCCAAGGCGCTGATGGTGGAGGCGGGCGTGCCCGTGGTGCCGGGATATCATGGCAAGGACCAGTCGGACGACTTGCTGGCGGTTGAGGCGGGCAAGATCGGCTATCCGGTGTTGATCAAGGCTGTGGCGGGTGGCGGCGGCAAGGGCATGCGTCTGGTCGAGGAGGCGTCGGGCTTTGCCGATGCGCTGGCCTCTGCGCGGTCAGAAGCCAAGACGGCCTTTGGCAACCCGGATGTGCTGGTCGAGAAATTCGTGAGCCAGCCGCGCCATATCGAGGTGCAGGTATTTGGCGATGGCAAGACAGCGGTGCATCTGTTCGAGCGCGACTGCTCGCTCCAGCGCCGCCACCAGAAGGTGATCGAGGAAGCCCCGGCGCCGGGCATGACAGATACCATGCGCGAGGCGATGGGGCAGGCGGCGGTGCGTGCGGCCGAGGCGATCGGGTATAAGGGAGCAGGCACTGTAGAGTTTATCGTGGATGGCTCGGACGGGCTGAAGGCCGACGGATTTTTCTTTATGGAGATGAACACGCGGCTGCAGGTCGAGCATCCGGTGACCGAAGCCATCACCGGCGTGGATCTGGTGGAATGGCAACTGCGTGTCGCTGCGGGCGAGGATCTGCCAAAAGCGCAGGAAGAGTTGTTGATCAACGGTCATTCCTTCGAGGCGCGCCTCTATGCCGAGGACGTTCCCAAAGGGTTTCTGCCCGCCACAGGTACTCTGACACATCTGGTGTTTGATCCGGCATGCCGTGCGGACAGCGGTGTGCGCAGTGGCGACACCATCAGCCCGTTCTATGACCCGATGATTGCCAAGGTGATCGTCCATGGACCCACGCGCGATGTGGCGCTGGCGCGGTTGCGGCAGGCGCTTTCGCGCACGCAAGTGGGCGGCACGGTGACAAACCTTGCGTTTCTGGGCGCGCTGGCAGTGCATGACGGCTTTCGCCGCGGCGAGGTCGACACCGGCTTGATCGCGCGGGACATCGACGCGCTGACTTCGCCGCCGGTGATTGCATCGCGCCATGCGGCGCTGGCCGGTATGGCGGCGATGGGGCTGCTGGACGCCGGTCCTCAGGCGGGCTTCAGCCTCTGGGCGCCGATGATGCAGCAGGTGATGCTGGCATGGGATGGTGAGGAGCATTTGATCAAGGTCGAGGTTCTGGGACCGGACACGCAGCGCTGGCATATCGGCGCGGATGTGGTGGACGCGCGGCGGATTGCCGGCGCTTGGCAGATTGGCGGGCTGCCTGCCGCGCCTGTCGATGTCGCGGGTGAAACGGTCACCGTGTTCGACGGCTATGGGTTGGTGTTCCGCCGGATTGATCCGCTGGAACGGGCTGCGGGCGCGCAGGGGGATGGCAACCTCATCGAGGCGCCGATGCCCGGGCTGGTGCGTGAAGTGTTCGCTGCGGTCGGACAATCCGTTGCCAAGGGCGACAAGCTGGCCATTCTGGAGGCGATGAAGATGGAGCATAGTCTTCTGGCGCTGCGCGATGGTGTGGTGGCGGAGGTTCTGGCGCAGGCCGGTGATCAGGTGGAAGCGGGGGCAGCACTCGTGCGGCTGGAAGCGGAGGAGGGCGCATGATCACGCTGCATCACTGCCCCCAGACCCGTTCCATGCGCAGCCTGTGGTTGCTGCACGAACTGGATGTCCCTTTTCAGGTATCGACATATGCGTTCGACAAATCCCTGCGTGCGCCAGAATTTCTGGAGAAGAGCCTGGCCGGACGCGTGCCCGCACTGGAAATCGACGGAGAGCCGATCTTCGAGACGGGGGCAATTTGCGAAGTGCTCTGCGAGCGGTTCTCGCCAGAGGATCTGGGCCGCCCTGCCGGCCATCCAGAGCGTGCGCAATGGCTGGTTTGGGTCCATTTCGCCGAGACGATCACCCAGCACAGCGCGGCGCTGACCCAGCAGCACATCGCGCTGCGCGACGATTCCATGCGCAGCCCGATTGTGATGAAGCTGGAGGCCGCGAGGATCGGCAAGTGCTATGCGGCGCTGGAGGCACGTCTGGCGGAGCGGGACTACCTGTTGGACGGTGGGTTCTCGGCGGCGGATATTTCAGTGGGGCAGGCGGTCTATCTGGCGCGGTTCTTTGCGCATCTGGACGGCTATCCGGCGGTGGAGGACTGGTACGCGCGGATCACGGAGCGCGTGGCGTTTCAGGCCTCGCTGCCGGGCAAGGATGCGCTGTTTGACGGTGATTTTTTCCCGGCATGGGAATTGCCGACCTGAAGACATGAAAAGAGTGCATTGGCCTGCGTTCCGGTGCAGGCTGTGACAGATAGACATTTCGGGAGGATGCTATGACCCTTGGACACTGCGAGATTTTCGAGGTTGGCCCGCGCGACGGGTTGCAAAACGAAACGCGTGAAATACCGGTGGCGGAGAAAATCGCACTGGTGGACAAACTGAGCGAGGCGGGGTTCCGCCGTATTGAATGTGCCAGCTTCGTCTCGCCCAAGTGGGTGCCGCAGATGGCAGGCTCGGCGCAGGTGCTGGCCGGGATCGCGCGCAAGGACGGGGTGCGCTATGCGGCGCTGACGCCCAACATGCGGGGCTATACCGATGCGCTGGCCGCCGGTGCGGACGAGATCGCGATTTTCGCGAGCGCGTCGGAAGGGTTTTCGCAAAAGAATATCAACGCCTCGATCGCGGAGAGTATCGAGCGGTTTGCGCCCATTCTGGAGGAAGCGCGGCACATCGACTTGCCCGTTCGCGGCTATGTCTCCTGCGTGGTGGCGTGTCCCTACGACGGGCCTGTGGCGCCTTCGGTTGTGGCAGAGGTGGCGGACAAGCTGTTCTCGATGGGCTGCTACGAAGTGTCATTGGGTGATACCATTGGTGCAGGGACGCCCGACAGCGTCGCGCGGATGCTGCTGGCGGTGCGCGATGTGGTGCCAGTGGGGCGTCTGGCGGGACATTTCCATGATACAGGCGGGCGTGCGATGGCGAATATCGACGCATCGCTTAGCCTTGGCGTGCGGGTGTTTGACGCAGCAGTAGGCGGTTTGGGCGGCTGTCCCTATGCGCCAGGTGCGTCGGGCAATGTCGCGACCGAGGCAGTGGCAAAACATCTGGCAGCGCTGGGATACCAGACCGGACTGGATCTGGATGTGATCGCGCAAGCGGCCGAGATGGCGCACGCGATGCGGGGGTAAGCGGAATTTTTGGAAAATTCCGATGGGGGACGCTGATGTTCGAGACAATTACGGTGGACGTGGACGGGCGCGGGGTCGCGACCCTGACACTGGCACGCGAGGCCAAGCATAACGCGCTGTCGGCGCAGATGCTGGGAGAGTTGACGCAAGCGGCGGCTGACCTGGGGTCGGATGACGCAGTGCGTGTGGTGATCCTCGCCGCCGCAGGTCGGACATTCTGTGCGGGAGGTGATCTGGCATGGATGCAGGAGCAGATGGGCATGGATGCGGCGACCCGTGCGCAAGAGGCGGGCAAGCTGGCCACCATGCTGGGCGCGCTCAACCGTCTGCCCAAGCCGCTGATCGGGCGTCTGCATGGCAACGCGTTCGGCGGCGGTGTCGGGATGGCTGCGGTCTGTGATGTGGCCGTGGGCGTCGATAGCCTCAAGATGGCGCTGACGGAGACGAAGCTGGGCATTATTCCTGCCACCATCGGGCCTTATGTCATCGCCCGCATGGGCGAGGGACGCGCGCGGCGTGTGTTCATGTCAGGCCGCGTGTTTGACGGGGCAGAGGCGGTCGAGCTGGGGCTTCTGGCGCGGGCAGTGCCCGAGGCGGAGCTTGATGCAGCGGTCGAGCGTGAGGTGACACCCTATCTGGCCTGCGCGCCGGGGGCTGTGGCTGCGGCCAAGAAGCTGGCGCAGGATCTGGGTGGGGCGGCGACCGAGGAGGCGGTGGCGATGTCGATTGCCGCACTGGCCGCGCGCTGGGAGACCGAAGAAGCGGCGGAAGGCATCGGCGCGTTTTTCGAGAAGCGCAAGGCCGCTTGGGTGGTGTAGTCCCGCCCGAGCGTGACCAGCTTCAAGTCATCTCGGAACTGAGTGGATCATCCAGCCAGCTTGGATTGGACGGCGGTGGTGGTGACGGACTGCTATGCCGTAAATATCGCGTAATAAGTCCTATGATCAGGATGGCACCGCCGGTCGCGATGCTCTGAATGGTTATGGCGAGGGCTATCAACGGGGCCATAACGTATTCCCACCCTCCACTGGTTGACCATGTCGTCAGGACAGTGAACGCGGAAACAACGGCAATGACCAATGCCACAACCATTACGATGTTTCCTGTGCGGAACAGGAATATTGGCGAAAAGTCGAAAATTCGCGGCATATTGAGATAGGTCTTGAGCGTGACGCCTGCGATGAGGATCAAGGGGAGTGCAGAGTACGATGCTGTGATCATAAGCGTTGCATCAAACCGCGCGTTTGGCGGGAGCGATTGATAAACGGAGATCATACCTCCGTACACAATCAGCGGCAGCAGCGTTATGAGCTCGTTTGCAAGCATCCAACCGAATTTGCCCATGATTTTGACCAAGGCGCGCGTGCGATGCTGTTAAAAAATCTGCGGCTAATCGTTCTGAGGACCTGACGGATCTGCGATACCTGATGCAGAGGGTTCGCGCCGAGAGGTGCAGTAATACTGGGCGCGCCGCGCGCGAAACCAGTTGCGCTGTGCGAAATGATGCGACGGTCGATATTCTTGACTGCGGAGTGCAACCGGAGATCGTGACGCATCATTCTGAATAAGCTCCATAAGCATCATCACCGCAAACGGCGCAGAGGCAAGTGCCAGGAGCGATAAGCCGATCCAAGCGAAAAAGAACAGAGCCGTCAGGCGCAGGTCAACAACAACGTCAAAGGCGATCTGCCAGCAAACAAAAGCCGCCAGAGCCGAAGCGGGGGCGATCCAATGGGCTGTTGTGCGTATGTTTTCGAAATTTACCTTCATGCTCCGTTTCTGTGTGAGCGAATTGAGGAAAAAACAGGCGTTAGGAAGGTCGAATTATGTACACGGCAGCACAGCCAACAGCACGAGGATTGGTCGTCGAAGGCGTACTGGTCCTGAGGTTGCACTGTGGTTGCGCGTAAATGGCGGTATACGGGTGACCGCTCGTATCTTCGCAACGCAAGGAACGGCATGGGTTTGCAAAGCTTTCCGCCCGTCCTCCCGTTGACCCCATCCGCCCACACCGCTAAACCCCTAACAAAGCGTCGTGCGGGTCATAAGGCCCACACCATCCGAGAAAGGAGCCCCCCTTGGACGATATGCTTCGCGAATACCTGCCGATCCTGATTTTTCTGTTCGTTGCCATAGGTTTGGGGCTTGTGCTCTTGCTTGCGGCGGCAGTGATTGCGGTGCGAAATCCGGACCCTGAAAAAGTGTCCGCCTATGAATGCGGGTTCAACGCCTTTGACGATGCGCGGATGAAGTTCGACGTGCGATTCTACCTTGTGTCGATCCTGTTCATCATTTTCGACCTCGAGATCGCCTTTCTCTTCCCTTGGGCTGTGGCGTTTGGCGACATTTCGATGGCGGCATTCTGGTCTATGATGGTGTTTCTTGCGGTTCTGACCGCAGGGTTCGCATATGAATGGAAGAAGGGGGCACTGGAATGGCAGTGACGTCTACGAATTCAACCGCCACCGCAGGCATGGACCGCGATGTGGCCACACAGAACCTCAACGCGAGTTTGCAGGACAAGGGCTTCCTGCTGACTTCGACAGAGGATCTTATCAACTGGGCGCGCACCGGCTCGCTGCACTGGATGACCTTCGGTCTGGCGTGCTGTGCGGTCGAAATGATGCATACCTCCATGCCGCGCTATGACCTTGAGCGGTTCGGCACAGCGCCACGCGCCAGCCCGCGCCAGTCCGACCTGATGATCGTGGCAGGTACGCTGACCAACAAAATGGCGCCCGCGCTGCGCAAGGTTTACGACCAGATGCCAGAGCCGCGCTATGTGATCTCCATGGGCTCTTGTGCCAATGGCGGTGGCTATTATCATTACAGCTACAGCGTTGTACGTGGCTGTGACCGGATCGTGCCGGTCGATATCTACGTGCCCGGCTGCCCGCCTACGGCGGAGGCGCTGCTCTACGGTATCATGCAGCTGCAACGTAAAATGCGCCGGACGGGGACTATTGTAAGATGAGCGAAGCACTGACCGAACTGGGTGGCTACATCGAAGCCAAGCGCCCCGACTGCGTGCTGGGCTGGGAAGTTTCTTTTGGCGAGTTGAATGTCGACGTGACACTGGCAAACATCGCCGGTCTGGTCGAATTTCTGAAAAGCGATGCGACCTGCCGCTTCTCCTCGCTCGTGGATATCACAGCAGTGGATTACACCGGCCGCGCCAAGCGCTTTGACGTGGTTTATCACTTCCTGTCGATGTACCAGAACCAGCGTATCCGCTTGCGGGTCGCGGTACGCGAGGAAGACATGGTGCCCTCGCTGGTGAATATCCACCCCTCGGCCAACTGGTTCGAGCGGGAAGTGTTCGACATGTTCGGCATACTGTTCTCGGGTCACCCCGATCTGCGGCGTCTGCTGACTGATTACGGCTTCCGCGGCCATCCGCTGCGCAAGGATTTCCCGACCACGGGGTATACCGAAGTACGCTACGACGAAGCGGAAAAGCGGGTTGTTTACGAGCCTGTGAGCCTTGTTCAGGAATACCGCCAGTTTGATTTCATGTCCCCGTGGGAAGGGGCCGAGTATATCCTCCCCGGTGACGAGAAGACGAAAGAGGCGGCGAAGTGATGGAGCTTTTGGTTGGCATGTATGGTGAGTTGATTGCCACGCTTACTTTAGTATTGGCGGCATTACCCATTTTTAAAAAATGCCAGTTATCCACAAAAACATACATTTTGACTTTTGCTGCAAACAATGAATCCGGTGAGAATCTTACCGTAGGAGCCAGAATATAATGGACGGCACCAAAGGTTTCGAAGACGCCCTGACCGGCGAACAGAAAATCCGCAATTTCAACATTAACTTCGGCCCGCAACACCCTGCGGCCCACGGCGTTTTGCGTCTGGTGCTGGAACTGGACGGCGAGATTGTCGAGCGGTGCGATCCGCACATCGGCCTGCTACACCGTGGCACAGAAAAGCTGATGGAGAGCCGTACGTATCTCCAGAATCTACCGTATTTTGACCGGTTGGATTACGTGGCTCCTATGAATCAGGAGCATGCCTGGTGTATGGCCATCGAACGCCTCACCGGCGTCGAA
>Ga0163215_100812_pt1 | contig 33815 bp, 33 predicted proteins | sample SynspAceP_FD_185934 | JGI IMG/M metagenome (GOLD analysis project Ga0163215, IMG submission 185934) | Saline lake microbial communities from Ace Lake in Antarctica - Synechococcus sp. Ace-P (Hybrid Assembly) | ecosystem: Environmental > Aquatic > Non-marine Saline and Alkaline > Saline | place...
AAATACTTGTGAGACCAAGAAACTGAGACGGGTTCTCGAAGTTGCAGATAATTTAGAGCGCGAACGGTGGCCTTCTATTTAGCCGTTTACCAGTGTAGACTTGAGCTCTGATGTTGTTCAACTGATGCGCACTGATACAGCGGAGTGAGATGTGACTATAAAAAAACCGATTGATCAGTCAAACGTGAGACACGTGCATGACGTGCACATCATGCGCGATTCTTCGAATGACAGAATTGGATAAATTATGACCCCGGGTGCACGGGTGGCAGCGGCCATCGAGATCCTTGATATGATCGGCGATGGCCAGCCAGCCGAGCAGGTGCTGACCCGTTGGGGGCGCGGCAACCGCTTTGCCGGCTCCAAGGACCGCGCTGCGATCCGGGATTACGTCTTCGACGTGCTGCGCACTCGCCGGAGTTGCGCATGGTTGGGGAAGGCCGCCACCGGTCGCGGATTGATGATCGGTCTGCTGCGAAGCGAAGGTATCGATCCCAAATCACTTTTCACCGGAGAAGGCCATGCACCCGCACCATTGGCCGATTACGAAGTGACCCTGCCCGAAGGCGAGATTCCCGCGTCCGAGGCGTGGAATCTGCCCGATTGGCTGCGCGCACAGATGACCGAGGGGCTGGGCGATCAGGCAGAGGCGACGGCTCGCTTGCTGCAGACGCGCGCGCCAGTAACATTGCGGGTAAATATATCTAAAACAGATGCTTCCGGCGCGATCTTGATGTTACAGGCATCGGGTGTCGAAGCCGAGATCAACCCCCTCAGCGCGACTGCACTCACCGTCGTAGAGGGGGCTCGCCGGGTCCGTAACGCGCCCGCCTATCAGGATGGTTTCGTCGAATTGCAGGATGCGGGCAGCCAAGCGCTGGTCGATGCGTTGCCACAGGCCGCGCGGGTTCTGGATTATTGCGCGGGTGGGGGTGGAAAAGCGCTGGCCATTGCTGCGCGCGGTGCCGATGCCGTTTTCGCTCATGATATAGACCCTGCGCGCATGCGCGACCTTCCGCTGCGCGCCGCGCGGGCCAACGCCGAGATTACCCAGTTGGCGGGCGGTGATCTAGCACGTTCAGGTCCCTACGATCTAGTGTTGGTAGATGCGCCATGCTCCGGTAGCGGGTCGTGGCGACGTGCGCCCGAGGCGAAATGGAACCTTACCCCTGACCAACTAGGTAAAATAACTCAGATTCAAGATGATATTCTTGATCGTTCATCTGAACTTGTCTCCGTAGATGGGACGCTGGCTTATGCCACTTGCTCTGTCCTGCCTGCCGAAAACCGGGCCCGGGTTGACGCCTTCCTGGCCCGTCATCCCGGCTGGCACTGCACTTGGGAACAGACCTATCCGGTGTCCCCGCAGGGCGATGGCTTTTACACAGCGCACTTGACGCAGAAAAAATAATCGCGACATTTACTCTCAATGCGGGAATAGTTGCTGATCTTTTCTGAAACCGGTTAATCGCCAATTAACTCTTAAGGCTAAGAGTATTTGTACGATTCGGGATTGATGTCCTGACCGTAGCGCAAGGAACTTTATGCAAAATAGCTTTAACAACCGGCTCTCTCGACAGCTTGTATCTGTGACACCCGGTCGGCTGGCCGTTTTGATTGTGTTTGCGGCTGTTCTGGGCCTCTGGGCGGGGTACCTGGCGGACGGGCAGATCCAGCGAGCGGGTGTCGCGGCTAGTATAAGCCTGCTGTGCGTTGTGGTTGTTTTGGCACTCCTTAGGACCGGCCATCGCGCCGCCCGGTCGCAGAGCCGCAGAGCCTTTGCGGATGTTATCGTGAACGACGGCACGCCCAGCTTTATTGCTACCGAAGATGGACAGATCACTTTCGCTAACCTGTCCGCCGACCAGACTTTCGGGGAGATGACAGGGCAAACCCTTGCATCTGTCCTTCAGGATCGCGTGGGTAATCCCGGTCCCATTCTTTTTCGGCTTCAGTCTCGCGCTCAGGCACAAGGGTCCGCCCGTGAGGAGATTGTTACCCAAAGCGGTCAATTGTTGCTGGCTGTTCACAGGGTCGGAACGGAGTTTTTTGCTTGGCGGATTGAGCCGATTAATGCGAAGTCCGCCGGAAAGATACCTACCGACACGCGTGTTCTACCGATGTTGATGGTCGGGCGTGGTGGCGCCATCCTGTCTATGAACCATGCGGCACGGCAATTCATCGGGATGCGTGGCAAGACGCTGGATCACCTCTTCCCCGAGCAGGTCGTGACCCCGGGAACAGTCATGCAGGTCGCAACGACCAATGGCAACCAACCCGCACTGATTGCGCAGACAAATGCGGGCGCAGGACGCATCGCGCTTTATTTCTTACCCCCTCCGGATGTTGATGATGTTTTGCCAAATCCCGACTGGAAGGTCTTTCAGGATATGCCAATTCCGATGATCAAAATCGCGCCTGACGGTACGGTACAGGCGTTCAACAAGCGCGCCTCGACCCTGGTCGGGGTGATGCTGGTTGAAGGAGCACATTTGTCTACCTTGATGGAAGGACTGGGCAGATCGATCTCAGACTGGCTCGAAGACACGCTGGCCGGTCGTCTGATCCAGAAATCCGAATTTCTGCGGCTGACCCGCGGCGATCGAGAGGCATTTGTGCAGGTGACGCTCAACCGCATTGCGGAAGACGGTACGCCAGCGCTGATCGCTGTTTTGCATGATGCGACCGAACTCAAATCACTTGAGGCGCAATTTGTCCAAAGTCAAAAAATGCAGGCCATTGGTCAGTTGGCGGGCGGCGTTGCCCATGACTTCAACAACCTTTTGACTGCGATATCGGGGCATTGCGATCTACTCCTTCTACGTCATGACCAAGGCGATAGCGATTACAGCGATCTGGTGCAGATCAACCAGAACGCCAATCGCGCGGCCGCGTTAGTGGGACAATTGCTGGCGTTCTCACGCAAGCAGACCCTGCGCCCCGAAACGCTGGACATACGCGATACGCTGGCGGATTTGACGCATCTGTTAAACCGGCTCGTCGGAGAGAAGGTGACCCTCTCGCTCAGCCATGATCCAGTTCTGCAACCCATCCGCGCCGACAAGCGGCAGTTGGAACAAGTAATGATGAACCTTGTTGTCAACGCCCGGGACGCCATGCCTTCTGGTGGAGAAATTCGTATTCTGACGCAATGTACGCGTCTCAAAAATCCGCTTACACGGGATCAGGTAACGGTACCCGCAGGCGACTATATTACGATCAAGGTCAGCGATGACGGCTGTGGCATTGCGCCGGATAAGCTCCAGAAAGTCTTCGAGCCGTTCTTTACGACCAAGCGTACGGGTGAGGGCACCGGCCTCGGTCTCTCGACGGCTTACGGCATCGTCAAACAATCGGGCGGCTACATATTTGTGGACAGTACCGAAGGTGTCGGTACCTGCTTTAGCTTGTATTTCCCTGTTCTTGTACAAACTGAACGCAAAGAGATACGCAAGGCGACTGAACGGCCGCCTGCGGTGCGTAGTGTCCCGAATGCTGGAGTGATCCTGTTGGTCGAGGATGAAGCACCGGTGCGTGCTTTTGCCAGCCGCGCCCTCAGGTTAAGGGGGTATACAGTCCTCGAAGCCGAAAACGCTGAAGCCGCTCTCGAGACACTGGAGGACCCAGATCTGAAGATCGATGTTTTTGTTACGGATGTCGTCATGCCGGGTATGGACGGGCCCAGTTGGGTGCGCGAGGCCTTAAAGGTCAGGCCGGGTGTCAGGGTGGTTTTTGTCTCGGGTTATGCAGAGGACAGTCTGGGTGAGGCACAACAAAAAATTCCGAACTCGGTGTTCTTGCCCAAGCCGTTCTCTTTGAGTGATCTGACCGAGACAGTGAACAAGCAACTTCACTAGCTGCGCGGAATACTCTCATAGAGTGCGAACTCTTCCGCGAATTTCTTTCGGAATCTGTCCTCCACGTCGCGCGACAGGGTAATCTCGATTTCTGGCGAAACATTTTCCCTGGCGAGAACCAGTTTGACGTCGAGCCGCTCCTCGAGAAAGGCCTGCAGTCGTGGCTGATCCTCGTAGCGGAAAAGATGAGTAATCCCTGTGCCGTTGGGCTGCTGCTCCAGAAATTTCAGCTGGCTGCCAACTTCGGCGAAAGCTGGACGTTTGCCCTTCATGTAGGCCAGCACAAAATCATCGAAACTTATCCCATGGGTATTATTCGGCTTGCCGGCCATAAACGGGCGTTGTCGGTACCGGTACCAGCTGCTCAGCCAGCTAACCGGATCGCGCATCACGGCCATCAACTCCATTTCTGCCTGGCAAACATTCAGGAACATCGGTCGGATGAAACGATTATAGCGGTATACTGGCGCATGCTTCAAAAGCGGTGGGTCGGAGATCACCATATCTGCACGCCCGGACAAAGCAGAGTGATATGCAGTCGTCCCAGTCTTTGGTACCGACAAAAACGCAAGGCGTTCCTTAAAGAAAACAAGCATCTGTGCCCTCCTGTTGATCAAATATACAAACTACGACCAGCATAAACAACTTTTTAACCTTTAATGCACAGAGTTGAATTTAGAAAAATTCGATTGAAATGTTCCGGCTTTGTCCTCATAAGAACATTAATAGAACATAACCGCTGGGCAACAGGGGCGATTGCCGCCACTGTCCCCCTGTGACAGTAAGGGAAGAACCCAAATGGCAACGGCAGATCTTTTGAATATGGATAAGAAATCGGCAGACAAGCAAAAGGCGCTCGACAGCGCTTTGGCGCAGATTGAACGGCAGTTCGGTAAAGGCTCTATTATGAAGCTGGGAGCGGCGGGGGCGGTACAAGATATCACCGCGTGTTCCACCGGATCGCTGGGTCTGGACATCGCTTTGGGCATTGGCGGTCTGCCAATGGGCCGTATCGTAGAGATCTATGGGCCTGAATCATCAGGTAAAACAACGCTGACGCTGCATTGCGTGGCCGAGCAGCAAAAGCTTGGCGGTGTCTGTGCTTTCGTGGATGCCGAGCATGCGCTGGACCCACAATACGCACGCAAGCTGGGCGTCGACATTGATGAACTCTTGATTTCGCAGCCCGACACAGGCGAACAGGCGCTTGAGATTGTTGATACGCTTGTGCGCTCGGGTGCTGTGAACATGGTCGTTGTCGATTCGGTCGCTGCATTGACGCCAAAGTCCGAACTTGAGGGTGAAATGGGTGACAGCTCGGTCGGCGTTCAAGCACGCCTGATGAGCAAGGCGATGCGGAAACTCACCAGCTCGATTTCGCGTTCGAACTGTATGGTGATTTTCATCAACCAGATCCGCATGAAAATCGGCGTTATGTTCGGCTCTCCCGAAACGACGACGGGCGGTAACGCATTGAAGTTCTACTCCTCGGTGCGTCTGGACATCCGCCGTATCGGTTCTCTCAAGGACCGTGATGAAGTTGTGGGCAACCAGACGCGGGTCAAGGTCGTCAAGAACAAGGTCGCCGCACCCTTCAAGCAGGTAGAGTTCGACATCATGTACGGCGAAGGTATCTCCAAGATGGGCGAGCTTTTGGACATGGGCGTGAAGGCCGGGATCGTCGATAAATCCGGAAGCTGGTTCTCCTACGGGGATGAGCGGATCGGGCAGGGGCGTGAGAACGCCAAGACTTACCTGCGTGAACATGCGGACATGGCGATGGAAATCGAAGACAAGATCCGTGCTTCGCACGGTCTGGATTTCAATGGCTCCGAGAGTGAAGATGATCCGAATATTCTGGATGACTGATCCGCAGTCTTTGAAGTGATTTGAAAAAGGGGTGTGTGCTGGCCGGCGCGCACCCTTTTTTATAACGCGGCCTGTGGACAGGGCCAGACGCCACGGCTATTTGACAGGGGAGTTTTCTCGCGCCTAAAGGACGGTCATTATGCAAACGCTAAACGAAATCCGGTCAACTTTCCTTAATTATTTCGGGGACAATGGCCATGCGATCGTCCCGTCCAGCCCGTTGGTTCCGCGAAATGATCCAACGCTTATGTTCACGGCGGCGGGCATGGTGCAGTTCAAGAACCTCTTTACCGGAGTTGAGACGCGCGACTATACCCGTGCCACCACAGCGCAGAAATGTGTCCGCGCAGGCGGCAAGCACAATGACCTTGATAACGTCGGCTATACAGCGCGCCACCACACATTTTTCGAGATGCTGGGCAATTTTAGCTTTGGCGACTACTTCAAGGAAGACGCGATCCCGCTGGCGTGGGATTTGCTCACAAAAGTCTTCGGTATTGATGCGTCGCGGCTGCTGGTGACTGTCTATCACACGGATGACGAAGCCGTTGAAATCTGGAAGAAACACGCAGGGTTAAGCGATGACCGGATCATCCGCATTGCGACCGATGACAACTTCTGGTCAGCGGGGCCGACCGGTCCGTGCGGTCCGTGTACCGAGATTTTCTATGATCACGGTGATCACATCTGGGGGGGGCCTCCCGGCTCACCTGAGGAAGATGGTGACCGCTTTGTCGAGATCTGGAACCTTGTTTTCATGCAGTATGAGCAGTTCGAGGATGGCACGCGCCGCGATCTGCCGAACCAGTCCATCGACACCGGCATGGGGATTGAGCGGGTTGCCGCCTTGCTTCAAGGGACGAATGACAATTACGCCACCGACCTGATGCGCAGCCTGATCGAGGCGTCAGCACATGCGACGGGCAGTGATCCTGACGGTCCCGGCAAGACGCACCACCGCGTGATTGCCGACCATCTGCGCTCGACTTCGTTCCTGATGGCGGATGGTGTAATGCCGTCGAACGACGGACGCGGCTATGTCCTGCGCCGGATCATGCGCCGCGCGATGCGCCATGCACATTTGTTAGGTGCAAAGGATCCGCTTATGCACCGTCTGGTGCCTGCACTCGTGGGGCAGATGGGGCAGGCATATCCTGAGTTGGGTCAGGCGCAAAAGATGATCGAGCAAACCCTGCTGCAAGAGGAAACCCGCTTCCGCCAGACGCTGGAGCGCGGCCTGAAATTGCTCGATGATGAGTTGGTATTGCTGCCCGATGGCGCTAATCTGCCGGGTGCTGCTGCGTTCAAGCTCTATGACACCTTTGGGTTCCCGCTGGATCTCACACAGGATGCGCTGCGTGAAAAGGGCCGCGAAGTTGACACTGACGGATTTGATACGGCCATGGCCGAGCAAAAGGCGAAGGCCCGCGCGGCCTGGTCCGGTTCCGGCGAATCTGCGGATGCTGCGGTATGGTTTGATGTGGCGGACAAGTCAGGCCTGACCGAGTTTCTAGGCTATGATACCGAAACCGCAGAAGGCAAAATTGCGGCCTTGGTGCAGGACGGCGAGACTGTTGCAGATGTTGCCGAGGGTGGTGAGGTGCAGATCGCACTGAACCAGACACCATTCTACGCTGAAAGTGGCGGTCAGTTGGGTGATACAGGCCTGATCCGTACGGAAACAGGCACCGCCCGCGTCACAGATACCCGCAAAGCGGCAGGTGTGTTCATTCATTTCGCCAAAGTTGAAAAAGGAAATCTTTCCAACGGACAAGCCGCCGTTCTTGAAGTAGATCATGCGCGCCGTACCGCTATCCGTGCCAACCACTCTGCCACGCACCTGCTGCACGAGGCCCTGCGCCACGCACTGGGGGATCATGTAGCACAGCGCGGCTCGCTCAACGCAGCGGACCGTTTGCGGTTCGATTTCAGCCATAATGAGGCGGTGAGCCTTGAGGATATGGCCCGCGTAGAGGCTGAGGTGAACGGCTACATCCGTCAGAACAGCGCGGTCGAGACGCGGATCATGACCCCGGACGACGCCCGCGCGCTGGGTGCGCAGGCGCTGTTCGGTGAAAAATACGGCGACGAGGTGCGTGTAATATCTATGGGCCATCAGGATGGCTCGGGTAAGGGAACGGACCTGAATACCTACTCGCTGGAGCTGTGCGGTGGCACCCATGTGCAGCGCACCGGTGATATCGGTGCTTTTGTAATGCTGGGCGACAGCGCCAGCAGTGCGGGCGTCCGCCGGATCGAGGCGCTGACCGGCGATGCGGCAATGGCCTATCTACGAGCGCAGGACCAACTGCTTGCACAGACAGCGCTCGAGCTGAAAAGCCCCGCCGCCGCCGTGCCAGAGCGCGTACGCGCGCTGATGGACGAACGCCGTGCTTTGGCAAACGAGGTGGCGCAGTTGCGCCGCGAACTGGCAATGTCGGGCGGTGGAACGGCGCAAGAGGCCCGTGAAATAAACGGCATTCCCTTCCTTGCTCAGGTCCTCAGCGGAATCACGGGCAAGGATCTGCCCGCGCTTGTGGACGAGCATAAGGCACGCATCAAATCTGGTGTCGTGTTGCTTATCGCCGACACAGGTGACAAAGCCGCAGTTGCAGCAGGCGTCACCGATGACCTCAAGGACCGCATTTCCGCCGTCGATATCCTGCGCGCCGCTGTGGCGGAGCTGGGTGGCAAAGGTGGCGGTGGCCGTCCGGATATGGCGCAGGGCGGCGGTGCATCCGCACAAAACGCTGCTGCCGCCATCGCCGCTACTGAATCACTATTGAAAGGATAAGCTCATGGGAGCGCTTTGGATCGCCCACGTAACCGTTACAGACGAAGAGGCATACAAGAAATATGCCGCAGGTGCCACCGTGGCCATCGCCGCGCATGGTGGTGAGTTCATCGCGCGTGGTGGCCGCTTCGTGCAGTTGGAAGGCAAGGAGCGTCCGCGCAATGTGGTCGCCCGTTTCGCCGACGTTGAAACTGCCGAAAAATGCTACCACTCGGACGCTTACCAGGCCGCTCTGGCCTTTGCCAAAGACGCGTCCGAGCGCGAGTTGATGATCATAGAGACCAGCGAATAAGCCACCACGCGCTGCTTCATTGTGCCCGTAAACTCACGCGGCGCAGCCGCCGTCTGACAGACCATACAAAAAGGGCTCTCCAATCCGGAGCGCCCTTTATTGTTTAGGCTGATTTGGACATGCGCTTGCGCTCATGCGGATCCAGATAGCGCTTGCGCAAACGGATCGCGTTTGGCGTCACTTCCACCAACTCGTCATCGTCGATATAGGCAATCGCTTCTTCGAGGCTCAGCGTGATCGGCGTGGTCAGACGCACGGCTTCGTCGGTGCCGGAGGCCCGCACGTTGGTCAGCTGTTTGCCCTTCAGCGGGTTAACTTCCAGATCGTTCTCACGGGTATGCTCGCCAATGATCATGCCGGTGTATACATCTGCCTGCGCGCCAATGAAGAAGCGGCCGCGGTCTTCGAGTTTCCACAGGGCATAAGACACAGCTGTGCCATTCTCCATGGAAATCAGAACGCCTGCGCGACGTCCCGGGATCGCACCCTTATGAGGTGCCCAATCGTGGAACACGCGGTTCAGAACGCCGGTACCGCGTGTGTCGGTCAGGAATTCACCATGGTAGCCGATCAGACCGCGCGACGGCACATGTGCCACGATGCGCGTCTTGCCCGCACCGGCAGGCTTCATCTCGACCAGCTCGCCCTTGCGCGCACCGGTCAGCTTTTCGATCACCGCGCCGGAATATTCGTCATCCACGTCGATGGTCGCTTCTTCGATTGGCTCGTGACGCACACCGTCGATGTCACGGAACAAAACCTGCGGACGCGAGATTGACAGCTCGAAGCCTTCGCGGCGCATGTTTTCGATCAGAACGCCCATCTGCAATTCGCCACGGCCAGCAACTTCAAACGCTTCGCCACCGGGGGTGTCGGAGATCTTGATCGCTACGTTGGATTCGGCTTCCTTGTGCAGACGCTCGCGGATGACGCGGGACTGGACTTTCTTGCCGTCACGACCGGCCAGCGGGCTGTCGTTGATGCCGAAAGTCACGGTGATGGTCGGCGGATCGATCGGCTGGGCGGGGATCGCATCAACTACGGACTGCTCGGCCAGCGTGTCGGCCACGGTTGCTTTGGTCATGCCCGCGATAGAGACGATGTCGCCTGCTTCTGCCGTCTCGATCGCTGTCTGCTCCAACCCGCGGAAAGCGAGGATTTTGGTGCAGCGGAAGTTCTCGATCAGCTTGCCATCACGCGCCATCGCTTTGATGGTCTGACCGGCTTTCAACGTGCCGGATTCAACACGGCCGGTCAGCAGGCGGCCCAGAAACGGATCACCACCCAATGTGGTGGCCAGCATGGTGAACGGCTTGTCGATGTCGGCAAGCTGGGCAGGGGCGGGAACATGGCTCAGGATCAGCTCGAACAGGGCGCTCAGGTCCTTGCGCGGACCGTCCAGCGTCATATCAGCCCAGCCAGCGCGACCGGAGGCATACATATTAGGGAAATCCAGCTGGTCGTCTGTGGCGCCAAGGTTGGCGAAGAGGTCAAAGCATTCGTCCAGCGCGCGGTCGGGCTCGCCATCGGCCTTGTCGACCTTGTTGATCACAACAATCGGACGCAGGCCCAACTTCAGTGCCTTGGCTGTTACGAATTTGGTCTGTGGCATCGGACCTTCGGCGGCGTCCACCAGCAAAACCACGCCGTCCACCATTGACAGGATACGCTCCACCTCGCCGCCGAAATCGGCGTGGCCGGGGGTATCAACGATGTTGATGCGGGTGTTGTTCCAGACCACGGATGTGGGCTTGGCAAAGATCGTGATGCCGCGCTCGCGTTCCAGATCGTTGCTGTCCATGGCGCGTTCGGTGGTCGCCTGGTTTTCGCGATAGGTGCCGGCTTGTTTCAAAAGTTCGTCAACCAGCGTCGTCTTGCCGTGGTCAACGTGTGCAATAATTGCGATGTTGCGCAGATCCATTTGGAATACCTTGTCTCAGGGAGTTGAGCGGCCTCTACCGTGCATCCGCAGCAAACGCCAGCAAAAAACCCCTGTGACATGCGTTATAGCGATTTCCGGCGCGTTAGTGTGGGGAAGATGACGAAAACAGATGGATCACTGCGATGCCGCAAATAATCAGGATCAGTCCCGCTACCGCCGCAAAATCCAGCCGCTGCCCGAAGACAACCCAGCCGATGGTCGCGATCATGATGATGCCCAACCCGCTCCACAGCGCATAGACCACCCCCACAGGCATGCTGCGCAGGGTGATCGACAGCAGATAAAACGACACGGCATAGGCCACAACCACCAGCACCGAGGGGCCAAGGCGGCTGAACTGCTGGCTGGCTTGCAGGGCGGTGGTGCCGATGGTTTCTGCCAGCACGGCGAGAGCAAGGATCAGGTAGACGGGCATGGGCAGGGGCCTTTCAAAGGGGCAGGTGGGTGGTTTCCTTGATCTCTTCCATGACGAAACTGGCCGAGACATCCGACAGGGGAACGCGCGCGATCAGCCGCTGGTAGAGCTGGTCATATCCTTCCATATCCGCCACCCTTGCGCGGATGAGGTAGTCCAGATCACCGCTCATTCTATAGACGCCCTGAATTTCGGGCATGGATTTGGTGGCGGTTGAAAACTGTTTGAGCCAGTCGGGCGCATGGGCGTTGGTACGGATCTGCATGAAGACAGTCAAGCCGAGCCCCAGCTTGCGCGCATCCAGCGTGGCGATGCGTCCAGTGATCACCCCCGCTTCCTCCAGCGCACGGATGCGGCGCCAGCACGCATTGCGAGACAGCCCCACCTGTGCGCCCAACGCGTCTAGCGACTGACTTGCATCAAGTTGCAAAGCGTCGAGGATACGGCGGTCTATGGTGTCAATGTTGCTCACACCTCAAGAGTATTGGGAGAATCTCCCGAAATCAATCCTGATTTCGTCGACTTTGGGATGAACATACACTGGCTTTTGGATATCCTAGCGCAAATAGCCAAGTAGGAGCCCGACCCGTGATCAACCGCATCTTCCTCGACCATCCTGCCAAAGTAGACGAGACGTTTTTGCAGCATATGGCGTTCGCAGCCAAATTCTCGGGAAAGCTGTTTGCGGCGGGCGGAGCTGCTCTGGTCCATGCGTTTATCCCGTGCCTGTTCGAGAAAACCGCCAGCACGATCATTGCGGATCTCTATGCCAAGACCCATAACCGCGGGGCCTGATGTTCAGGTGGCGATATAGCGATCGCGACGGTGATTTATCGCGATGATCAGGTTCAGCACGACTGCGCCGATCAGAGAGTAGAGAACGACAGACAGCGGGAAGATGAATAACGCAACGCCAAAGACGACCGCGTCAAAGAGCAACTGCACCCATCCCGCGCGAAATCCAGTGGTGTCCTGGACAATCAAGGCCACCACGCCAAGACCGCCCAAGGATCCATTATGCCGGAACATGGCCAGCAGGCCGAGACCAACCAGCGCCCCAAAGGCGAGGGCGGCAAAGACGGGATGGAGGGTCTGAATGGTGATGCCGTAAGGCATTAACTCGGTTACCACCGATAGCATTGTGACGGAAATCAGTGACTTGATCGTAAAAGCGGATCCCAGCCTGCGCCAGGCCAGCAGGTAGAATGGAAGATTGATCGCAAAGAACGTCACACCGAACGAATAGCCGGTGAGGTAGGCCGCAATCACGGCGACACCTGCGGTCTGTCCGGTGATCAATCCTGCCGATGTCAGGAAGTGTATCCCCAATCCGCACAGGAATACGCCCAAAGAAAGGCCTTGGGCATCATCAAGAGGGCTGTGATCGGGTGTTTGGTTTGTTTTCATATTGCCCCGATATGGCAATGATGCTGACCTTTCAATCGTTGGCCATCAGCGTTAATCTTTTTCCGGTGTATTGCATAAAAAAAGGGCCGCCAAAGGCGACCCTTCGCAGTGACTGCCTGATAATTCAGCCATTCAACGCCTTGTTCAGGTTCTCGTCCACTTTCTCGAGGAAGCCCATCGTGGTGAGCCAACTTTGGTCCGGCCCTACCAACAGGGCAAGGTCCTTGGTCATGTGGCCGGATTCCACCGTGTCGACCACCACCTTTTCCAGCGTTTCGGCAAAGGTCGTCAGCGCCTCGTTGCCGTCCAGCTTGCCGCGGTGCTTCAGTCCACCGGTCCATGCGTAAATGGATGCGACGGAATTGGTCGAGGTTTCCTCGCCCTTCTGGTGTTGGCGGTAGTGGCGGGTGACGGTGCCATGGGCCGCTTCCGCCTCGACAGTTTGCCCGTCCGGCGTCATCAGCACCGAGGTCATCAGCCCGAGGCTGCCAAAGCCCTGTGCCACTGTGTCCGACTGCACATCGCCGTCGTAGTTCTTGCAGGCCCAGACATAGCCGCCGTTCCATTTCATCGCGCAGGCGACCATATCGTCGATCAGGCGGTGCTCATACGTGATGCCCGCCGCTTTGAATTGATCGGCGAATTCCGTCTCGTAGATATGCTGGAACAGTTCCAAGAACCGGCCATCATATTGTTTCAGAATGGTGTTCTTGGTGCTGAGATACAGCGGCCATTTCAGCCCCAGCGCATAGTTCATCGAGGCGCGTGCAAAATCGATGATGGATTTGTCGAGGTTGTACATCGCCATTACCACGCCGGAATCCGGCGCGTCAAAGACCTCATGCTCGATCTCGGTGCCGTCTTCGCCGACGAATTTCAGTGTCAGCTTGCCCGCACCGGGGAATTTGAAATCGGTCGCGCGGTATTGGTCGCCATAGGCGTGGCGGCCCACGACGATTGGTTTTGTCCAGCCCGGCACAAGGCGCGGTACGTTTTTGCAAATGATCGGCTGGCGGAAGATCACGCCGCCCAGAATATTGCGGATCGTCCCGTTGGGCGAACGCCACATCTTCTTGAGTCCGAATTCCTCGACCCGTGCCTCGTCCGGCGTGATGGTCGCGCATTTGACGCCGACACCGTACTTCTTGATTGCTTCGGCCGCGTCTATGGTGATCTGGTCGTCGGTCTCGTCGCGTGCCTGAATGCCAAGATCGTAATATTTCAGATCAATGTCGAGATAGGGCAGGATCAGCTTTTTCTTTATGAAATCCCAAATGATACGGGTCATTTCGTCGCCGTCGAGTTCGACAACAGGGTTTTCTACCTTGATCTTGGACATGGGTGTTCCTTTGCATGGCGGGGCTTTGTCGCCTTTCTAGCGCAAACCAGTCCGGGGCGGAAGACGGTATGCAATGGCATACCGTTTCAATGCTAGAGATTTTTGCGACCGGCGAAAAAAGCGGCAATCTTGCTGCGCGCGTACTGCCACAGGGCAGGGGCACCGATGGCGATTTTAGAGCCTACGCGGTCCGCCACCATCTGCTCGCTCACTTTATATTCGATCCAGCTGCCGCCGCCGGAGGCGAGATTCTGCATTGGCGGCTGGAACCGGTCCAGCGATTTGGCGAATTGCGCCGAGGATGTCTGAGCGGCCTCGAACTCATCCCAAGTTGCGCGAAGATCGTCACGCAAGTCATTGGGGAGAAGTCCGAAAAGTCGCTCCGCGGCTGCGGTCTCGTCTTTGGCGGCCTGTGCTGTGTCATGGGTGCCAAAGATCGGATTATCGCCCGCGTCGATCTCGACCAAGTCATGCAGGATCAGCATTTTGATCACGCGGGTGATGTCCACATCCGGCCCCGCCTGATCCGCCAGCACCAGCGCATAAAGCGTAAGATGCCAGCTGTGCTCGGCCGAGTTTTCATACCGCGAGGCATCGCAAAGGGTTGTGCCACGGATAACCTGCTTGAGCTTGTCCGCCTCGTTGAGAAAGGCGATCTGTTGCTCAAGCCGCTGGGTCATTGCTCTCGGCGCGGTGTTTTTTAAGCTTCGCGGCCAGAAACGCACGGCCCTTCTGCTCGGCCATCCGGGTGCGGATGGCGGTCAGAAACGCCTCTTCCAGCGTCTGGGAGGAGGCACCAAGAACCGTGCCTACCTCCATAAAAAGACGGTCCTCGCCGGTCTCTTTCTGAACGGCGAGGCATTCTTCGGCCAGCTGATTGGCCATTCTGATGACTGCATCATCTGCCATCAGCGGGAGTTCTCGGTCAGGCGGCGACGGACGTATTCCGTAGTGGAATTAATCATCGTGTCCATGTGCGGCTCTTCAAAGAAGTGGCCTGCGCCCTCAATCTCCTGATGGGTGATCGTGATGCCCTTCTGCTCGTGCAGTTTGTTTACGAGGTTCACGGTATCAGCGGGCGGTGCGACGCGGTCGCCTGTGCCGTTGATCACCAGGCCTGACGCCGGGCAGGGCGCGAGAAAGCTGAAGTCGTACATATTGGCCGGAGGTGCAACCGAGATGAAGCCTGTGATTTCAGGGCGGCGCATCAGCAGTTGCATGCCGATCCACGCACCAAAGGAGAAACCGGCAACCCAGCAATGCTTGGAGTTGTTGTTCATCGACTGCAGGTAATCAAGTGCAGAGGCCGCATCTGACAACTCGCCGATGCCCTGATCGTATTCACCCTGGCTGCGACCCACACCGCGGAAATTGAACCGCAGAACGGTAAAGCCCATTTTGTAGAAGGCGTAGTGCAGGTTATAGACCACCTTGTGGTTCATCGTGCCACCGAACTGCGGATGGGGGTGCAGGACGATAGCGATTGGCGCGTCACGTTCTTTTTGCGGGTGGTAGCGGCCCTCAAGGCGACCTTCGGGTCCGGGAAAAATGACCTCGGGCATGGGTGTACTCTCTTCCAGTTGCAAAAGTGTGGATGTATTCTTGACGAATTCACTCGGACACTTTAGAACAATTCTAATATGTGAATCCACTGGTGCGGACTCTGTCCGAGGGATGTAGGCATTTCAACCGCCCGCGTCAAACAAAAGCCTGACTTCTTGAAGGGGTGCCGCGATGAAGCTTTCGACAAAAGGACGCTATGCGATGGTAGCACTGGCCGATATCGCGCTGCAGCCGGGCGACAAGCTTGTTTCGCTGGGCGATATTGCGGAGCGACAGCAGGTGTCGCTGCCCTATCTGGAGCAGCTGTTCGTCAAGCTGCGCCGCGCGGGTCTGGTTGCATCGGTGCGCGGCCCGGGTGGCGGATATCGTCTGGCGCGTCCTGCGGCGGACATTCGCGTGGTGGATATTCTGGCGGCGGTGGATGAGAGTGTGGATGCTATGCACAAGGGTGCAGGTGCCTCGGGCGGCGCGTCTGGCAGCCGCGCGCAGTCCTTGACCAACCGTCTGTGGCAGGGATTGTCGGCGCATGTCTATGTGTTTTTGCACCAGACGCGCCTGTCGGACGTTGTGGAGAACCAGATGACCCCGTGTCCGGCGGTGCCGAACCTCTTTGCAGTTGTGGATGAGTGATATGATGCTCTTGGATATTTATGGCCAAAAGAAATGAGCAGGATTTATCTGGATCATAACGCAACCACGCCTCTGAGGGTGGAAGCGCGCGCGGCGATGGTTGCGGCGATGGATATCGTCGGCAATCCGTCTTCAGTTCATGCGGAAGGGCGCAGCGCCAAGATGCTGGTTGAACGCGCGCGCTTGCAGGTGGCGGATCTGGTCGGGTGCAAGCCGCAGCAGGTGATTTTCACGTCCAGTGCTACCGAGGCGGCGGCTTTGGCGGTAGCGCAAAAGGACCGGCATGGCGGTGTGTTTACGGCTTTGCCGACCGAGCATGATTGTTTGGGGGTGTGGAGCGAGCGCGATTTGGTTGCCGGGCAGGAGGTTGGTCTGGTCGCGATGTCTGCTGCGAATAGCGAGACGGGGCTGATGGCGGCCGATGCGCGTGTTGTTGGTAGCGGTGCGGGGTATTCCACCGTGTGCGACATCACGCAGATGGCGGGCAAGATACCTGTGGTTTACGGTGATGTGACGCCCTCTTATGCGATCCTGTCGGCGCATAAAATGGGTGGGCCGAAAGGTGTGGGCGCGCTCATCAATTTCACGGCCGGTGATCCCGTACCGATGCTGCGCGGAGGCGGGCAGGAGATGAACCGCCGCTCGGGCACCGAGAATATTATCGGGATCGCCGGATTTGGCGCGGCGGCAGAAGCGGCGGGTGCTGACGTGGCGGCGGGTAAGTGGGAAGAGATTGCCTACTTTAGAAATATTCTAGAAAAGACTATTGCGGCTGCGTCTAAACAGACTATTTTTGTCGGGAAAGAGATGCTGCGGTTGCCGAATACTTCTTGCATGCTGACTCCCGGCTGGAAGGGTGAGACGCAGGTGATGCAGATGGATCTGGCGGGATTTGCGGTTTCGGCCGGATCGGCCTGCTCGAGCGGTAAGGTCAAGGCAAGCAAGGTTTTGCTGGCGATGGGGTATGACGAGGCAGAGGCCGCAAGCGCGATACGCGTGTCGCTGGGCCTCGGGACAACGGAAAATGATGTGCTGCGCTTTGCGGATGCTTGGGCGGCAAAATTCGAGAAACACCAGAAGCGGGCGGCGTAAGCCGCGCACGAGAGGAAAATGGATATGGACACGATTGTAGAAAGTGGCGTCAAGGACGGTGTGGATCAGGAAACCGTTGACGCGGTGCGCGAAGTTGGCGGCGCCTACAAACACGGCTGGTCCACGGATATCGAGATGGACTACGCCCCGCTGGGCCTGAACGAAGATATCGTGCGTTTGATCTCCTCCAAGAACGAAGAGCCTGAGTGGATGACCGAATGGCGGTTGGGTGCCTATGCGCGCTGGCAGCAGATGCGTGAGCCGGATTGGGCGATGGTGGATTACCCCACGATCGACTTCCAAAGCCAGTATTACTATGCGCGCCCCAAGAGCATGGCTGTGAAGCCGAAGTCTCTGGATGATGTGGACCCCAAGTTGCTGGAGACCTACAAGAAGCTGGGTATCCCGCTGAAAGAGCAGGCCATTCTGGCGGGTGTCGAAGGGGCGGAAGAGATGTCGGATGCGCCGCGCAAGGTGGCTGTGGATGCGGTGTTTGATTCCGTCTCTGTCGGGACGACGTTTCAGGAAGAGTTAAAAAAGGCGGGCGTTATTTTCTGTTCGATCTCCGAGGCGATCAAGGAGCACCCGGAGTTGGTAAAGAAATACCTTGGATCGGTCGTACCGGTGCAGGACAACTTCTATGCCACGCTGAACTCGGCTGTGTTCTCGGATGGGTCGTTCGTCTATGTGCCGCCGGGCGTGCGCTGCCCGATGGAACTGTCGACGTATTTCCGCATCAATGCGGAGAATACAGGCCAGTTTGAACGCACTCTGATCATTGCCGACAAAGGATCTTATGTATCCTATCTGGAGGGCTGTACTGCGCCCCAGCGCGACGAGAGCCAGCTTCACGCGGCCGTGGTCGAGATCATCATCGAGGAAGACGCGGAGGTGAAATACTCTACCGTGCAGAACTGGTATCCCGGTGACGAGAACGGCAAGGGCGGCATTTATAACTTTGTGACCAAACGCGCTGATTGCCGTGGCGACCGTGCCAAGGTGATGTGGACGCAGGTGGAAACAGGATCGGCTGTGACGTGGAAATATCCGTCCTGCATCCTGCGCGGCGACGATTCACAGGGCGAGTTCTACTCCATCGCCATCGCCAACAACATGCAGCAGGCCGACACCGGGACGAAGATGGTGCATCTGGGCAAGCGCACCAAGTCGCGGATTGTGTCAAAGGGCATCTCGGCGGGCAAGGCGCAGAACACCTATCGTGGACTGGTCTCCATGCACCCCAAGGCGAAGGAAAGCCGCAACTATACGCAGTGCGACAGTCTTCTGATCGGCGACAAATGTGGCGCGCATACAGTGCCGTATATCGAGGTGAAGAATAACAGCAGCCGTGTGGAGCACGAGGCGACTACCTCCAAGGTGGATGACGAGCAGCTGTTCTACTGCCGCTCGCGCGGGATGGATGAGGAAGAGGCCGTGGCGCTGGTGGTCAATGGGTTCTGTAAGGACGTGCTGCAAGCGCTGCCAATGGAGTTTGCCATGGAAGCGCAGGCGCTGGTGGCGATCTCGCTCGAGGGGTCCGTGGGCTGATGCAGAAGCTCGCGAAAGAAACGGGCATCGCGGCTGTGCTTTACTTCGCGCTCAGCTGGGGCTTGGGCTTTGGCATAGACGAGGGCGACGGATGGCCGGAGGCCGCGATGTCTGCTGTTATCTTTGCGGGGTTCTATTTTGTGGTGGGACTGGGCATCCGCTGGTTCAAGGGGCGTAAGTCGTGATCCTGACAACAACAAATACCATCGAGGGACGCCCTATCCGCACCTATCACGGCATTGTCGTGGGCGAGGCGATCATGGGCGCGAATGTAGTTCGCGACCTGTTTGCGCGGGTGACGGATATCGTCGGCGGACGATCGGGCCAGTATGAGAACAAGCTGCGCGATGCGCGGGAGGCTGCGATGCGCGAGCTTGAAGCGGAAGCGCAGCAAAGAGGCGCGGATGCAGTTGTTGGCATCGACATCGACTATGAAATTATCGGTGACAGCATGATGATGGTATCGGTCTCCGGCACGGCGGTATCCTTGGGCGCATGACAGACGCGCCGCACACCACACCCCTCCACCTTCATTGGTGGAAAGCGGAGCCGAACTTTGGTGATGCGATCAATCCGTTGATTGTGGGCCACGTCTCGAGTCGTGAGGTTGTGCATGCAGGGGCCAAAAAGGCCGATATGTTTGCCGTGGGCTCAATGATGCAGGTGGTGAAGCGGACAATTAAGGAAGGACGAAAGACCAGCGCACCGCTTAGCGTTTGGGGCACAGGGCTGCTTAATCCGGTATTTGGCCATGATTTCATGGACAAGATCGAGGTGACGTTGCTGCGCGGCCCCGTGACGGCGGCGTTGCTCAAGATCAACATGAAGCGATTTGGCGATCCGGGACTGCTGATCAACGACGTGCTGCCGTTTGAGGGTGGGCGGCAGGACCGGATAGGGATTGTGCCGCATTACACGCTGATGGAGCATGCTGCGTTGTTGGCATTTGCTGCCTCCGATCCGGCTTATAAACTGATCGATCCCCGCGGCGATCCGGCGCAGGTTTGTATGCAGATTGCGTCTTGTGCGCATGTCTATGCCTCTTCCCTGCACGGGCTGATCGTGGCGGATGCTTACGGCGTGCCCAACACGTGGATTGATCCAGTGGGGCAAAGCTGGCTCAAGTACCTTGATTACGCCGCGTCGTTGGGGCGGAGCGACATGGTGGCACCGCTGGAACTGGACGAGGTGGCGGGGCATAGGCCTGTGCCGATCGCCTATACCGATAGCATCACGGGCGCGCGCGAGGCTTTGTTGGAGAGCTTTCCCGCGCGATTGAAATCAACGGCCTAAAGGCCAGACATACACAGGGCGCAACGCGCCAAAACGATATAAAAAGGAGCATATCATGCTGAGCATCAAGAACCTTCAGGTCAAGCTGAAAGACGAAGACAAGCAAATCCTCAAAGGTGTCGATCTTGAGGTCGAGGCGGGCAAGGTCCATGCGATCATGGGGCCCAACGGCTCGGGTAAATCGACGCTGTCGTATGTCTTGTCGGGCAAGGACGGATACGAAGTCACCGCCGGTTCGGCCCATCTGGGCGATATCGACCTGCTGGATCTGGAACCGGAAGAGCGCGCAGCTGCGGGCTTGTTTCTGGCGTTCCAATACCCTGTCGAAATCCCTGGCGTGGGCAACATGACATTCCTGCGCACGGCTGTGAACGCACAGCGCAAGGCGCGCGGTGAGGAGGAAATGTCTGCCGCCGAATTCCTCAAGGTGGTGCGTGCGCGTGCCAAGGATCTCAAGATCGATGCAGAAATGCTTAAGCGCCCTGTAAACGTCGGCTTCTCCGGTGGTGAGAAAAAGCGCAATGAGATTCTCCAGATGGCGATGCTGGAGCCTAAAATGTGCATTCTCGACGAGACGGATTCCGGTCTCGATGTGGATGCGATGAAGCTGGTGGCCGATGGCGTAAACGCTTTGCGCTCCGAAGGGCGCGGCTTTCTGGTGATTACCCACTACCAGCGCCTGTTGGACCACATCAAACCTGATGTAGTGCACATCATGGCGGATGGCCGGATCATCAAGACCGGCGGTCCCGAGCTGGCGCTGGAAGTCGAGAACAACGGCTACACAGATATCCTCGCCGAGGTGGCGTAATGGCAGATGCAGCAGTGAAAACCGATCCGACAGAAGCAATGATTGCATCGCTGGAAATGCCTGCGGGCACATGGGCGCGGTCTGCGCGTGAGGAAGCGCTGGCGCGATTGCGCAGCATGGGATTGCCACAGCGGCGGGATGAGTATTGGAAATACACCCGTCCTGACACGCTGACCCAGGTCGAGGCGCCCAAAGCCAGTGTGCTGGTCACCGACGAGAAGCCGATGTTTGACGACGTGGACCGTCTCCGCATTGTTTTTGTGGACGGTGTATTTGACGCGGATGCGTCCGATGATCTGACGCTGGAAGGCATCACGATCGAGCGGCTGGCGGCGGCAGACAGCGATCTGCACTGGGCCAAAGGTGTCTATGGTGTATTGGAAACGCGCGGGCAGACACCGGTTGCGCGTCCCTTGGCTGCGCTGAACACCGCCTTTGCAACAGACGGTGTGCTGATCCATGTGACCGGTAAACCGTCAAAGCCTGTAAATCTGGTTTATCAACATAAATCAGAGACTTCCGATGCGATCTTGCATAACTGCATTAAGCTGGACGCAGGTGCTGAAATGACGCTGCTGGAAAACGGTCCGGCGGCGGCGCGTTTCAACAAGGTGCTGGAGGTCGAGATCGGCGACGGTGCGTCTTTCCATCATATCCGCGCACAGGGGCGTGATCATGAGCGCCGTGCTGCGACCCATATCTTCACCCGTCTGGGCACAGAATCAGAGTTCCGCTCCTTTACGATGACAGTCAACGGCCAGTTGACGCGCAATGACTGTGTGATCGAGCTGACGGGCGATGATGCGCTGGCCCACGTGGCGGGGGCCTGTGTGGGTGATGGTGATTTCCACCACGACGATACGGTGTTCATCACCCATGACGCGGTGAACTGTAACAGCCGTCAGGTGTTCAAAAAGGTTCTGCGCAACGGGGCCGTTGGCGTGTTTCAGGGCAAGATCCTTGTGAAGGCAGGCGCGCAGAAGACTGATGGCTACCAGATAAGCCAGTCCTTGCTGTTGGACGGCGACAGCCAGTTTCTGGCCAAGCCCGAGCTTGAGATCTATGCCGATGATGTCGCGTGTAGCCACGGCTCGACCTCCGGTGCCATTGACGAGGACGCGCTGTTCTACCTGCGTTCGCGCGGCGTGCCCGAGAGGGAGGCGACGAACCTGCTGACGCTGGCGTTTCTGGCCGAAGCGGTGGACGAGATCGCCCGCGAGGACCTGCGCGAGGATATGACAGCCCGTCTGGGTGCGTGGCTGACGCGGCGCACGGTCTGATATATGGCGCTGACACAGGATATCGCCGCGACCTATCGCGGGCCGGGACGCGTGTTTGCACGCTTTCTGGCGCAGGGGCGCAACGAGGTGCGGGCGCTTTTGTTCGTGCTGATCGCGGGCGCGCTGATGTTCGTGGCAAGTGCCCCATTTCAGGCCCGTGTGGCACAAATGGACCCGGAGGTGCCGCTTCAGGCAAGGCTGTACTGGAGCGCGTTTTTCTTTGTCTTCATCATGCCGCTTCTGGTCTATCTCTTTGCCGCACTCGTCTGGATGTTGGCCCGCATCGCGCGGCGCAGGATCACGGGCTACCAGATCCGCTTTACGCTGGTCTGGGCACTTATGGCACTGACGCCGGTGACCCTGCTGCTGGGACTGACAGCAGCATTCATCGGTCAGGGCGTGCAGGTGCAACTGGTCGGATTGGTCTGGCTGGCGGTTTTTCTCTGGTTCTGGATTTCGGGACTTCTTACAGCGGACGGACCTGAATGATGGCGAACTTTGACGCGCTCAGGGCGCTGGCGATTGAAACAGTGCAAAGCCCGCGCACGGCCGCACGCTCGATCATGGGGCTGCACCTCAGCCGTGAGGTCTTGTGGACGGGTCTGGTGCTGGCAGGGGCGGTGAATACGATCATCTACAGCTTTTCGCTGCTCATGACTGACACCTCCATGCTCCCCGCGCTCTTCCGCAATCCGTTGATGTTTTTCATGCTGATTACGGGGCTGTTGGCCGTGACGGTACATGCGTTTTACTGGACGGGTCGCGCACTCGGCGGTCAAGGGGATTTGGGCGAGTTGCTGGCCCTTCTGGTCTGGCTCCAAGGCTTGCGGGCGGTGGCGCAGGCTGTGATGGTCGTACTGCTGTTGGTCTCGCCCGTGCTGGGGCAACTGTTTTCGTTGGTGGTGGGCATCCTTGGCCTCTGGATCACAGTTAATTTTGTGGCCGAAGCCTTGCGCCTGCCTAGTTTGTTCCATGCGCTCGGTGTGCTGTTGGTGGCTGCTGTGGGCATGGTGCTGGGACTCGTCATTCTGGCCGGACTGATCGGCATTTCTGCCATGGGGGTACCTGCAAGTGTATGATATTAATGCAATTCGGCGTGATTTTCCAATTCTGTCGCGGGAGGTGAACGGCAAGCCGCTGGTCTATCTCGACAACGGTGCATCGGCGCAAAAACCGCAGGTGGTGATCGATGCGATTACGACCGCCTATAGTCACGAATACTCTAATGTTCACAGGGGCTTGCACTACCTTTCTAATCTGGCAACCGACAAGTACGAGGCCGTGCGCGGCACTGTCGCGCGCTTCCTCAATGCTGGGTCGGAGGATGAGATTATTTTCAACTCCGGCACTACCGAGGCGATTAACATGGTTGCCTATGGCTGGGCTATGCCACGCATGCAGGCAGGGGATGAGATCATCCTGAGCGTGATGGAGCATCACGCGAATATCGTGCCTTGGCATTTTCTGCGCGAGCGGCAGGGTGTAGTCATCAAATGGGTCGACGTCGACGCGACCGGTGCGCTGGACCCGCAGGCGGTGATTGATGCCATTACGCCGCGTACCAAGCTCATCGCAATTACTCATATGTCCAATGTGTTAGGAACCGTTGTTGATGTTAAAGCCATCACGTCCGCTGCGCACGCGCGCGGTGTGTCTGTGCTGGTTGATGGCTCACAGGCGGCAGTACACATGCCCGTGGACGTGCAGGACATCGGCTGTGATTTCTATTGCGTGACGGGTCACAAGCTCTACGGGCCGTCCGGTTCGGGCGCGATCTATGTCAAATCCGATCGCATGGCAGAGATGCGCCCGTTTATGGGCGGCGGGGATATGATCCGCGAGGTCACCAAAGATGCCGTGACCTACAATGATGCCCCGATGAAGTTCGAGGCGGGCACACCCGGCATCGTGCAGACAATCGGTCTGGGCGTGGCACTAGACTATATGACTGATGTGGGACTGGACAAGATTGCGGCTCATGAGGCCTCGTTGAGGGATTATGCGGTGGCAAAGCTTGCTGGTCTGAACTGGATCCAGGTGCAGGGAACGACGCCAGACAAAGGCGCAATCTTCAGTTTCACGATGGATGGCGCCGGCCATGCACATGACATCTCGACGATTCTCGACAAGAAAGGTGTTGCCGTGCGCGCAGGTCAGCATTGCACCGGTCCGTTGATGGCGCATCTGGGGCTTAACGCGACCTGCCGGGCGTCATTCGGCATGTATAACACGACTGATGAGATCGATACGTTGATCGAAGCACTGGAACTTGCGCACGATCTCTTCGCGTGACGGTTTTTTGAATTGCAGGGGCGGTGCGTGCAGACTATACCGCCCTTGTGGACCCATAGCTCAGCTGGATAGAGCGCTGCCCTCCGAAGGCAGAGGTCGCTGGTTCGAATCCAGCTGGGTTCACCATATCCCCTATTATTCTATTGCCAAAAAAGGGAAGGCTTGAGCAAAACATTGCGAAAGTCTGCACTTTTGAAATAAACATAGCGCAGAAAAATTGGGTTCCATTATAATCAAATAGATAGGAAGGTTTCTTCTTTGAAACTGAGAATGCCTGTATTGCGGTGATTTACCGCTGATATGGTACATTGTCAGTGAAGGCTGGGTCGGGCTTGAACGCTGTCCATCGTCCGCCTTTGGTATATTGACGTCATGCTTTTGGGCGCAGGATGACGGTTGCGAAGGTCGCCGTGCAGTCTAAATGCGTTGAAGTGGCGTCTCCAACGCTCGATCAGCATCTGGGTTTTGCGTAACGTGTAGAAGATCTCGCCGTTGAGCCGTTCATCCATTACCAACGGTGATTTTGGCGCAATAAACGCTGTTGTATCCCCGATCCAAGCGCTCAGCGTCTAGGCAATAAGCCCTGCGCTATTGCCACTGCCCGAGAGGGGGATCTTATAACCTCGGGCGGACCGTGTTGGATGAAGGGATCGGTCAAAGCAGCGACCAAATCCGTTGAATTGAGCTTGCTTTCACCCCTCGCGGGCAGTGATCAATCGCCTGCCGTTTCCAGTCCTGACTTGCGTCGGGTGGATTTTGCGTCTGGCGCACTCTGATGCGCCGTTTTGTCACCACGCAGCGCTTACAGCGCAATGGTCACTTCGAACTTGTCTGAAAAACTGCGTCTTCTCGCCGGTTGTGTATCCTTCGTTCAAGGTTGAATCCATCTTGGAAGGCTGTGCAGTTATGTCTTGCCACTTCAATAGGTGCAGGTCCGGCGTGCGACGACGGTTCTGCTGGAGATTTTGAGATGGAATTGAGCCGGGTTTTCCATCGGTAAGTGTTTCACCTTTAGGTTATGTTTCGGGTTTCAGGCATTGTTAAATACATGATCATCCTCCTTCTCTTTCCGTGCCGCGGCGGCTGAGCTTGCCTTGAAGCTCAAGCTGTCGTTTCCGGTCTCCCACAAGTGGCAGCGGTGGGTAGGCGGTCGAGGAGCGCAGTCGTCACTTTTGGATCTCCGAATGGCGTCGCCCATTCGCTGAAGCTCAAGTTCGTGATGATCGTTGTTCGTCAGGGAATTGCGCAGCAATGTCCCGGAAGGGACTGAGCTGGTCAGCTTATAGAGCTTGATCGACAGGTGCTAGAGCAGTGCGCCAGTGCTGCATGCGGGATCTGGTTCCACAGGTTTTGCCATGTTCGGCCCCTTGCCGCCCAGAACGGCAAAATCCTCACTCCAGTCGAACTGGAATTCTTTCCTCAGAACGGACGACCAAGGGTACGAAGGTGCCGCGACCTGTCGTCTGCTGCTCTCGCTTCCGATTAGCCTGCCAGCTCCGGGAAACCGCAGCGGCTCGGCTGTAAGGCCCGTCAAAACCGAGAGCCACAAGGTCAGCATGCAACTGTTTCAGCCTCCGCTGCTGCTTGCGCGACATACCAGTGCGTCTCGCAATCTCGTGGATCGATACCTTCTCCCGCAGCGCCATGCGTCTGATTATATTCAAAAAACCCCATATGTGCCGCTGCATTGCCCCCTTTGCGCATCGCGCTCAGTGGAAAGGGTCACATGGCTCAAATCTCAGCGGAAATCTACACGCAATAGGTCTGCTAAGCTGATCCCAGCCTTGATTGTCAATCGGGATCTGGAGTGCGCCAGAGGTTCCCGCTTGATGAACGCTACAGGAACAAATTTGATTGGCAAAACAAAAGTAATTTGGTCGATTGGTGTGTTCGAAACTGTTCTCTTGGATTGGTCGGTCTTCAGACAGACTTTTTCCCTAATATGCCATCAAGCTGGAAGTCCACAACACAAATGGCGACAGTTTTCCGTTTGAGATTTCGCGTTCAACAATGCGTTTTCTGTTTTTTGCTTTCTTCAAGTGCGTTGAAAAAGCGAATATTCTCTAACGTTTTCTGTTTGCGTATCGCTTCGGATGAAAGTTCTAATCGATTTCCGTTTTGCATCAGTCGTCCCTGAGTAACGTTAATTATAGCAAAGAATTGGGGGTCGTTTGAAACAGGGAGAAAAAATCACCGCCTCAGGGGCGGTGATTTGAAACATTTATGGAAAAGGACTGGCATTGTACCGCCCCTTTGCATTTTTATTGGTCAGAGTTAGCCGCGCCGGCGGCCACCGACACGGCCCGCGCGGCCACGGCCCTCTTGTCCGGCCTTTGGCGCAACCTTGTTGAACTTGATCCAGTCGCCGCCATGCGGGTCGCGGTCAAAGAGGAAGTTGGCAGCGCGGATTGCTTCCATCTCTTTACCCGGACGGGGCAGGGTGGAGCCCATACCGAAAAGTCGCACCAGCGCTTCATCGTCCATATCCTCGGGCAGAACCAACCCGAGCGCTGCGAGCTCGGCCCGTTTTTCGGCAACTTTGGCGGCGCTGACGGGCAGCGCGACCGGGTTCATGATCGCCGAGGTCATGCCCGCGCCCATGGCCATCGGTAGGAAGGCGTTGTTGATGCCGTGGCGGTTAGGCAGGCCAAAGCTGATGTTGGACGCGCCGCAGGTGGTGTTCACGCCCAGCTCTTCGCGCAGGCGACGCACAAGAGTGAATACCTGATGACCGGCCGTTGCCATCGCACCAATCGGCATAACCAGCGGGTCGACCACGATGTCATGGGCGGGGATGCCAAAATCGGCGGCACGCTCCACGATTTTCTTGGCGACGGCAAAGCGGACGTCGGGGTCTTCCGAAATGCCGGTATCGTCGTTGGAGATCGCCACGACCGGCACGTTGTATTTCTTGACCAGCGGCAGCACCAGCTCCAGCCGTTCTTCCTCGCCGGTGACGGAGTTCAGCAGCGGGCGGCCTTCACAGGCGGCAAGGCCGTTCTCCAGCGCGCCGGGGACCGAGCTGTCGATGCAAATCGGGCAATCGGTCACTGCCTGCACGCGCTTGATCATCTCGGGCATCAGCATCGGCTCGACGAAGTTGTTGTCGGCATAGCGCGGGTCTTCGGCCATTTTGTTCGAGAAGACAGCACCGGAGTTCACGTCAAGGATGTTGGCGCCCGCGGCGACCTGCGCGATGGCATCCGCCTCCACGCGGGAGAAATCACCGCGCTCAAGTTCCTCCGCCAGAATTTTGCGGCCCGTGGGGTTGATCCGTTCACCAATGACGCAGAACGGCTGGTCAAAGCCGATGATGGCGGTTTTTGTTTTGGATTCGACAATCGTTCTGGTCATTTTCGGTCCTTCAGGAAGCTTTTGCGGGCACAGCAGAAGTGCCACCATTTGTTTGTGCCCATGTGGCATTGGTCTTGATCCCGCCCAGCGGGAAGAAATGCACATGGGAGATGTTGAAATCGGGGTTCGCCGCCTTGTGCGCGGCCAGTTCGGCCACGACGTCTGTCGGCTCATAAGGCAGCAGCAGTTTGGTCACGTCCATCGCCCGCTTTTGCAGTACTTTGAGAGACGGGCCAACCCCGCAGGCGATAGCGAATTTGATCAGCGTTTGCAGTTTGGCCGGACCTGCGATTCCGATATGAACGGGCAGGGTGATGCCTGCCGCGACAAGGCTGTCGGCCCAGGCGATAATCGGCTTGGCCTCGAACGCAAACTGTGTGGCAATCGCCATTTTGGCATCTGTACGGGTCTGGAAATCGTTTTTCCAGCGCAGAGCGGCATCGACGTTTGCGGTGCCTGTCGCGTCAATGTCGCGGTTGCCTTCGGGGTGGCCTGCAACGTGCAGGTGCTCGAAGCCGGCCTCGTCGAACAGACCCGTCTCCAGCAGTTGCATCGAGTCGCTGAAATCACCGTGGGGCGTGGTCACACCACCGGCTAGGATAAGGCCCTGTTTCACATCGGCCTCGCCCTGATAACGCGCGATCCAGTCCGCCAGCGTGGCGCGGTCCTTGATGATGCGGGCAGGAAAATGCGGCATCACCTTGTAGCCGTCCGCGTTCAGGCGCGCAGCGGTGGCCACCATATCCTCGATAGGGGTCCCGTCGATATGGGCGATGTAGACGCGGGTGCCTTGTGGCAGCAGCGCACAAAAATCATCGACCTTTTCGGCGGTGCGCGGCATCACCTCAATCGAGAAATCCTGCAAGAATGCCTCTACGGCGGGAATGACCATGCCTGAGGCGGGGTCGGCTTTTTTGCGGAAATTCAGCAGCGCCATGGAGTTTTTCCTTATGAGATCAAAGAGTGTCTGGGTCACGCCCAACCGTCGTTTGCAATAAGCGCCTTCAGGCGGTCGCGGTCATATTCGGCATCAAGACGTGCGGCCTCTGCGTCAGCCACGGCGGCGTCTTCGCCCTCGACTGTCACAGGGGCTGCCTTGCGCCATTCGGCCAGATAGGCATCGGTGTCCACTTCGCCTGTTTTCATAGCGGCGCGGTCGATGGCCTGCTCGAACCGTTCTGGGAGAATACGTTTCTGGCCCCGGCGGCCTTTGCCGACAATCACCTGTGCGGGAATGTCGCGCCAGTAGACGATAACAACCTCAGCCATTCACGATTCCCCTTTGCCGCATGTGCGTTTTGATCTCTCTACCGGATGGATTGCATTGCCCTGCTGTCGTTTTCGACAATAACGGCACCATCCGCGACCTCTAGCTAGCGCATCGGCGGCAGCGCTGCGAGAGGCGGGGGCCCTCATTCGGTTCATGAAGATTGTGAGGCTGCGACAATTGGCGGGGGATTGTGACACCTGCGTCCTTGCGCCGGTGGCTTGCAGGACGTATCATCAAGGCAACACGTAATGAAAGGCGCAACCCATGGCGCCAAAGCGCTCCAAAGGTGCGGGCGCGCTCGAACAAAATACCTCGACGGTTCTGAGCCCTGTGCCGGTTTCGTCCAGATCGAACGACCTATATGCGGCCCTTGATCTGGGCACAAATAGCTGTCGCATGTTGATCGCCCAGCCGAAAGGCGGCGGTTTTTATGTGGTGGATAGTTTCTCGAAGTCCGTCCAGTTGGGCGCGGGGCTGGAGAAGACCGGGCGGTTGTCGCGCGGATCAATGTCGCGCACCATACAGGCGTTGCGCATTTGCCAGCAAAAACTCAAACGCAACAAGGTCAAGCGCATGCGGCTGGTGGCCACAGAAGCGTGCCGCCGTGCCACCAATGGCGAAGAGTTCATGCGCCGCGTTACCCGCGAGACGGGGCTGCGGCTCGACATCATCGCGCCCGAACAGGAGGCGCAGCTGGCCGTGATTTCCTGCGCGCCGCTGGTCAGTTCCAAGACCGAAAATCTGCTGGTGGTCGACATCGGTGGTGGCTCGACCGAACTGGTGTGGATCGACATCTCGAAAGTGCCCAAGAAGGACCGCGCGCAATCGATCATGCGGTTGCACAATGGCTTCGTTCAAGCACCCACGGATATCCCTGCGGCGCGTGTGGTGGACTGGATTTCGGTGCCTTTGGGTGTTGCAACTCTGCGCGACCAGTTCTCGGACGTAGAGGATGACGCGGCGCGCTTCGCGCTGATGAGCTGGTTCTTCGAGGAGAACCTGATCGACTTTACGCCCTACCAGTCGGCCCAGCCGCAAGAGCGCTTCCAAATCGTCGGCACGTCAGGCACCGTTACCACTGTGGCCGCCAGCCATCTGGGTTTGCGCCGCTATGACCGCACCAAGGTGGACGGGATCAGCATGACAACTTTGCAGATCGACAAGGTCATTCACCGCTATCTGGCGATGGGGCCGGAGGGCAGGCGGGTGGACCCCTGCATCGGGCATGACCGCTCGGCGCTGATCATGTCCGGTGCTGCGATCTTGCAGGCGCTGATGCGCGCATGGCCCACGGACCGGCTGAGCGTTGCGGATCGCGGTTTGCGCGAAGGTCTGTTATACGCACAAATGAGCGCGGATGGTGTGCTCGAAGAAGGAACATTCTGATGGGCAAGACGCCGACAGGTAAGAATACATCCGGTCGCGGTCAGCGTGACCTCAAGGTCAAGGTGAAATCGGCGCGCGGGCGCAAGCTCAGCTCGACCCGTTGGTTGCAGCGGCAGCTGAACGATCCTTACGTCAAACGTGCCAAGGCCGAAGGCTATCGCGGGCGCGCGGCGTTCAAGATCATGGAGCTGGACGACAAGTACCGCTTTCTGGTGCCCGGCGCGCGGATCGTTGATCTGGGCGCGGCGCCCGGCGGCTGGTGTCAGGTGGCCGTTAAACGCTCGAACATTCTGGGCGAGAAAAGCGGCAAGGCCGTGGGCACCATTCTGGCGATTGATTTGCAAGAGATGGAGCCGATTGCGGGCTGCGAGATTCATCAGCTGGATTTCATGGAGGACGATGCCGATCTGAAGGTCAAGGAATGGCTGGGCGGCAATGCGGATGTGGTCATGTCGGACATGGCCGCCGCGTCCTCCGGGCACAAGCAGACCGACCACAACCGGATCATTGCGCTCTGCGAGGCGGCAGCGTTCTTCGCCTTTGATGTGCTGGAGGAAGGCGGTACTTTTGTCGCTAAAGTGCTGGCAGGCGGAGCAGAGGGGCAGCTGCAACAGCTCTTGAAAAAGCGCTTCCGTAAGGTTGCCAACTTCAAACCGCCGTCAAGCCGTCAGGACAGCTCGGAGAAATTTGTGGTGGCGACAGGCTTCAAGGCGGACGCGGTGGGCGAGATGGTGGAAGATACCACCTTGCGCGTCGGTGACGATCCGCGTGGCTGGATTCAGGAATAGTCGCTATTTGACGCAGCTGTACGGGTAGACAGCCCCCCGCGGTCCCCGCTAATTGCTCGGCTATATATCTGCAGCCGAGGCCATCATGACTGTCACAACCTTTCCCAGCCCGATCACGTCCTTTCGCCGCGCCGATTGGGTGGTGCATCTGGTCGGACTTTTGCTGATCCTTGTGGCGGGCGGCGCATTGGTTCTGAAGGTGGGCGCAGAGCTGTCAACGGGTGTGTTTCTGGCCGTACTTGTCTATGTTCTCTGCGCGCTGGCCTCCAACCTTGCGTCTATCACTTACCATTTCTCTCCGCTGCATAGCAGGCGCGTGTTGCTGCGCCGGATCGATCACGCGGCGATATATCCCAGTATTTCCGGCACATTCACCCCGTTTTTCGTCATTGCCGACACAACGTGGACGCTGACGCTACTCTGGGTGTGCTGGGGGCTCACTGCGGTGGCCGTATGGAACAAGATCACGAACCCTACTGTGCAATCGCGCTGGTCGACTGCGTCCTATCTTGGCCTGGGCGCGATCGGCCTCTTGGCTCTGCCCGATCTGACGGGAGTACCCTTGGCCACCCTGTGGTGCATCATCGCCGGTGCCTCTTGCTATGTCATCGGCACTGTCTTTTATGCCCGCAGAACAATGCCGTTCCGCTATGCCATCTGGCATCTTTGGGTGAACCTCGGGGGCGTCGCCATGTTCGCAGGTGTGTGGCTGGCTTTGTTCTAATTCTCGGGGGGGATAGTGGCGGACCAATAGGGAGCGATGGAATTGTTGAAATCAATTCAAAATCAGACAGGTAAGTCCCTAAATGTTTGTATCCCGTATTGATCTCCTTCCACTCGCGTATCGTCTTACCAAACGGCAATGTGCTGAGTTCCCGCAGGGACCGAATGGTGTATGGATTACGCCTGACAGGGCGGCGCGATAAGAACCGTGGCTCAGCGGTCTCTCGCATCAATAGATAGTATCGCTGAACCTCATATAAGTTTCGGGTCAACCACGCGCTATCATCGCTCAGTTGGCCTCGCGCGGGCCAGAGCCAGCATTGCATCAAACAGATCGGCTTATCGGCCAGCTTTTGGCTTTGACGTCTGCACCCATTCCGCCTTCACGAACGCACCGGAGGTGTTCTCAGGAAGATCTTGGTCATCAAGGCGCTTTCTCTTGAGGAACAGGGATACCCCGAAGTCCTGATTGATCTAATCAATTAGGCGAGGTCGCGCCTGATGATGCTCGGGACAGAGGGTCCGCTTAGATGCTCTGCGCAAGGCTGGTTGTGAAGGTAGTAATTACAACCCGCTGGATCTGTGAGGCGATATGCTTTGTACGATGCAATGAATGGCATCAGGGTCACTTGGGTCATAGTTTCAGGTTGCCCGCGAAGTGGCCAACCTTTCCAGAGGTTGAAACCGCTTTCGCCATCCCGAGATGCTGCGTCACCCAAGCGAATACTTTGTGACGGAACCTCTGAAGTGAGCCCGATTAAAGGGCAGGGAGAAGCCTGTCGAGGTTTCTTGCAGACTTTTTCTTACGGTTTCGCGCTTGATATAGGCAACGTTTATCACTCTAGTTCTTTGAAATATGCAAAAGAGGAAAAGTTGATGGCTTTGAGATATGTTGTTGCACTGTTAATTGCCCTCCTCAGTTTTGCAACAACAGCGCATGCGCAGGTTCCTTTTGTTTCATCCGATGAGCCTGCTCAGATAACGCCAACCTTGCCAAGTCCGCTGACGACCGAAGCCGCAACTGCTTTGATGTCTCGATTGTCTGACAGCGAAGTCCGCGCGTTGCTGCTGGATCAGCTCAACACGCAAGCTGCCGAAACCCAAGCCGCACAGACGACAAGCACCGAAGATTTTCTCTATCATGCCACATTCGGTGCTTGGCAAACTGTTGTAGCGCCCTTCCGCAATATTCCCGAACTTTTTGCGGCACAGATGCAGGCCTTCTCCAACTTTTACGATGTCATTGGTGGCGGCAGCGGTCTCCTGCAACTGCTTGGGTATATGGTTGTCGTGTTTGGGGTCGCGGCAGTCGCCGAAACGATCTTCCGGCGCTTGACCCGCGATTGGCAAATCCTGCCGCCCGCTGATCCGGAAAATATCACCTTACGCGAAACGGTACAGCTGCTGACGCAACGCCTAACAACCCAGGTCATTGCTGTGGTGGTCTTTGTGCTCGTCGCCCGCACCACTGGCAAGTTGATCCTGCCCGAGATCTTCTTTCCGAGCGTACAACTTGTCGGGATATATCTGATTGGATTCCCGCGGTTTATGCTAGCGGTGGCGTTCTTCCTGTTTGCGCCAATGAACCCTGAATACCGCTTAATGAACACGACGACGCCGATTGCGCGCGCCTTTTGCTTCCATCAATTCTGGTTCTCGTTTTTGATTGGTTTTTCAGGTGCCGTTATTGCGTTCAACACCAATAATGGCTTGCCCATGGGTGAAACCGGTCTTGGCTTTTGGCTGAGTCTTGCACTTCATATCTACTTGATCGCTATATTCTGGCGCTACCGCGAAGCCGGCGTTGCGATGATGCGGGGGGCTGATCCTGACGTCACTGCGGTGGAAGAGCGGGCAGCAACGCTCTATC
>Ga0163215_100813_pt1 | contig 33740 bp, 30 predicted proteins | sample SynspAceP_FD_185934 | JGI IMG/M metagenome (GOLD analysis project Ga0163215, IMG submission 185934) | Saline lake microbial communities from Ace Lake in Antarctica - Synechococcus sp. Ace-P (Hybrid Assembly) | ecosystem: Environmental > Aquatic > Non-marine Saline and Alkaline > Saline | place...
GAAGATTGGCGCAGCAATCGTCGAAGCCGCACAGGAAGTGATCGACGGCAAGCTCGATGAGCATTTTCCGCTTGTGGTATGGCAGACCGGATCAGGCACCCAGTCCAACATGAATGCCAATGAGGTGATTTCCAACCGCGCCATCGAGATGATGGGCGGCGAGATGGGCTCGAAGAAGCCGGTTCATCCGAACGACCACGTCAACATGAGCCAGTCTTCGAATGACACCTATCCGACGGCGATGCACATCGCTTGCGCGGAACAGATCGTTCGCGACCTGCTGCCAGCGCTAAAGCACCTGCACAAGGCGCTCGACAGCAAGGCGAAATCATTTGCCAAGATCATCAAGATCGGCCGGACCCATACGCAGGACGCAACGCCGCTGACGCTCGGTCAGGAATTCGGTGGATACGCCGCTCAGGTAGCCTCATCGATCAAGCGCATCGAAATAACGCTGGCTGGCCTTTATGAACTGGCGCAAGGCGGCACGGCTGTCGGCACCGGCCTCAATGCACCTATCGGCTTCGCCGAAAAGGTCGCCGAACGCATCGCCGGGATCACGACGCTTCCCTTTGTTACGGCTCCGAACAAGTTCGAAGCGCTTGCTGCCCACGACGCGATGGTGTTTTCGCACGGTGCTATCAATTCCGCTGCGGCGGCGCTGTTCAAGATTGCCAATGACATTCGTTTCCTTGGCTCGGGTCCGCGATCCGGCCTGGGCGAACTGGCGCTGCCGGAGAACGAGCCGGGTTCGTCGATCATGCCGGGCAAAGTCAACCCGACACAATGCGAGGCGATGACGCAGGTTTGCGTGCAGGTATTCGGCAACAATGCAGCCGTCACCTTTGCTGGCAGCCAGGGACACTTCGAACTCAACGTCTACAATCCGGTGATGGCCTATAATTTTCTGCAGTCGGTGCAATTGCTGAGCGACGCGTCGGTCTCTTTCACCGACAATTGCATTGTCGGCATCGAGGCGCGCGAAGACAATATCAAGGCAGCGCTGGACCGCTCGCTGATGCTCGTCACAGCGCTTGCACCAACGATTGGCTATGACAATGCCGCAAAGATCGCCAAATACGCCCACACCAACGGCACGACATTGCGTGAGGAAGCATTGAAGACCGGCCTCGTGACAGCGGCGGACTACGACCGTATTGTTCGTCCGGAAGACATGACCCATCCGGGTTGAACTATCTCCAGCAGTGCGCGTTTTGTGCATGACGCCAGTATCCAAAGGAACAGATGATGGGCAAAGATAAAACCAGCAGGGCTGTCGAGCTTGAGATTGACGGCAAAAAGCGGGTTTTCGACATTGACGATCCGAAGCTGCCGGACTGGGTGGACGACAACGCGTTCTCATCTGACGATTATCCTTACAAGAAGAAACTCGACCGGGACGACTATGAGGATACGTTGGAAGCGCTGCAGATCGAGCTGGTCAAGGTTCAGACCTGGCTTGGCGAAACCGGCAATCGTATCATCTCGGTGTTTGAAGGCCGCGACGCCGCCGGCAAGGGCGGGTCTATTGGCGCGACACGGGCTTACATGAACCCGCGTTCGGCCCGCATCGTCGCATTGCCAAAGCCAACCGAGACCGAGCGTGGACAATGGTACTATCAGCGCTATGTCGATCACTTCCCCACCTCCGGCGAGTTCGTGATGTTTGACCGCTCCTGGTACAACCGTGCCGGCGTCGAGCCGGTGATGGGGTTTTGCACGCCAGAGCAGCACGCGCACTTCCTCGAAGAAACACCACATTTTGAGCGCATGCCGGTGAAAGCCGGAATTCATCTGTTCAAGTTTTGGCTCAATATCGGCCGTGAAATGCAGCTCAAGCGGTTTCACGACCGCCGGCACAGCAAGCTCAAAGCCTGGAAATTGTCGCCAATGGACATCGCCAGCCTGAACAAATGGGATGATTACACCAAGATGCGCGATCTGATGATCGACGAGACCCACTCAGAACACGCGCCTTGGACGGTACTGCGCGCCAACGACAAGCGCCGCGCACGGATCAATGTCATCCGTACGATTCTGACTGAGCTGCCTTATGCAGGCAAGGACGAGGGTGCCATCGGCAAACTCGACGAAGACATTGTCGGCCAGGGACCTGATGCGCTCAGACGTTGACGATGATCGAAATTTGTAGATAGAAATGTTACGTTTACGTCAAAGGAAGGCATTGCAACGTACACCGGGCCACTCTAAATCTGGATGTGACCGGAGTAAGGGAAGAGGAGCCCGGCGGCGAAGCATGAAATGCGGCCGCATCCGGAATGCAAGAGGGAGTGAGAGACTATGACCAATACCGCTGCCGCAGACCGCATCTGGCTGCAATCATATCCACCCAATACGTCCGCAGACATTCCGCCGTTGGCCCATGCATCGGTTGCGGCGCTGATTGAGGATTCCTTCAAGCGTTACACCAACCGGTCAGCCTATACCTGTATGGGCAAGACCATCACGTATGGCGAAATGGACCATATGTCGGCGGCAATCGGCGCCTGGCTGCAATCACTCGGACTGCAAAAAGGCGATCGCGTTGCCGTGATGATGCCGAATGTCCTGCAAATGCCGGTGGCGATGGCCGCCGTGCTGCGCGCCGGCTATACGGTGGTCAACGTCAACCCGCTCTACACTCCGCGCGAACTCGAACACCAGCTCAAGGATTCAGGCGCCAAGGCGATTGTCATCCTTGAGAATTTTGCAATCACGCTGCAGCAAGTCATCGCCAGAACCGACGTCAAGCATGTTTGCGTGGCGACGATGGGCGACCTGCTGGGATTGAAAGGCCATCTGGTCAATTTCGTTGTCCGGAAGGTCAAAAAAATGGTGCCTGAATGGTCGCTTCCAGGCCATGTCAGCTTCAAGTCGGCGCTGTCCTCAGGTCAGGGAAAAACGCTCAAGCGGGTCGACATCACTCCCTCGGATGTGGCGTTCCTGCAATATACAGGCGGCACGACAGGTGTCTCAAAGGGAGCCACGCTCTCAAACTCGAATGTGCTGTCGAACGTGTTACAAAATGACATGTGGCTTCCGGCGGCCTTCATCAAGAAACAGGCACCAGATGTTCTTGTCTATGTCTGCGCATTGCCGCTCTACCATATCTTTGCGCTGACGGTGAATGCACTGATGGGCATGGCGCAAGGGGCGCACAATATCCTGATCCCCAACCCGCGCGACATCCCGGGCTTCGTCAAAGAATTGGGAAAATACGAATTCAATGTGTTTCCAGGCCTCAACACGCTGTTCAATGCGCTGTTGAACAATGATGAGTTCCAGAAGCTGAATTTCAAGCCACTGTTGCTCTCGCTTGGTGGCGGCATGGCGGTGCAGCGCCCGGTTGCGGAGCGCTGGAAGGAACTGACCGGCTGCGTGATTTCAGAAGGTTATGGCCTGTCCGAGACGTCACCGGTGGCGACAGCAAACCGGTTTGACGCCGGCGAGTTTTCCGGAACCATAGGCTTGCCGCTGCCCTCCACCTTTATCGACATTCGCGATGAGGACGGCAAATCAATGCCGCTCGGCGAGGTTGGCGAGATCTGCATCAAGGGCCCGCAGGTGATGACGGGCTACTGGAACCGCCCCGACGAGACCGAAAAAGTCATGACCGGGGACGGTTACTTCCGATCCGGCGACATGGGTTTCATGGATGAGGCTGGCTACACAAAGATCGTCGACCGCAAGAAGGACATGATCCTGGTCTCCGGCTTCAACGTCTATCCCAATGAGATTGAAGAGGTTGCTGTGTCCCATCCGGGTATCGCCGAAGCTGCGGCGGTCTCAATACCGGACGAACACTCCGGCGAAGCGGTAAAGCTGTTCATTGTCCGGAAAGACCCCAACCTGACCGAGGCTGACGTGAAGGCGCATTGCGCCGTCGGCCTGACCAATTACAAACGGCCCAAGGTCGTTGTCTTCAAGGATGAACTGCCAAAGACCAATGTTGGCAAAATCCTGCGCCGCGAGTTGCGCGACAAATAGGCCTGATCGCGAAATGGCTGTTCAAAAGCCATCTCGGCGATGACCATCAGGTCTGGATGACAAGTGCAGAGGCCCGCAGGAAACTTGATTTCCTGCGGGCCTCGCCGCATAGGTGGGTATCCTGAAACCCGGAGATCCCTGCTTTGTCGAAGACCGTACAACTGGCTCTGTCTCAGCTTAAGACCCACCGCAACAGTGACGCTGTCAACGATTTGCGGGCAGCATTTGCAGCCGATCCGGATCGCGCCAGCAGGTTGTCGGTCGCACTTGACGATCTGACGATGGACTTTTCCAAATGCGCGGTGAATGACGACACACTCAATCTTCTTGGCGAGCTTGCCAAAGCAGCCGGCGTTGAAACACAGCGCGACCGGATGTTTGCAGGCGAAGCTATCAATACGACTGAAGGCCGTGCAGTGCTGCACACCGCATTGCGGGCAGCCCGGGATGTGGACATTCGTGTGGATGGCGAGAATGTAGTGCCGCAGGTTCATGCGGTGCTTGACGCCATGGGCGTGTTTTCAGATGGCTTGCGCGATGGCTCGATTTGCGGCGCGACCGGCAAAGCTTTCACAGATGTGGTCAATATCGGCATCGGCGGTTCGGATCTGGGTCCAGTGATGGCGACACTGGCGCTGGCGCCGTACCATGACGGACCACGACTGCACTTTGTCTCCAATGTCGATGGAGCGCACATCACCGACACGCTCTCGGGCCTTGATCCGGAAACGACATTGATCATTGTGGCATCAAAGACATTCACCACCATCGAGACCATGACCAACGCGGCAACAGCGCGCGAGTTCATCGTCGCAAAACTTGGTGAAAGCGCCGTGGCGCAGCACTTCGCCGCCGTCTCAACAGCGCTCGACAAGGTGGCCAAGTTCGGTCTCGACGAGACCCGCGTCTTCGGTTTTTGGGACTGGGTCGGTGGGCGTTATTCGCTCTGGTCGGCGATAGGCCTGCCGCTGATGATCGCCATCGGCAAGCAGAATTTCACGGACTTCCTTTCCGGCGCGCGGGCCATGGACACGCATTTCAAGAACGCGCCGGTTGCCGAGAACCTGCCTATGATGCTGGGCCTTCTCGGCATCTGGCACCGGCTGGTGTGTGGCTATCCAAGCCGTGCGATCATTCCCTATGAGCAGCGGCTGTCGCGATTTCCTGCCTATCTGCAGCAGCTCGACATGGAATCAAACGGCAAGTCGGTTGACCTGGACGGTAACCCGCTCGACACAGCTTCCGGCCCGATTGTCTGGGGTGAACCGGGCACCAATGGCCAGCATGCGTTTTTCCAACTGCTGCATCAGGGGACCGATGTCATCCCGGTGGAGTTCATGATCGCGGCGAATGGGCATGAGCCACATCTGGCTTCTCAGCATCAGCTTCTGATCGCCAATTGCCTGGCACAATCGGAAGCGCTGATGCGCGGCCGCACCACCGACGAAGCCCGCGCGCAGTTGCTTGCTGCAGGTCACTCGGCAAGCGAAGCCGATCGGCTTGCGCCGCACAAGACATTTCCCGGCAACCGGCCTTCAATCACACTGGTTCATGACAAGCTGACACCGTTCACGCTCGGGCGTCTGATCGCGCTCTACGAGCACCGGGTGTTTGTTGAAGCACAGATCTTCGGGATCAATGCGTTTGACCAGTGGGGGGTGGAACTGGGCAAGGAACTGGCGACCGCACTGCTGCCGGTGGTAAAGGGCGAAAGCTCCGGTGACGGCCACGACAGCTCAACACTGATGCTCGCGGAAACCATTCGCAAGATGCGCGGCGAAGCCTGAAAGCCTGATCAGAAACCGATCTCGTTGGCCCAGGGCGGATTGGCGCCGGGCCGCGAGACGGTGACGGCGGCCGCCTTGGCTCCGAGACTGAGCGCATTTCTGACCGCCTCGGCCGACAATGCCTTCATCGCCCGCTTGGTCAGCACATTATCGCGCTTCAGTGATGCCAGAATGCCGGCGTTGAAAGTGTCGCCTGCGCCCACCGTATCGGCGACCGTGACAGGCACTCCATCAACTTCGACCGTGTGATCCGTAGTGAAGCCGATGGCACCATCGGGACCACGGGTGAAGACCACCAGGCTTGGCCCTTGCGCCAGCCAGGTTCTGGCGGCGGTCTCCATGTCCGGCTGACCGAACCATTCGAGGTCCTCGTCCGACATTTTGACGATGTCGCTCATGGTGATCATCCGGTCGATGCGGGCACGGTGCTTCTCGGTATCGGTGATGAAGCTCGGGCGGATATTGGGATCGAGCGAGATCACGCGCGATGCATGTTCGCGCCGCATCAGGCTTTCATAGGTCGAGCCGCAGGGATCCGGGATCAGGCTGATCGCGCCAAAGTGCAGGGCTTCCACATCATCGCCAAGCTCCGGCAGATGCGTTTCGGTGATCATCCGGCCTGCGGTGTTCTCATCAAAAAATGCATAGCTCGCCTGACCGTTGACCAATCGCACGAACGCCAGCGTTGTGTTGAGATCAAGCGTTGCGCAAGGGCTGTGATCAACGCCGCTCGCGGTCAGTGCGTCACGAAGAATGTCGCCGAACATGTCGCTCGACAGTCCGGTGAAGAAGCTTGTGTCCAACCCGAGACGGCCAAGCGCCAGCGCCGTGTTGAACACCGCGCCGCCTGCATAGGGCGCAAACGCGTCTTCGCCGGCGTTCGTTTTCCGCGGCAGCATGTCGATGAGGGCCTCACCACAGCAAATGATCATCGATCTACTCCCCTGACCGCTCAGAACGGTCTGTTGTTGTCACTGTCCCGGAAGCTCGGAGACGCCGCCATGTTTGGCTGACCATTCCAGCGGCGCATCGAGAAACGCTTCCACCGAAGCCAGCGTGGCCGGGTCAAAAGCCTGCTGCTTCGTGGCGACAGCCAGCACATTGCGCCAGGTGGCGAGATAATGCAGCTCGACATTACCAGTGGTGAAGCGCTGCTCTGCTTCGGCAAAGATACCGTAATAGAATAGCGCAATACCATGATCGACGGTGCAGCCCGCGGCGCGGATGGCCTCGATGAAGGTGAACATCGATCCGCCTGCGGTGGTCAGATCCTCGATGACGAGAACCCGCGAGCCTTCAGGCAATTCGCCCTCGATCTGGGCATTGCGGCCATGGCCTTTGGGCTTCTTGCGCACATAAATCATCGGCAGACCGAGACGTTCGGCAAGGAAGGCGGCAAAGGGAATGCCGGCCGTCTCGCCGCCGGCGATGCAATCGAATTGCTCGAACCCGGCTTCAGACAGGATCGTGGCCGCAGCGAAATCCATTACTGCAGAGCGTATGCGCGGATAGGAAATCAGCTTGCGGCAATCGATATAGACCGGGCTCATCATCCCGGATGCAAGCTTGTAGGGTTCGGCGGCGTTGAAATGCACCGCCTTGATTTCCAGAAGCTGACTGGCGACAAGTTCGGCGATCTTCGCCTTGTCGGGAAACGTGTTGGAAAACATCGGCGTTGCCTCCAGGGTCAGGCCTGAACATTCGGCCCAGCAAGGGTTTCGGCGATCCGAATACCAGTTCGGGTCGGTGGATTAAAGAGCGCTAGGCAACTTCCCAGTGGATGGGCACCATCGGGTCAAAGACTGTGACCGGCCCATCGCCCGTCTCGATCCTTTCAGGCCATGACAACGGTTCGTCGCGCCGCACCAGCGTAACGGTCTCGCTGTTGACCGGCAATCCGTACCAGGCGGGGCCGTGCAGGCTGGCAAAGCCAGCCAGTTTATCGAGCGCCTTGTCCTCCTCGAACACATGGGCGAGGCAGGACAACGTATTGATCGAGGTAAAAATACCGGCGCAACCGCAGGCGCATTCCTTCAGCGGATCGACATGCGGAGCGGAATCGGTGCCGATAAAGAAGCGCTTGTCACCGGACGTCGCGGCCTTGCGCAGTGCCAGACGATGGCTCTCGCGCTTGGCAACCGGCAAGCAATAGTAATGCGGCTTGATGCCGCCGGCGAGAATGGCGTTACGGTTGATCATCAAATGATGGGTGGTGATGCTACCGGACAGATTGGCATCGGCGCCCATGACGTAGTCGATGCCGTTCGATGTGGTCACGTGCTCAAGCGTAATCTTGAGTTCGGGAAGCTTGCTGCGCAGCGGATCAAGCACGGTTTCGATGAACACCGCTTCCCGGTCGAAAATATCAACCGATGGATCGGTGACTTCGCCGTGGATACAGAGCGGCATGCCGATTTCAGCCATCTTCTCCAGCACCGGCATGACCTTGGCAAGATCTCGGACGCCTGAACTGGAATTGGTGGTTGCGCCGGCCGGATACAGCTTCACCGCCGTCACCAGACCTGAGGCATGAGCGCTTGCCACATCCGCGGCATCAGTGCCCTCGGTGAGATAGAGCGTCATCAGGGGCGTGAAATCCATCCCCTTCGGCAGCGCAGCCATGATGCGGTCGCGATAGGCTTGTGCATCGGTGCTCGTCACCACCGGCGGCATCAGGTTGGGCATAATGATGGCGCGAGCGAAATCGCGGGCGCTATAGGGCAGGACGCCCTCAAGCATGGCGCCATCGCGCAAATGCAAATGCCAATCATCCGGCTTCGGAATGGTGATTTCGACCATGCTCGGGCTCTCCCTGGATTATGCCGCCTGCCCTGCCCGGTTGCGGGGTTGACCTTTTGGGCTGCGGCGGCAACTGATATCGCAAGCCTTTAGCAGGCAACAGGCAAGCAAGGAAAGACTTCATGGATCTAGGATTGACAGGAAAACGGGCTTTGGTGCTGGCATCATCGCGTGGACTGGGACTTGGCATTGCGGAAGCGATTGCCGCCGAAGGTGCAAATGTGCTGATCACCGGACGCGATGGTGCTCGGCTTGAAGCGGCAAGCAAAGCTATCAACGCACGCGGCGCGGGCAAGGCGCGGTTCGTGGTTTCGGATCTGTCCGACAAGGCCACGCCAGAATTGCTTGAGCAAACCGTGAAGGCCGAATTCGGCGGGCTTGATATCTTGGTCAACAATACCGGTGGTCCGCCCCCCGGCCTGATGAGCGAAGCCGATCTGTCGGTCGTTCACCGCCAATTCGAAATCATGGTGATGAGCGTGATGGACATCACCGCACGCTTCTTGCCGGGTATGCGCGCGCAGAGCTGGGGCCGGGTGCTGACAGTTGCCTCATCCGGAGTGATCCAGCCTATTCCCAATCTGGGCTTGTCCAACGCCTTGCGGGCGACACTGGTCGGCTGGTCGAAATCGATGGCCAACGAGATCGCCGGTGATGGCGTCACTTTCAACATGCTGCTGCCGGGCCGGATCGACACTGACCGGCTGAAGGAGCTTGATGCCGCCAATGCCAAGCGCTCGGGCAAGGATGTGACTGATGTGGCCAAGGCCGCGCAGGCGCAAATTCCAGTCGGACGTTATGGCGCGGTCGAGGAGTTTGCCAACACAGCAGCGTTCATCGTCAGCGCGCGGGCAAGCTACATCAACGGGTCGATGATCCGCTGCGATGGCGGTGCGATCAAATCCGTCTGAAGCTGGAAAGGAGCCGGGTCCTTGCGGCCCGGTTCCGCCTCAGACAGCGCGCTTGAGGCTTTCCTCGATATAGGTCTTGCGCAAACCGAGCGTGACCGGTCCGGGCTTGCCACCCGAGAGTTCAACACCATCGATCGAGATCACCGGACCGACGAAAACAGAAGCCGACGTGATGAATGCCTCGGCGGCGTTCTTTGCTTCCTCGATGGTGAATTCGCGTTCTTCAACCTTGGTGCCGCTGGCAGCCGAATAGGCCATCAGGGCTGCACGGGTGATGCCCGGCAGGATCGAGTGCGACAGGGGTCTTGTGACGATTGCACCGTCCTGCGTGACGATGAAGGCATTGTTCGAAGTGCCTTCGGTGACCACGCCATCAAGCACCATCCAGGCATCGTCGGCACCGCGCGCCTTAGCTTCCATCTTGCCAAGCGAGGGATAGAGCAGTTGCACAGTCTTGATATCGCAGCGGCCCCAGCGCAGATCCGGGATCGAGACGATCTTCATGCCGTTTTTGGCCATGCCTGTTTCGATGAGCGGGCGGCTCTGGGTGAACAGCACCAGCGTCGGTGTCAGCTTGTCGGTGTCGAAGAGGAAATCCCGGTCAATGGCGCCGCGGGTCATCTGCAGATAGACCACGCCCTCTTCCAAGCTATTGCGGCTGACGAGTTCACGGTGGATGGCGAGCAGTTCATCATCGCTGACATCAACGCGCATACCAAGTTCACCGGCCGAACGGTGAAGCCGGGCAATGTGGGCAGGAAAATCAATCAGCTTGCCGCCGAGCACCGAGGCAACTTCGTAGATGCCGTCACCAAACAGGAAGCCGCGATCAAACACCGAGACCTTGGCCTCGTTTTCCGGCACATAGCTTCCGTTGACATAGACCGTGCGCATGACAAACCTCTCAATTGTGAACGGTAATCTCATGCCAAATTTGCCGCACGTCGCCAACCTCTATTTTGTCCGGGCGATCTTCCCACCACGGCAAAGCAGCTACGCTGGCGCTGTCAACGAGCCGATAATCAAGCCCTGACTATGCTTCATCATCCATACGGTGCGTCACGATGTTGAAGCCCTCTTCAGATGTCGGGGCGACAAAATGCCTGGAGATTTTCTGGAATTGTTCATTTGTTACGACAAACGAATGTTCGCCGCGTTCATTTCGGGCGCGTAGCCTCGCTTTGCAAACGTCATCCGGGACATCGAGAAAGTGCATCTTGTGGGCCGCATTTGTTACTTCGATAATGGCGCGCATCCACATTCGGTTGGCGACCGTGTTTGCCGGAAAATCCAGCACAACTGACACACCTGCATTCAACAAAGAGGCTACATGAGGACCCATGATTGCCTGCAGCTTTGCTGAACACCGTACATAATCGGAGATCGAGGACATCTCATCGGAGTAAAGGGCGGACAGCCAATCATCCTCCGCAATGACTATCGTTCCCGGCAGGTTGCCAAGTTTCGCAGTCAGCGTCGATTTTCCAGAAGCGATTTTGCCGCACACAAGATGCAGCGTTGGTGATGTTGAAGGCATGAGAACAACTTTGATGTGCGCGAGCTGCGCTAGTTACGTAAAGATATCAGCTACCCGGCCCGGCAAATCAAGCCGGGCAGATAATTCGGGCTCTCCTGCATCCACTCAGCTTTTCAACAAACGTGTTCATTCACAATTTGTGGCACGGAATTGGATTGGAATCCATGTCCGACATTTGCCTGAGCCGACACTCCAGCCCGGCAAACAACAAAATGCTGGTCATCCAGCACGAAGGGGCAGGATCAAACGCGCTGTGATGCAGGTGCAATCCGGATTGAAAACGCTTTGGTCAAAACGCGCAATCAAGCATTCGTCTTCCGAGACGAGTTGGGTTCAGTCAGGCCTTCAATTGTGAACGATAATTTCATGCCAGATAATAAGGGGAGCCGCCAACCAGTTTTTGGAGTCCGACGCAATCTCCACGCAGGCTCGAAGCGCTAGACAGGGGCTGACCGACCGCTGGGAACCCCATCCATGACACCGCGTATCGCCTACACCAAACCCTCCATTACCGAGCTTGAAGTCACTTACGCAACGGATGCCGCGCGCAATGGCTGGGGTGCGCAGTGCTATGACTATCTCAACCGGTTGGAGCGTGATTTTGCAGCTCATCTCGGCGTGAAGCATGCGATTGCGGCATCGAGCTGCACCGGCGCGTTGCATCTCGGATTGGCGGCGCTGGGCATCGGACCCGGCGACGAAGTCATCCTTGCTGATACCAACTGGATCGCGTCGGTCGCGCCGGTCGTCCATCTTGGCGCAACACCAGTTTTTGTCGATATTCTGGAAGACACCTGGTGCGCGGATCCGGCCCTTGTCGAAACGGCCATCACGCCCCGGACCAAGGCGATCATCGCAGTTCACCTCTATGGCTCCATGTGCGACATGGACCGGCTTCTCGACATTGGCGCTCGCCATGGCGTTGCTGTCGTCGAGGATGCGGCGGAAGCCATCGGCTCCGCATGGGGCGACAAGCGCGCCGGATCAATGGGCGCGTTCGGCACGTTCTCGTTTCACGGCACCAAGACCATGACGACCGGCGAAGGCGGCATGTTCGTGACCAACGACACAACGCTGTTCGAGCAAGTTACGACACTTTCCAATCATGGTCGCGACGCCAGCGAGCCGCGGCAATTCTTCCCGCTCGTCACGGGATACAAATTCAAGATGTCGAATATCGCGGCGGCCATCGGCTGCGCGCAGGTGGAGCGCATCGACGACCTGACGGAAGGCAAGCGCCGTATCATGGCCCTTTACCGTGACCTTCTGTCGGGAGTGGAGGGCATCACGCTGAATGCTGAGCCTGAGGGCGTCACCAATGGCTACTGGATGCCGACCGTGGTGTTTGGTAAAGATGCCGGAATAAACCGCGAGATGCTGATCGACGCATTCCAGCAAGCCAATGTCGATGCGCGGGTGTTTTTCTGGCCACTGTCAGAGTTGCCGATGTTCGACGCCCGGCCGGAAAACCGCAAGGCGCATGACATCGCAGCCCGCGCCATCAATCTGCCGAGTTATCACGATATGGACGAGCAGGCTCAGGCGCGCGTTGCCGACGTTATCATCCGGCTGGCAACCGTATCATAAATCATGCCGTTGCCGGCTTTGCTTCAGGCGTCAGGCTTGCGGGACAGATCGGACTCAACCCGGCCTTTCTTGTCGGTCAACTCGATCTCGACCTTGTTGCCTAGCTTCTGATCACCAGCTTCGGAATCGCGGTCACGAACTGTCCACCCCAGTCGCTGATAAAGGTAAGCTGGGTCCTGATTTCTGTCTCGATGTTCCATGGCAGTATTATCACCCTGTCTGGTTGGTCGGAGATAAGACGTTCTTCACCGACGATGGGAATGTGCGAGCCGGGCATGTAGCGTCCCTGCTTGGCCGGGTTCCTATCGACAACGAAGGCGATATCGTCGGCATCCGCGCCGGCGAAATTGAGTAGCGTGTTGCCCTTGGCAGCGGCGCCATAGGCAGCCACTTTCAGCCCGGCAGCGCGAGCGTCCGCAAGGAAGGCCCTGAAGCCGTCACGCGCTTGCTCGGCGCTGGCCTGGAAACCGGCATAGAAATCCTGGCTGTCCATCCCGGCCCGGCGTTCGGTCTCGAGCATGACGTCAACCGCCGGCGTCACCTGATGCGCGTTGTGATCGCTGCGACAGGCAAAGACCCTTAAACTGCCGCCATGGTGCGGTGTGGTTTCGATATCGAAGACGGTGAGCCCGTTGGCGCTGAAAATGCGATCGACAGCGAGCAGCGAGAGGTAGGAGTAATGCTCGTGATAGGCAGTGTCGAACTGGTTGCCGCGAACCATTTCATAAAGATGCGGAAACTCGAAGGTGGCAACACCTGACGGCTTGAGCAAAGCCGCGAACCCGCCGACGAAATCATTGATATCGGGGACATGGGCCAGCACATTGTTGGCGGCGATGAGATCGGCCTGCCGCCCGTCCGCCGCCAGCCTGCTGGCCAGATCCCGGCCGAAGAAGTCTTCGACGATCTCGATGCCCTTGGCACGGGCCGCTTCGGCGGTGCTACGGGTTGGCTCGACGCCGTAGCAGGGGATGCCGAGCTCGCGTGCGTATTGCAGCAGGTAGCCGTCATTGGCGGCGACTTCTACTATCAGACTGTCGGGGCCAAGGCCAAACCGGTCACGCATCGCCGCGACATAGGCCTTGGCATGATCAAGCCATGTTTTTGAAAACGACGAGAAATAGGCGTAGTCGCCGGAAAAGAACTCTTCCCGGTCGGCAAAATCCTCGGTCTGGGTCAGCCAGCATTCAGTGCAGGTGCGAATGACCAGCGGATAATGCTTCTCCGGCTGGGACAGATCAACTTCATCGAGATAGGAATTGGATGGCGGCGCCTCTCCAAGGTCGAGAAACGGGATGAATTCAGCACCACCGCAATGTCTGCACCGCATCATGGTAATGGCCTTTCGTCTTCAATCATTGGATGGCTGGCATCGCGTGCTGACAGACCGGTGACAGGCAATGGCCAGGAGATGCCGAGTGCCGGATCGTCATGGCGAAGACCGGTTTCGTGATCCTGATTGTAGGCAACTGAATGGATGTAGATGAGTTCCACGTCATCGGTGAGCGCCTGAAAACCGTGCGCGAAGCCTTCCGGTATGTAGATAGCGGCGCCCGCCTCCGCCGACAGCTCCACACCGACATGCGTGTATATGGCCGGGCTGTCCACGCGGACGTCGACGGCGACATCATGGACCGCGCCGCGAATGCAGACGACCAGTTTGGCTTCAGCATGGGGTGGGCGCTGGAAATGCATCCCGCGCAGCGTTCCGGCCTTTTCGGTGCGGCTGTGATTGATCTGCGCCACCGGGCCGGGCCAGCCGATCGCCGACAGAGCCTCCGCACAGAAGATGCGGGCGAAGGCGCCGCGTTCATCGGCAAACGGCTTGCGCCACACCAGCACCGGTCCATCTGTCCGCCCTGGCATCAGCGGCGTCAGTGTAAAAGCGGAACCGTTCACTGGATACACGCCATCGACGCGCGTTTGACGTCTTCGAGATAGGCGCAGAAATTTGCCTCGCACAATTCACGCGCCTGGCGACCGGCAAGGAAATCGCGATACCACTGCGCAGTCAGCGCCACGGTTTTGTCCAATTCCCAAAGTCCACGAATTCCGAGATCCGTCTCGGCAAGGGTGGGGTCGAGCGCAAGCGCCTGCGCCTCGACGGGACCTTCTTGTGTATTTGCAAATTCGGTTCGCACGTCGCCAAATTCGGCAGCCGCCAGAGACAAGACCTTGCGGACCGTCGCACTCTCTGTGCGAGGGCCGAAATTGTACGCCGGGGCAATGTCCGTGCTGGATGCCAATTTCTCGGCCAGGATGAGGTATCCGCGCAACGGCTCAAGCACATGCTGCCAGGGCCTTGTGGCATCCGGCCGCCGGACATGAAGCACCTGACCGGACGACCAGGACTTGACCGCATCTGGTACCAGCCGGTCTTGCGCCCAGTCCCCGCCACCGATCACATTGCCGGCGCGCGCCGTGGCAATGCCGCATCCTTCCGCCTCGAAACGGCTGCGCCATCCGTCAACCACCATTTCGCAGGCGGCCTTGCTTGCGGAATAGGGATCATGGCCACCGAGCGGATCAGTCTCGACGAATGCCCGGCCATCATCTGAATTCCGATAAACCTTGTCTGTGGTTGTAACGACAATGGCGCGCGCGGTGTTGACCTGCGCCAGGGCCTGCATGAGGTTGTTTGTTCCCTGCACATTGGTCGCGAAGGTGCCGTGCGGGTCGCTGTAGCCACGCCGCACTAGCGACTGGGCCGCCAAATGAAGGACGATTTCGGGCCGGACGCGTGCAACCAGAGAGGCCAATCCTTTCGGATTGCGAATATCCACGATTTCGCTCGCCAGCCGATTAGGCGCATGCAAGTGCGAGAAAAGCGCCTCAGGCTGTTCCGGCGCCAGCGAGCAACCTGTGACCCGAGCTCCCATAGCCTCGAGCCAGAACAGCATCCACGCGCCCTTGAAACCGGTATGGCCAGTAAGAAGAACCCTGCGTCCGCGCCAGAAATCACGATTGGGAAGGCCCTGGATCACCAGCTTTTCCAAGGTGCCCGCCCCTCGGTCCAGAGCGCCTCAAGCATAGTCTTGTCGCGCAACGTATCCATCGGCTGCCAGAAACCGCGGTGAAAGAAGGCACGCAGTTCGCCCTCGTTGGCGATCGCCGAAAGAGGTTCACCTTCGAAACTGGTGTGATCGCCTTCAATGCGATCGAGTACCGGATTGGAGAGCACGAAAAAGCCGCCATTGATAAATCCGCCCTCGCCTTCCGGTTTTTCGATAAAGCCCTGAATCTTGTCGCCATCAAGCTTGAGCGCACCGAAGCGGGCGGGCGGCCGCACAGCAGTGACGGTGGCAAGTCGGCCATGGGATTTGTGAAAGTCTATAGTGGCCGAAATGTCGACATCCGACAGTCCGTCACCATAGGTAAAGCAGAAGCTTTCTTCGTCCTTGAGATAAGGTGCCACGCGTTTCAATCGGCCGCCGGTCAAGGTATTCTCGCCGGTATCGACAAGGGTAACCCGCCAGTCCTCGGCACTCTGACGGTGGAAATGAACCGTATTGTCGGACATGTCGAAGGTCATGTCCGACATGTGCAGCGCGTAATTAGCGAAATATTCCTTGATCACATAGCCGCGAAAACCACAGCAAATGATGAAATCGCGCAGGCCGTGCGTGTGATAGAGCTTCATGATGTGCCAGAGAATCGGCCGTCCACCAATCTCCACCATGGGTTTTGGCCGCAGGTGAGTTTCTTCCGAAAGCCGGGACCCCAGACCGCCAGCCAGAATGACAACCTTCATGGTGTCCTTCCTTGGCCCAAGCGGCCACGACAGCATTGACCACCCGCACGGCTCTTCGGCCAGCAGATGTTTTCAGTCTTCGTTGTCGCCCCATGCTTCATGGTGCCTGCTATTCTCCTGATAATCAGCTTCAACAAACTAAAAGAACAAGCTTTCCCGAGGCTGGCTCAATGCTGGGCACACGATGCCAACCTGACTACGACGCTCGCCTGCCCGGCGCTTCAGTGTGCGGTTTCATTGGTTGAGGTCATGAGGAGCATTGTTCCTGCGACATGGCTTGCCTATAAGTGAGCAACGATGCTTGCGCGCGGCGCACGCGAATGCCCAACCGCCACGACCGGCGCAGCACGAGGACAATATGCTCGAAGAAGGCAAGCTTTACGTCGGCACCAGCCGCAATCCCGATGACAGCATCAACAAGGGCGAATACCTCGATCTCAAATATGCCAACCGCCACGGGCTGATCACCGGCGCCACCGGCACCGGCAAGACCGTGACGCTGCAAATTCTGACCGAGGGTTTCTCCAATGCCGGAGTTCCGGTGTTTTGCGCTGACGTCAAGGGTGACCTTTCGGGTATCGCCGCGATTGGCGAGCACAAGGATTTCCTTGAAAAGCGCGCCAAGACGATTGGGCTGGATCCTTATGAATTCCAGGAATTCCCGGTCATCTTCTGGGACCTGTTCGGCGAAAAAGGACACCGCGTCCGCACCACGATTTCGGAGATGGGCCCACTGCTTCTGGCCCGGCTCATGGACATGTCCGACGCCCAGGAAGGCGTGCTCAACATCGCCTTCAAGCTGGCTGACGAGAACGGACTGCCGCTTCTTGATCTCAAGGATCTGCGCTCTCTGCTGGCCTACATGGCCGGAGAGACCGGAAAACTCTCGGCCATGTATGGCAACATCACCAAACAATCGTTGTCGACAATCCAGCGCGGATTGCTGGTGCTTGAACAACAGGGCGCCGAACACTTCTTCGGCGAACCGGCGCTGAAAATTTCGGACATCATGCGCACGACAAATGATGGCCGCGGTGCAATCTCGGTGCTGGCCGCCGACAAGCTGATGATGAACCCGCGGCTGTACGGGACCTTCCTGCTCTGGCTTTTGTCGGAACTGTTCGAGGAGCTTCCGGAAGTCGGTGATTCTGACAAGCCTCGACTGGTTTTCTTTTTCGACGAAGCACATTTGCTGTTCGACGAGGCGCCAAAGATCCTGATCGACCGTATCGAGCAGGTGGTCCGGCTGATCCGGTCCAAGGGCGTCGGGGTGTATTTTGTTACCCAGAACCCGCTTGATGTCCCCGAGACCGTGCTTTCCCAGCTCGGAAATCGGGTCCAACATGCGCTCAGGGCCTATACGCCGCGCGAGCAGAAGGCCGTGAAAGTGGCGGCGGAGACGTTCCGGCCCAACCCGGCGTTCGATTGTTTTGAGGCGATCACACAGCTGGGCGTCGGCGAAGCACTGGTCTCAACACTCGGAGCTAAAGGCGTGCCCTCGATGGTCGAGCGGACGCTCATTCGCCCGCCTTCATCACGGCTTGGTCCGATCACCGAGCCGGAGCGGCAGAAGGTGATGGCGGTCAGTCCCGTGGCCGGCCAATACGACACTGATCTCGATCGTGACAGCGCCCATGAGATGCTGGAGCGGCGTGCCGGGGAAGCTGCGAAGGCCGAAGAAGAGGAGCGCCACCGCGAGGAGGAGAAGGAACAGGAACGGCCAGAAAGCCGACGCTGGACCCTGCCCGGCTATGGCGACGAAGACGACGAAGATGATCGCGGTCGCAGCAAATCATCGCGTCGCCGCAAGAGCTCAAGCCGTTCACGTCCGGGTTATCAACGGCAGACGGTGACGGAAACGATAATCAAATCTGTGGCACGATCAGCATCTACGTCGCTGGGACGCGCTTTGGTGCGAGGTATTCTCGGGGCGTTGAAGAAGGGCTTCTGAGGAATTTGCGCCACTGCCAAGGCAAGCGCGTCAATTGCCGTTGCAGAGAACCGGATAGGTGGTGCGGAACTGGCTGTCGTCGTAATCGACGCCAAGATCAAAACAGGTGACCTGGCCGACGCCGTTGACCCAGTAAAGATGCGGATCAGAGGGAGTTTCTCTCCCTTTTCCGGATTGCCGGTAAAGCTCGAAATGCAGATGCGGTATGCCGCCACCGAGCATTCCGGTCGTGCCTAAAAGCCCGACCTGCTGGCCGCGCACGACAACATCGCCCTTGCTGACAAGGCGGTGTTTGAGATGTTTGTAAACGGTGACCACACGTTTGCCGCTGGCATCCGGCGGATGGCTGATTTCGACACGATTGCCATAAGCGGGCTCAGAGAAGGAGCCCGTGACCCGCCCGCTTGCCACCGCGATCACCGGATCCCCGACCTTACCGATCACATCGATGCCAAGGTGTTTCGCATCATTGGTTGTGAACAGGAATTGTTGTGAAATTGATGGCGCGCTGGTGGGCATTAGCACCCTGATTTTTTTCTGTTGCGCCGGCTTGTAGACCGAAGCCCAGCCATGATCCTGCGGTACGCAGCCTGAAGCCATCAGCACAGCGGCCAAGCCGGCCACAATCACGATCATGCGTGCGCTAAATATCATACGTGCCCCCGCGGCCGCCACTACCCGGACGCAATCCGGATTGTCAGGCGCCTTGGCGGGAGTTCCTAGCATGAATTAGCGGAAATCCTCAAGCAATCCATGAAGCGCTCTGGAGTATCAAATCACCAGGATTGGCGTGCGTGTCGGAACCCGGTCATAGAGGTCGCAGATGTCCTGATTGAGAAATCTTACGCAGCCCGACGACACAGCCTTGCCGATGGATTTGTACTCGGGGCTGCCATGCAGACGGTAAAGCGTATCCTCGCCATTCTGAAAGATATAGAGCGCGCGGGCACCGAGCGGATTGTCGAGGCCGGGCGGCATGCCGCCATTTGCAGCTGAATAGCGCTCAAGTTCCGGCTGGCGGGCGATCATCTCACCTGGCGGCGTCCATTTGGGCCATTTCTGCTTCCACTGCACGACAGCGCGGCCGGACCAGGAGAACCCGTCCCGGCCGATGCCGACGCCGTAACGCATGGCCCTGCCATTTTCACGCACCAGGAAAAGAAACCGCTGGGAGGTATCGACAACAAGCGTGCCGGGTCGTTCGCCTGTCGGATCAGCCACCTCCTGCCTGAGGAAGGCAGGGTCAATCTCCTGATAGGGAATGGCGGGCAAAGGGAATGGCTCGTCAAGCTTTGGCCCGTACATGGTGTCATAATAGGATGACCGGCCAACCAATCCGGCTTCCCGGTTGTCCGGCATACGATAGACCGGTGACGTATCACTCATGAATTGCTGGGTTGTCTGCGGTCCGGCGCAACCGGCAAGCGTGGCTGTTGCCGCTGACCCGAGCGCCAGAAACCTGCGCCGTGAGAGAGTGCGCGACGCATTTTCGTTTCCGGGCCTACTGGTGAAGTTCAGGTCTTTTTGGTTTGGTCCGGTCATGTCGCGGAAAGTCCTCAAGTCTCAAGAGATAGAAATCGTCGTCAATAGCCGCCAGAGGTCTCCCCGGCATGACACAACGCACATGAACACAAATGAGTTCCGATTGTGACTTTCCCACGCTTGGCTTGTGGCGAACTTGCCACAGTGGCACGTTTCACGATGAAATGGTCGAGAGGGCCGTATGAATGATGACGCAGGCTCTGCCTATTCGACACCGTTGAGATCAGGCAGGATCAGCGACGGAGCCAGGTCGCGATACTCATCGGGCATCTTGGCCCGATTGATCCACACTGTCCGGAAGCCGAACTTGGTGGCACCGGCAACATCCCAGCGGTTGGACGACTGAAACGACACCGCGCCCGGGTACAGCCGATACGAGGTGGTGACCATGTCGTAGACGGCCGGGTCTGTCTTGAAGGTCTTGAGCTCATCGACCGAGAAAACATCGTCGATGACAGTGTCGAGCGCAGCGTTTTTGACGGCTGAATCCAGCATCGGCACCGAGCCGTTGGAGAGAATCGCCACCCGCGCGCCGGTGGCTTTCAACGCCTTCAGCACGGCGGGGACCTCCGGGTAACAATCGAGCTTGAAATAGGCCTCAAGCAATTGCGGCTTGAGGCTTTTGTCAGCACTCGGGATCCGCTCAAAGGCATGATCGAGCGCTTCCTCGGTCAACGCCCAGAAATCACGCCACTGCCCCATAAGTGCCCGCGTCCAGGAATATTCCAGCTGCTTGGCCCGCCAGAGTTCAGATAAAAGCTGTCCCTCCGGCCCAACAGCTTCCGCGTGGCGGCGCACTGCGGAATGGACATCGAACAAGGTTCCATAGGCGTCAAAGACGTAGGCAGCATAGGCCATTTCAATATTCCTCTTGCAAGGCGACTACGATGCCCGTGTTGCACTGCAACAGTCAAGCGCCAAGCACTTCTCAATGGTGTGATCACCGTCCGCGTCCAATTGTTTCCTCGCATGGCAATGACGCGCAAGGATCGTGCGATTGATGCAGTACCGCCTATTTGTCGCGCAACCATGACTTGACGGCAGTGGCAGCGGCGTTCGAATGTCTGCGCATACAGATTTCACCGGCAGGAGGAAAACATGACCGTCAACACCCAAGCCCGCACCAAGACCTGGACTTATGTCGATGGCGAATGGCTGGAAGGCAACCCGCCGCTGATCGGTCCGGTCAGTCATGCGATGTGGCTTGGCTCGACCGTGTTTGACGGCGCGCGCTGGTTTGATGGCGTGGCCCCCGATCTCGATCTGCATTGCGCGCGGGTCAACCGCTCCGCAGACGCACTCGGAATGCGGGCGACCATGGAGGCCGCCGAGATCGAAGCGCTGGCTCGTGAGGGATTGAAGAAATTCGACGGCAAGACCGCCGTCTATATCAAGCCGATGTACTGGGCAGAGCATGGCGGTTACATGTCGGTTCCGGCCGATCCGGATTCGACCCGCTTCTGCCTGTGCCTGTTTGAAAGCCCGATGATCCCCTCTTCCGGGTTTTCGGTCAGCGTCTCGCCGTTCCGGCGTCCGACCTATGAAACCGCGCCGACCAACGCCAAGGCCGGCTGCCTTTATCCCAACAATGGCCGGGCGATCATGGAGGCCAAGTCACGCGGCTTCGACAATGCGCTGGTGCTCGATATGCTGGGCAATGTCGCCGAGACCGGCGCATCCAACATCTTCATGGTCAAGGACGGTGTGGTGTTCACCCCGGCGCCGAACGGCACCTTCCTGACCGGCATCACCCGGTCGCGGACGATGCAGCTGCTGCGCGAGGCCGGCACCGAGGTGGTGGAAAAGACTCTTTCGGTCGCCAATTTCATGGATGCCGACGAAATCTTCACGACCGGCAACCATTCCAAGGTGGTTCCGATCATCCGTATCGAGGACCGCGAACTGCAGGCGGGGCCAACCGGCCGCAAGGCGCGTGAACTCTACATGGACTGGGCGCACGGCTAACGCCGGGATCAAACAACAGGACGATCGAGATGAGCGACAGACGCAAACATTCCACCGGCTCGCCGTTCGAGAAGGCGGCGGCCTATTCCCGCGCTGTGCGGCAGGGACCGTTCGTGCATGTCGCGGGCACCACCGGTTATGATTACACCGCCATGGAAATGCCCGCCGATGTCGCCGCTCAGGCACGCAATTGCTTCACCACAATCGCTGCGTCATTGGCGGCTCTCGACGCCAGCCTGAGCGATGTCGTGCGGGTGCGATATTACATCACCAAACCGGAATATTTCGAAGCCGTGGCGCCGGTGCTATCTGAATATCTGGGCGGCATCGACCCCGCGGCGACCATGATCATCTGCCAGTTGATCCGTCCGGAAATGCTGATCGAGATCGAGGTCACCGCGCAAGTGGCATGATTGTCGATCCCGGCTTGTCTCAAAGCTCGCCGCCCATTTCATCTTCTATGTGAATGCGGATGATCTCATCAAATGAGTTCTCGGCCCGGAATCCGAGCTCGAGAGCGCGGTTTGCTGCAAAACCGCGTGGCCAGTTCGAAACGATGCGCATAATCTCGGGATCGGGCTGATGGCGAATGAGCGCCACCGCCTTGTCTCCGGCGATTGCTCGCAGTGCTTCAATCTGTTCGGCCACGGTGGCCGACACGCCGGGCATGTTGAGCGCTCGCCGATGTCCGACGGGGCCTGTGTCCATGGTTGCCGCGTGGGTCAGAAATCCCACAGCCGCGCGCGGACTGGCATGCCAGTGACGCACCGTATCGGGGACCGGCAGGATCGCCTGTTTGCCAGCCAGCGGTTCGCGCAGGATGCCCGAGAAAAAGCCGGACGCTGCCGCGTTGGGCAGACCGGGGCGAATGCAGATGGTCGGCAGACGGATTGCCATCCCGTCGAAAAAACCGCGACGGGTATAGTCCTGCAGCAACAGCTCGCCAATGACCTTCTGCGTGCCGTAACTGGTCAGTGGTGCGTTCAGGAATGTGTCATCAATCTCATCGGGCAGCGGCGCACCGAAGGCTGCGACTGACGATGCATACACCAGTCGCGGGCAATAGGCGCTCGTCTGGGAAAGATGCCGGATAGCGTCGAACAGATAACGGGGTCCATCGAGGTTGATCCGGTAGCCTTTGTCGAAATCCTGTTCCGCCTCACCTGACACAATGGCAGCCAGATGAACGATCACATCGGGCCGTGCGACGAGCAATTGCGGTGCGGTTTGCGGGTCGGAAATATCCATCGCCAAGCTTATGACTTCACCTGAAAATCCGGACGGGGTTTCAGGCTTGATGGTGTCGGCCAATGTCAGCTTGCTCACGCTGCGCGCACCCAATTTACCTGTGCGTGAGATCGCGCCCACCAGTTTGCGGCCGATCATGCCAGCCGCACCAATGATCAAGACATGCATAAGCGCTCTCCATCTGTTTTGATGGTGATCGTAGATGGATATCCCCATACGTACAAACAGGAAAATCAGTCTTGCCAGGCCCCCTTCCGCTGCACCAGCCAAACACGTGATGGTGGAGATGGCCTTGCTGCCGATTGCTTTGTTGCACCAATTCCAGTTGAGTGGCTTGAGAGCAAACGTGTCCCCCGAACCAGGTGACGTTTTCTCGAACCGTCACCTGATCACGTTCTGCGCAATTTATTTGCCGTGGAAGCGGTGGAGATCCCGACACATGCCTCAAACCTATCGGCCAGCGAAGGCCGCACTCTGGATGTGCGGATCAATTGTGGCATTTTCGACAATGGCGGTGGCAGGCCGCTATGTATCGGAAGTTCATAACACCTTTGAGATCATGACGTTCCGCTCGCTTGTCGGTCTTGCCATTGTGCTGTCGCTGGCGTTCGCCAGCCGCCGACTGGGCGAGATACGTCGTGACCGGCTGAAGCAGCATTTCTTCCGAAACCTGTTCCACTTCACCGGACAAAATCTCTGGTTCTTTGCTCTGGCGTCGATTCCCCTGGCGCAGGTGTTCGCACTTGAATTCACATCCCCGATCTGGGTGATCGTGTTGAGCTTCCTGTTTCTCGGAGAACGCCTGACAAGCTCCAGAATCATAGCCGCCGGTCTTGGCTTTCTGGGCATTCTGGTTGTCGCAAGACCGGATTTTGGCGCACTGGAACCCGGAACGGTCACGGCCGCCATGTCGGCGGTCTTCTTTGCCGCAACCATCATCATGACCAAAGCCCTGACCCGCCATGAAAGCATCGTATCGATCATGTTCTGGCTGACTGGATTTCAGCTTTGCTTTGGTGTTATCGCGCTCGCATTGCTGGGATCGATCACATGGCCAACGATTGCCACACTTCCGTGGCTGATGGTGATCGGCGCCACCGGTCTGCTGGCGCATTACTGTCTGACCACCGCCTTGTCACTGGCGCCGGCGAGCTTCATCATGCCGATTGATTTTGCCCGGCTGCCAGTGGTCGTCGTCATCGGCATGGTGCTGTTTGACGAGCAAGCCGATGCTCTGGTCCTGCTTGGCGGCGGCATCATCATCCTGGCCAACTGGATCAATCTGCGCGGTGGAAAGCGAGCAGCAACACTTCCCGCGACCTGAATTGCAGCGCATCGCCAGTTGCGGCATGCCTGAAGCAAACGCCGATCCCACCCCCGGCTGCTATGATTCACCGAGCGGGGTTCAAACAGGTCGGCCCCACGCAGCTGCGGATGGCTCGAACATCAAACAGGCTCATCTAGATTTGCTTTTGCGTCATGTGTTGCGCAGCAAAATCCTTGTCGTGCCCCCAAACAATAATGTAATTGAACGGTGACGTTAAAGGCTCTTCCTCGTAAATCTCGAAGGGCGGAAGCAGCTCCTGCAATTGCTCCAATGACAATTTCCCGACGCTTCTTTTTCCGCCAAGGCCGCTGTTCATCGTCAAATAGCCACGCTTAGCATTCGCGACTACTTTCCTGATATACGCCTGTTGCAAGATCGTGGGCAGCTCAGAGAATGCATAGTTGCTTACGACCAGATCGTAGTTTTCCGGAAGCGTCTCGTTGATTGTCGCGACCCGGTACGCGCCGTTCAGAAGCATCGTATTGAGATATTTCCTGATCAGCTCGTTTACAAAGGGCAGATCGAACAAGGTTGCATATCTGAATTTTAACAGCTGGTCGTTGACCAGTGTCTGACCACCATATCCGCAGCCAATTTCTGCGATACGATCTACTCCTTCACCAAAGAGCCCCTTGAGATCGGACGCAACCTTGAGATATCGAAGTGTAGTCGGCGAAAGCGCAGGTTCCACACCCTCATACTGGTGCTTGACCGGACTTCCCACATCATCCGACTTGAATACAGTTTCGAGCGCAGCCTCAAGCAATCCGTCCTTCCTGGATGAAACTAATTTCAAGTAATCCTCCCCTTGGGCACGGCTTACGTGTTCGAGGATTTTTCGGTAGGCCCGCTTTCGCTTGAAGGTGTCGAATGCTTTTTGATTGCTCAGAGCTTTCGTTACGACCGCGCCATATTTTCCATTTTCAGAGTCTGAACGGTACTCAACCCGGTGGGCAAAAACTCTATTTGTTAAAGGCGACCTGATGTAACGCCGGTGCCAAGTTCGCAAGGCATTCAGGAATTCGCTCATCGACTTTTTCAACGTGGTCACCTTTTCGATTTTCTGCCTTCAGGCATGGCACCTTCCAGCATCCCGGCTGCAAAGAGGAACCTCTTGCACTGTCCTTTTTACATTCCCAGCGCTTCAGATCACTCACGGTTTCTCATATCAATGTTTTTGTTCAAATGCAGGGACGTGAATTGCTGCGAGCCATTCTTGCCGCACGGTTTAACAGTATCGCTCGAGTTTTGAACGACCGGTCGCGCAAGGTTGCCTAAAATAGGTCTCGATAGAGAGTGGAAAATGGTGCCGCTTGCAGGACTCGAACCTGCGACCCCATCATTACGAATGATGTGCTCTACCACCTGAGCTAAAGCGGCGTACCAATTCATGCGCAGGCTTGACCATTGAGGCCGTGCCCACGTGATGGAGGGCAAATACCGTGATTGCCCCCCGATTTCAAGCAGACATGCAAGCCTGCCCAGTTTTTTGTGAAGTCCAACGTGAACGGCCGGACCACACTCGTTCCGGCCTTCTGGCTGCAACGGGTCGTTTCAGAGCGCCAGACGCTGGCGGGTGGCCTTGTATTCGCTTTCAAGCCGACCGACGAGATCGGCCACCGGGCCAACCTTCTTGACGGCACCGATGCCCTGGCCGCAGCCCCAAATCTCTTTCCAGGCTTTAGGCCCGGATGTGGCGCTGTCGAAATCCATCTTGGACGGATCAGCTTGGGGCAGATTGTCCGGGTCCAGGCCAGATGCCGAAATCGAGGGCTTGAGATAATTGCCGGGAATGCCGGTGAAATAGTTGGAATAGACGATGTCCTTGGCGGCGCTGTCGACGATCATCTGCTTGTATTCATCGACCGCGCGGGCCTCGTCCGTGGCGATGAAGGGCGACCCGATATAGGCCATGTCGGCGCCCATGGCCTGGGCGGCAAGGATCGCACCGCCAGTCGAGATCGCGCCCGAGAGCAGCAACGGGCCATCAAACCATTCGCGAATTTCCTGAATCAGCGCGAAGGGCGACAACGGTCCGGCATGGCCGCCGGCGCCGGCGGCAACAGCGATCAGACCATCAGCGCCCTTTTTGATGGCCGAATGGGCGTGGCGATTGTTGATGATGTCATGCAGCACGATGCCGCCATAGGAATGGATCGCATCATTGACCTCAGGCACAGCGCCGAGCGAGGAGATCACCACCGGCACCTTGTATTTAACGCACATGGTCAGATCGTGCTCAAGCCGGGTGTTGGAGCGGTGAACGATCTGGTTGACGGCAAAGGGTGCAGCCGGGCGATCCGGATTCTTGGCATTGTGATCGGCAAGGCCTTCGGTGATCTCTGCAAGCCATTCGTCAAGCTGGGCTTCAGGACGGGCATTGAGTGCCGGAAACGAGCCCATCACTCCCGCCTTGCACTGGGCCATGACCAGCGGCGGATGGGAAATAATGAACAAGGGTGCGGCAACAACAGGAAGCCGGAAATTGTCCTTGAGGATGGCAGGAAGGGTCATAGGGCCTCGCAAATCACAGTGACGTTTACGCAAACGTCAATTTTCATAGCAGAGCCATTGAACGCTGAAAAGGTTTGATTTGCCACCGTTTTGCCGGAGCAACTCCACAGCCAGATACGGCTTGAAGCTGTTGCAAGCTTGAGTTTTACGGGGTTAGCAGATACGCACAGTAGAACGGCAGGGACTGGCGGGCAACGGCTGATTGGCCTCACCCTGCAATATTCCGTCTTGATTGACCAAGAATTGCCAAAACTGAATAGCCCGGACTGGCAAAACCAGCCCACGCGGCACGGAGACAGACTATTGACCGGCATGGAAGCGGCAATTCGCGGGGCTTTGGAGAAGGCTGGAATTCCAGGCGCGCAAGCCCGTCGCCGCATTTACGATTCTGCGCGGGCCGCTCTGGACCGCAGCCTTGAGCGTCAAGGCGTCGCCGATCCGCACCGGATTGATGAGCACAGGTTGAAGCTGGAGGTTCTGATCGCCGAGATCGAGGTCGAATGGACCCCGCCCAGCGAAGAAGAAGCGCCTGTGGTCACCGCAGCGCCACCTGTATCGGCTCCTCCCAATGTGGCGCCAGTCCAGGCATCCCGAATTCCGGCGACCCCGGTCCCGCCAGCGCCATCCCGCCCGGTCTACGACGTGTCGGAGGCGCTCGGCCCGGAGCAGGATGGTGCAGACCAGCGCCCCCCCTCCTGGGACGGTATGGAGCCGTCGACAGCTATTCCGCATGAGCCGGCCCCGGTCGTTACTCCCGTCTCGCAAAAGCTCCAGAGCCCGGTCACCCCTCGTGGTGACGACACTCTCGATTTCGCCCCCGATGCGAGCGGCCATGCGACTGTAGAGGTACCTATCTCTGGCATAGCCGGCGAACGACCACCTCACATCGAGGCTCCCACCTCCAGTCCATCCAAGCCAGCCAAATCGGCAAATAAGGTCAAAATTGCCAAACCGCTCAAGCAGAAGCGTCGGCGGCCGGTTTTCGCTTCGATTTTTTCGGCAGCAGTGATGCTGTCATTTCTCGGCATCGGTGTCTGGTGGCTCTATGAAAGCGGCGCACTCAAGAGCGCTGCAGAGCGCGACACCGGGGTTCCCAACCCTCCCCCGTCGCTGAGCCGCGACGATTATGCCGGCGGACCGCAACAGCTCAATCCAGGTGCAGGCTTCTCTGGCGAATGGGCCAATGTCTTCACGCCCGGACGCGATGGTGCGGCTCAGGCCAGCGACAATGCCAGCGCCGAGCTGATCGAGGAAGCCGATGGCAATGTGCTCAGGATCGTATCCGGTTCGGGCGGCGCAAATGGCGAGGTGCTGGTTCCGCTCGGTGCCGAAGTCATGCAGGCGCTTGCCGGGCGTCAATCGGTGCTGGCGCTGACCGTGCGTTCGGCCTCACCCGAGGCAACCCAGATTTATGTCAGGTGTGAATTCTCGGTTCTCGGTGATTGCGGGCGGCGGCGTTTCGACGTGACCTACGACACGACCGACATCCTGTTCAGCCTTGATTACGACCGGGCTCTGGCACCCAACGAAGGTGGCTATCTGGTAATCAACAGCGATATTTCCGGCGGCGGAAAGGGCATCGATCTGCTTGCCATTCGGATCCGCCCGTTAAGCTGACCAGGCACGCTCAAGAGCCTTGATCACGGAGGGCCGATGTCTCCAAACAAATTCTTATTCTCCATAAAAAACCGCCCGCTGCTAAGCGGACGGTTTTCTTGATGGTCTGATAGTTTAGTTGACGTCTGTGACGCGCAGATAAGGGCGGATTTCTTCCCAGCCTTGCGGGAAGATGCCTTTGGCGTCTTCATCGGAGATCGACGGCGGGATGATGACCTTGCCGCCCGGACGCCAGTCTGCCGGGGTGGCGATCTTCTTGGCATCGGCGAGCTGCAGCGCATCAATGACCCGCAGAATCTCATCAAAATTACGGCCGACATTCATCGGATAGGTCAGCATCAGGCGAACCTTCTTGTTCGGATCGATGATGAAGACCGAACGCACGGCGGCAGTGGTGCTCTCATTGGGGTGGATCATGTCATAGAGTTGAGCGACCTTGAGGTCCTTGTCGGCGACGATCGGGAAGGTCAGCGTGGTATGTTGTGTGTCGTTGACATCCTTGATCCAGGCCATGTGCTCCTCGACACCGTCCGTCGACAGGCCGATCGGCTTGACGTTGCGGGCCGCGAACTGATCAGAAAGCTGCGAGGTGCGGCCCATTTCGGTGGTGCAGACCGGCGTGAAATCGGCCGGGTGACTGAAGAAAAACGCCCAAGATGAGCCGATCCACTCGTGAAAATCAATTGGACCATTGGTGGTGTCGGCTTTGAAATTGGGGGCTGTATCGCCAATACGTACTGTCATGGTGATGTCCTTTCTTAGGGGTGGGAACTTGAGACTCTTATTTGTGGATTTTCTCCATAGATTTCAACTATCGCCTGGTGTTGGCTCAAGAAGACCTTGCCACTTAGATGATGGAGAAAATCGGATCGGCGAAGCTTGTCCATCACCGGACCCTTCACCTCACTGAGATGGAACTTGACGCCCAGCGCTTCAAGCCGCTCGTTGATTGCCTCGAGCGATTCCAGCGCGCTCATGTCGATATCATTGACCGCCGGGCACATCAGAACGACATGTTTCAATCCCGGACGGGACGCGACCATGTCGTAGACGCTGTCCTCAAGATAGCGGGCATTGGCGAAATAGAGGCTTTCATCGACACGCAAGGTCAGAACGGTATTGTCGATCTCGACCTTGTGGCGTTTGACGTTGCGAAAATGCTCTGTGCCCGGAACCCGGCCGACCACTGCCATGTGCGGCCGCGAGGACTTGTAAAGGTGAATGAGGATCGACAGCGCCACACCAACGGTGACACCGACTTCGACGCCAAGGACCAGGGTCAGGACGATGGTGGCACTGACAGCGGCGAAGTCGGCGCGCGAGTAGGTCCAGGTCTTTTTCAGGATCGAGAAATCAACCAGCGAGAGAACCGCAACAATGATGGTGGCGGCAAGCGTTGCCTTTGGCAGATGATAGATCAGCGGTGTCAACAGCATCGCTGCCAACAGCAGGCCGATAGCGGTGTAGGCGCCGGCAGCAGGGGTTTCGGCGCCCGCGTCGAAATTGACCACCGAGCGGGAGAACCCGCCAGTAACCGGGAAACCGCCGGTAAAAGCCGCACCGACATTGGCGGCACCCAGGCCGATGAGTTCCTGATCGGGAACAATCCGCTGGCGTTTGCGCGCAGCCAGCGTCTGCGCGACGGAGACAGATTCAACAAAACCAATAATCGAGATCAGCACCGCTGAGCCGATCAGTGTACTCCAAAGATCGAGCGAGAAGGATGGCATCGTCAGTGGCGGCAGGCCCTGCGGCACCTCGCCGACGACCTTGACGCCGTAGTTTGCCGACAAGCCGAAGGCCCATGCGACAAATGTGGTGGCAAAAACCGCAGCCACCGGCCCGGCCTTGGCAAGCACGCCGGCCAGCTTCGGTTTCATTCCGGTCGACAGCAGCAGCGGCATCAATCCCTTGCGCACCCAGAACAGAAACGCGGTTGCGCTGGCGCCGAGAGCAAGCGTGATCCAATTGGTCTCGTCCAGATGCTCAAACAGCGAACTGATCAGTTCGGGCAAGGTAGCGCCACCGGCCGAAATGCCAAGGATGTGGCGAAACTGGCTCATGGCGATCAGGATGCCCGAGGCGGTGATGAAGCCCGCGACAACCGGATGGGATAGGAAATTGGCGAGAAAGCCCAGCCGCAGCACACCGAGCAAGATCAGAAAGACGCCCGAGAGGAAGGCCAACGTGATGGCAGCAAGGAGCAATTCGGGTGATCCGGGTGCAGCAAGGTTGCCGATCGCCGCAGCAGTCATCAGCGACACCACCGCGACCGGCCCGACGGCCAACGCCCTGCTGGTGCCGAAGATCGCATAAAGCACGATGGGCGCGATGGAGGCATAGATCCCGGTTTCGGCGGGCAGACCGGCAAGAAGCGCATAGGCCAGCGATTGTGGGATCAGCATGATGGTGACAATCACCGCAGCAACAAGATCGTTGCCAAGCGCATCGCGGTCATAGCGACGCCCCCAGTCGAAGACCGGTATGAAGCGCGCCAGGCGATCAAATATGACGGTTTTGTCCAACATAAAAATCCTTACTGGCAAGCCAGCGATCACGTTTTGAACAAGGAGCACCGAATGGCGGTCCCGAAAAGTGTCTGTTTCAGTGGATCGCAGTCTTGAATCCAGTTCAGGAAACGGCTTCCGACCTGGTCAGCCCACGCCGTGTTTTCTGTTCCGGTTAACCGTCAATCCGGTTCGGGCCGGTCCCGTTCAAAGCCCGTTGATGGGCACCTTCAGCATTGCACGCCCGTCCTTGTCGGTCGGGATATCGCCAGCCCGCATGTTGACCTGCAACGACGGGATGATCAGTCTTGGCATGGCCAGTTGGCTGTCACGCTCGGTGCGGAACTTTATAAAGTCCTCGCGGCTCTTGCCGCCACCAACATGAATGTTGTTGGCCTTCTCGTCGCCAACCGTGGTTTCCCACGCGATGTCGCGGCCATTGGGGCCGTAATCGTGGCACATGAACAGGCGCATATCGTCGGGCAGCGACAGGACTTTCTGGATCGAATCGTAGAGCATGCCTGCATCGCCACCGGGGAAGTCGGCACGGGCCGATCCGCCATCAGGCATGAACAGCGTATCACCGGTGAAGGCCGCATTGCCCATCACATGCACCATGCAGGCGGGTGTGTGGCCCGGCGTGTACATGGTGAAGGCCTGCATCGTGCCGATCTGGTAGGTGTCACCATCCTTGAACAGGGCGTCGAACTGCGACCCGTCACGCTGGAACTCGGTGCCTTCATTGAAGACCTTGCCGAAGGTATCCTGGACGACCATGATCTTGTCGCCGATCCCGATCTTGCCGCCAAGCTTGTCCTGAATGTAGGGCGCGGCGGAAAGATGGTCAGCATGGACGTGGGTCTCGATGATCCATTCGAGCGTCAGCCCGTTTTCCTTGATCCAGGCAATCATCTTGTCAGCGTGGGCATAAGTAATCCGCCCGGCAGCATAATCAATGTCCATGACGGAATCGACGACAGCGCAAGATTTCGAGGCGGGATCCCTGACCACATAGCTGATGGTGTTGGTATCGGGATCAAAAAAGGCTTTCACCTCGGGTTTGACCGACATGTCCACTGGGTAATTCGACATTGCAGCATCTCCTCTGTTCATATCGTCTGTTCATCTTGCCGCTTCACGCAGCTCGTAGTCCAAGCCGCCGTCGGGGCGGGCCCTGAGGTTGGTTTAAAATGCCTTGGCCGGTTTGTGGCGCAGTCCGTCAAGCACGCGGGCCAGCACGATACCAATAATCATTGCGCCAACAAAGGCGATGACGTCCAAGCCGCCGAAACCCAGCGCCGGGATTGCGCCGCCCGGACAGAAACCGGCAATGCCCCAACCAATCCCGAATGTTGCTGATCCGGCAACAAGCCGTGCATCGATGGTCTTGTTGATCGGCAAGTGAAACTCCGCGTCAAACACCGGTTTCTTGCGCGCGCCGAACACCAGCATGTAGCCGATCGCGGTGGTAACCAGCGCTCCGCCCATGACAAAGATCAGGCTTGGATCCCAAGTTCCGGCAACGTCGAAGAAGTTGAGAACCTTTGCCGGGTTGGCCATGCCCGAAATGGCTATGCCAAGACCAAAGATAGCGCCGATGAGGCCGGAAAAAATCAGTTTCTGCATGGTTCAGATCCCCGCAATATGGCGAATAACGTAGACCGTGATGCCGGTCGCAATCATGAACGTGATGGTGGCGGCAATCGACCGCGGCGACAGTCGCGCCATGCCGCAGACGCCATGGCCCGAGGTGCAACCGGCGCCGTAATAAACGCCAACACCGACGATCAGACCGCCAAGCGCCAACAACGGCAGCGACACGGGAACCGCATAGGGAATCGCTCCGCCGGCAGCCAAGAAGACCACCGGGCCGATCACAGCGCCGGCGAGAAATGCAATGCGCCAAGCCCAATCCGTCGAAAACGGCGGAATGATGCCTGTCATGATACCGGTCATTCCAGCAATACGGCCATTGAACACCATCAGCAAAGTCGCCGAAATGCCTATGAGGACACCGCCGGCCAGCGACATCCATGGCGTGAATTCTGTTTCCATCATTGTTTCCCTCTTGGACTCAGCCGGTTACTGGCTGCGGCGTCGTTGCGCCTGAGTCACACATATATATAAGCGAAACTCTATATTCAAGAGGATATATATGTTAGGTGCGATTATCCACCGCCTGGAAACGTCGTTTTGGTGGCGCTTCCAGGCGGTGGGTTGTATCTAATTCTGCAACTCAAACAGCTGGCATCTTTGGCTTGCGGATATCGGGATGCAGCGTCTTTCCCAAAATATGATCATCGCTGCCGATGACATGGCTGCTCGATCCGACGATCAGCCTGTCAGGATGATGCACGATCAAATGATCCTTGTTCGGGTAGGGTAACGTCGACAAGAAATGCTTCATGCAATTGAGCCGCGCGCGTTTCTTGCAGTCCGATTTAACGATGGTCCAAGGTGCATCGGCGGTGTCGGTATAAAAGAACATCGCCTCCTTGGCTTCGGTGTAATCGTCCCACTTGTCGAGCGACGCCTTGTCGACCGGCGACAGCTTCCACTGTTTGAGTGGATCCTTTTCGCGCTGACCGAAACGTCTGAGCTGTTCAGCTTGGGTGACTGAAAACCAGTACTTGAACAGCAAAATGCCGGAACGGGTGAGCATGCGTTCAATCTCGGGCGCTTCACGCATGAATTCGAGATATTCGGTCGG
>Ga0163215_100814_pt1 | contig 33584 bp, 29 predicted proteins | sample SynspAceP_FD_185934 | JGI IMG/M metagenome (GOLD analysis project Ga0163215, IMG submission 185934) | Saline lake microbial communities from Ace Lake in Antarctica - Synechococcus sp. Ace-P (Hybrid Assembly) | ecosystem: Environmental > Aquatic > Non-marine Saline and Alkaline > Saline | place...
TAGGCGTGATATGGAGTTGAGGTTACCCAGGCAACGGCAGTGGATGGAACCTTGTCTGCGTATCTTTTTTTGCAGAAGATCAATGAGGCCGTACACTCAGCCAGCAAGTCGACATATTTGGCGTTATCCAGGAATGTGGCGTCTCCCTGTTCGGCGTCATCCAACGCTTTTGTGTTGCCGATCGTCATAGCCTCATCCGCCCCTTCAGGAACAGATTCTCCCAAAAGGTCTGCAATCTCTTTCAGTGATATCGGGGCTGGTACTGCAAAAAATCTTGTATCAGACAAGTCACTGATCCCTTCACGGCAACGCATAATCTTTTGAACCATCTGGATGAACTATGTGCCAGCTGACCAGACATAGTTCCAACAGGCACGCTTATTACGCATAGATACGCTCTAATAAAAAGGGCCGCCACTGTCTTCCGACAGGGCGGCCCTGATGAGCAATTTTTGACTAGAACTTGGTTCCACCACCAAAGCGGAAGAACTGTTCTTCGTCATAGTCTTCCTTGGTAAGTACCTGCGCAATGTCAGCACGCAATGGACCGAATGGGCTCTGCCACAAGATACTGGCACCAACAGAAGAGCGGATAGACGAATCGTCCTCGAAGTCATCTGTCTGACGCTCATCAACACCCCAAAGTGAGCCTGCGTCAGCAAACACCGCGCCGCGAATTCCGAATGATTCCGGCAGGCCCCAGATCGGGAAGTTCACCTCGGCAGTCGCATTCCAGAAATTGTTACCACCAATCAATCCGGTCGTATAATTATCATAAGGACCGTATGACTCGAAGCCACGAATGGTTTCTCCGCCCTTAAAGAACGCATCCGAAGATCTTACGCCCTCACCAAGGCCGGTTATGTTACCGGCTTTAGCGCCAACCAAACCGACCAAATCCCAGTCTGTATGAAGTTGACGATAGATGCGTGCATCAGCCAATGTACGGATGTAATGAACGTCACCACCAACACCGGCAAAGTCCTGGGTAATGCGAAGGAACTCACCATCTCGTGGTAAAATCTGACTGTCGATTGTGTTGTAGGTCAGTGTGTAGCCAACGGATGAGGTGATGGTTGCACCCGCTGCAATATCCGCCAGCACACCAGTCGTCAGATCAGTCTCATCACCTGTCAAAGTTGATTCTGATTGCTCAATTCCGTACCGCAGGACCAGACCAAGGTTTTCCTTGATCGGAAGGCCGAAGCGCAGGCCACCGCCAATTCTCTCGATGTCGTACTCGTCGTTTTCCTTAAAGCGACTGTATACATCGAAGCCTGCTGACATGCGGCGTCCAAGGAAGTACGGATCGGTAAATCCAAAGTCATAATTCTGCTTATCAGCACCGGCACTGATGGAAGCTTTCACTTTGTAACCGCGTCCCATGAAGTTCGATTCTGTCAGAGACACGTCACCGACCAAGCCATCACCAGTTGAGAGACCTGCCCCAAAGGAGAGTTCACCGGTTGGCTGATCTTCAACAGTTACATTCAGGATCATGCGATCCGGAGAAGAGCCAGGTACGCGACTAATATCAATGGTCTTGAAGAAGCCGAGCCTGCGCAACCTGCGCTCTGCAACGTCTACCAGCACCTTGTTATAGGCATCACCTTCGGCCAGATCGAACTCACGGCGAATGACGTAGTCACGCGTCCGGGTGTTGCCACGGATGTTGATCCGCTCAACATAAACACGAGGGCCTTCGTCGATGACATAAGTCAGGTGGATGATCTGCTGGTCGTAGTCACGATCACCACGAGGACGAATCTGCGTGAATGGGAAGCCCATCCGGGCTGTTTCAAGTGTCAGGTCTTCAAGAGTTTTTTCAATCAATTCAGCGTTATAGGTCTTGCCGGTTTTTGTCCGAAGCACATGGCGCAGTGATTCACCGTCCAAACCGATAATGCCCGAGTCGATTTCAATATCGCCAAATTCGTAACGCTCGCCCTCATCAATTGTGAAAGTCACAAAGAATTTGTTGCGCTCACGATCCAGGTCAGCCGCTGCGGAAATGATTCTGAAATCCGCATAGCCCTTACGGTAATAGAAGCTGCGCAGGCGCTCTTCATCAGCACGCAATTTGTCAGGATCGTAAATATCGTTGCCGCTCAGAAAGCTCAGAAAGTTCTTCTGGCTGGTGTCAACAACTTCCCGGAGCTTACCGTCGCTATAAGCGTAATTACCAATAAAGCTCACACGGGAGATTGATGTTTTGGCAGATTCGTCAATTTCGAAAACCAGATCAACCCGGTTTTGAGGAAGGTCAATCACCTTCGGTGTCACACGTGCATCGAAGCGACCGGAGCGGCGGTACATTTCCAAAACGCGCTGTGTATCAGTCTGGACCTTAGCACGGGTAAAGACGCCACGCGGCTTACTCTGCACAATTGCTATCAGCGCGTCGTCCTTCAACCGATCGTTGCCTTCGAAAACAACGCGGTTCAGAACCGGGTTTTCTTCAACAATCACCACCAGAACAGTACGGCGGCGTTCGATTTCCACATCAGCAAACAAGCCGGTGGCAAACAAAGCCTTCAGAGATTCGTTGATATCGGATTCAGTGTAGCGCTGACCAGGCTGCACTGAGAGATAAGCAAGAATTGTATCGTCATCGACACGCTGATTCCCCTCAACCAACACTCGGCTTGCGGTTTGCGCATATGCTGAACCGCCGCCCCCCAAAACTGGAAGACTTGCACCAATGGTGACTAAAGAAAGCGAAAGGACCGCAAGAACTGCGACTTTACGGAGAGACGAAAGCATAAAATACATACGGCCACTTGCCTGACTTTGCCGATTTTTGGTTCCCTGAAAACACAGGGGCGCGTCCATCGGACTCAATTTCATATAGGTGACTTGTTTTACAGGGTTTTAGTCTGTGTTCAAGCCATAGAGCGAATTGGTTTGCTGTTTTGTAAACTCCGTTGCAAACAGGTCACGCATTCACAACATTGTTCAATCCATTTGGCGTCATGGTTAAGACCCCATTAAGAAGTTGATATCGTTCCAGTTCACAAACAGGAATAACAAGAGAATCACCGCCAGCCCTGCTCTGAAGCCATATTCCTGCGCACGGTCACTCAACGGTTTCCCCCGAACGGCCTCGACTGCATAAAATGCAAGATGCCCGCCATCCAGCATTGGGATGGGAAACAAATTAATCAGGCCAATACTCGCTGATAGAACTGCTGTCAGGTTGAGCAACGCGACAAAACTGATCGCAGCGACCTGGCTTGACATGTTTACAACGCGGATCGGACCTCCGAGCTGATCGGCAGATTCGCGGCCGGTCACGATTCCCCATAGATAATCCAGCGTACGGGTTACAATGAAGGTTGTTTCCTTCACGCCCTCAACGACACCGGTTACCGGGTTAAAACTTTTGATGACAATGTCTTCGCGCTGTGCGCTTTGCCGTATGCCCAGAACACCCACGCGTTGGGTGTTTCCAAAGCGATCTGTGAGTTCCTGACGTTTTGGAACTGCTTCCAGCACAACCTCACTACCGTCCCGATCTACCAACAACGCAATCTGGCGATCAGCACTGGCTGTCACGATGCGCTGCAGGTCGGTAAAGGATTCAACATCCGCGCCGTCTACTGACAGGATGCGATCATCAATCATCAGTCCTGCTTCCTCAGCAGCACTACCTTCAATCACTTCACTGACGATGGGTGGAATGATGGGCTTGCCCAGAAAAACGAACATCCCGGCAAAAATAACCACCGAAAGCAGAAAACTTGCCAATGGCCCAGCAGCGACAACGGCTGCACGTTGCCCAACAGGCTTACCAGCCAATGTCTGACGCCGCTCTTCTTCTGCCATTGCATCAAGTGCCGCACTATCTGGAACGCTTGCAGCATTTTCGTCACCGCTAAATTTCACATAGCCGCCAAGTGGTATCCAGCAAAGCTTCCAGCGTGTACCGCGCTTGTCGGTGTAGCCCACCATCTCTCCGCCAAACCCGATGGAAAATGCTTCTATGCCAACATTGCACAGCCGCCCAACCCAATAGTGGCCAAGTTCGTGAAAGAACACCACGACCGTGAAAACAAACAACGCGGGCAAAGCGTATCCCAGGAACCCGGATCCCAAGCTGGGAAGGCTAGTCAAAAAATCCATTTAGTATATTTTCCAAAAATGCTTGAAGCCCCAAAACTGACTTTGGGCTAAAACTACGTCACAGGATTACGAATCCTACCATTGCTTCTGCTGAAGATATTTGCTTGCGCGGTCCCGCGCAATGCGATCACTCTCAATTGCCTGATCTATATTCTCGAATTCCATCGAGCCTGTCTCTTTGACTGTTTCTTGCAAAACCGTGTCAACAATATGCGCAATCCCGCCAAACGGGATTTTTTCATCAAGGAAGGCTGCAACCGCAATTTCGTTTGCCGCGTTCAACGCGCATGTCGCAGTGCCGCCTACCGACATGGCGTCATATGCCAGTTGGAGGCAAGGAAAACGCTCCAGATCTGCTGGTTCGAATGTCAAAGCGGTGATTGTGGAGAAATCCAGTTTTGGCGCTGGCGACGTTCCTCGGATCGGCCAGTTCAGGCAATAGCTGACCGGTACGCGCATATCAGCGCATCCCAATTGCGCCAAAACGGACCCATCACTGTAGTGAACCAATCCATGGATAATTGACTGTGGATGAACGAGCACGCGCAACTGCTCGACTTCCAGGCCGAATAAATGCTTGGCTTCAATCAGTTCCAGTCCCTTGTTCATAAGTGAGGCTGAGTCGATCGTGATCTTGGACCCCATTTCCCAAATGGGGTGCTTCAGAGCTTGCAGTGGCGTTGCGGAGGCAATCTGTTCTTGTGACCATGTGCGAAACGGCCCACCAGAGGCGGTTATGGTGACTGTTTCGATTGCAGTCTTGTTGCCTTCGTCAAACACCTGCCAAATGGCATTGTGCTCAGAGTCCATAGGCAGTATCGGCTTGTTCTGTCGGCGCGCCTCGCTCATGAACAGATTTCCGGCAGATACCATGCATTCCTTATTTGCCAACGCAATCTGGTTCCCGGCTTTCAAGGCTGCCCATGTGGGACGAATGCCGGCGGCCCCTACAATTGCTGCCACAACCAGATCAACCGGCTCAATTGCAACCGCTTCCACCGCTTCTGGTCCTGCGGCGCATTGAATGCCTGTACCGGCCAAAGCACTGCGCAGGGCTGAAAGCTCCCCCACTTCCGCCAGAACCGCAGTTTTTGCGCCCGCTGATATCGCAATCTTGGCCAGTTTGGTGGCTGAGTTTTTGGCCACCACGGCATGCAGCTTGAAATGGTTGGGCTGAGCAGAGATGACACTCAGCACACTATCACCAACGGATCCTGTCGCACCCAACAACGTGATTGTTTTCAGTGTCTGGCTGCCGGTCATCTATGCTGAACCAAAAAACAAAGCCTGGGCTGGTCTGTCTAAACTGCCATCGAAAACCCAGGATAGAAAAACGGCAAAAATGACGGCAAATACAAGCCCGTCCACACGATCCATGACACCGCCATGCCCGGGGATAAGGTGACTTGAATCCTTTACTTTGAAACGTCTTTTGACCCAGCTTTCAAACAAATCCCCGCATTGGGAGGCAATCGACAGCAATAGACCCATTACAATGAGACGGATCAAAGAAACATTGTCGAGCAGACCAATGAAGGCAACACTGGCCAATACGCCTGCGCACAGGCCGCCAACGGCGCCCGACCAAGTTTTTCCCGGTGACACTGCGGGCCACAGCTTAGGACCACCAAACGTACGGCCAACCACATAGGCGAAGATATCTGTTGCCCACACCACGGCTACGATCAAGGCAATTGCAGCCATGCCAAATTCGGGGTCATTGCGAATAAGCAACAACGCTGCGCCAAGGAGAAACGCATAAGCAAAGCCTGCCCCCAGCCAGAATTTCTGGCCCGAGGCATAACCCGCGGTCAGCATGCCGCAAAACAAAAGGAATATCGGCCAAAAGGCCGTCACCATCGAAACTGTCGCTACAAAATAGAGACTGGCGAGCATGAGGGCCAGAACCAGCGCTATGGGTACTGAACGCATCTGAGGGGATATGATTCGAAGCCACTCAAAGCAGACAGCCAGTGAAATGATCAGAACTACAGCCAGAAATGGCCACCCGCCCCACCACTCAGCCGCGATAACGATTGGAGCCAACACGAGTGCGGAGCAAATTCGGGTAAAGAGATTGCTGTTAAAGAAGTTATGCTGCGGCGACTGCTGACTTGCCATTAAACCACACTTTGAGTGGAACAGACATTGCCATAGCGACGATCTCGCTTGGCAAAATGTTCCAGTGCCTGATCAAAATCACCTTCTGCAAAATCCGGCCAGAAAACTTCCAGAAACACGAATTCTGTATAGGCGCTTTGCCACAGCAGAAAGTTGCTCAGCCGGCTTTCGCCTGATGTGCGTATCAACAGATCCGGATCCGGCAAGCCCGTGGTATCAAGTTCATTGCTCAACAATGTCTCATCAATTTCGTCCGGGCTTAACTCACCGTTGGCCACCCTATGCGCAATTTTTTGAGCCGCACGGCAGATTTCATCACGAGCGCCATAGTTGAAGGCGACAATGAGCGTCATGCCTGTATTTGCTTCTGTGGTGTTCTCAGCCTCAATCAGATAATTCAAAATATCGGCTGGCAAATTGTCTCTGGAACCGATGATTCTGATGCGCACATTTTTTGCATTCAGTTCCGCCAGATCGCTTCTGACGAACCGGCGCAGAAGGCCCATGATCGCATCCACTTCACTGGCTGGCCTAGACCAGTTCTCAGAGCTGAAGCTGAACAGTGTCAGATATTCCAGTTTCAGTTTCAGTGCATGGCCAATTGTCTTGCGCAAGGATTCCACACCAGCCCGATGGCCAGCGATACGGGGCAAACCCCGTTGCTGCGCCCAGCGGCCATTGCCATCCATGATGAATGCGACATGACGCGGCAGGATTCGCTGCTCTTCATCAGTTTGTGTCAGCGAAGAGGACATCGCATCATGCATAGCTGATCCTTCAAGAGAACAGGGTCAACGGACTTAAAGTCCCTTATACCTGCATGATCTCCGCTTCTTTTCCGCTCAACGTCTCGTCAACGTTTTTAATGGCATCATCGGTCATCTTTTGAACCTGATCTGAAAATGTTCTGGCGTCATCCTGACTGATGTCACCTGATTTTTCGCTCTTTTTCAGTTGGTCCATGACATCGCGGCGAACATGGCGCACAGAAACTTTCGTGCGCTCAGCGTATTTATGAGCCACTTTTACCATTTCCTGGCGACGCTCTTCGTTCAACTCGGGGATTGGAATGCGGAACAAATTTCCTTCAACCACAGGATTGAGGCCAAGTTCAGATTCGCGAATGGCTTTTTCAACTGCTCGCGACATGCTTCCGTCCCAAACCTGGACGCTGATCATCCGCGCTTCCGGTACGGATACTGTTGCCACCTGATTGAGGGGCATACGGGACCCATATGCTTCAACATGAATTGGATCCAACAAGCTGGCTGAAGCCCTTCCGGTCCGTAGGCCACCCAAATCGGATGACAAGGCCGCAATCGCTCTATCCATTCGACGCGTCACATCATCAAAATCGATAGGTGCTTCATCATCCATTTTGGCTTCTCCCAGTGTGTAATTCTGCCAACATCGCTGTTGTTCTGTCGTTTAACATTTTCTGTCTCTTCAAGACACGATTGTCGCTGTGCCCCGGCCCTGCGCAACTTCTACCAGACCGCCCGGTTCATGAATTGAAAACACAACGACCGGTATGTTGTTGTCCTTCGCAAGGGATACCGCTGCCGTGTCCATGACTTGCAATCCGCGCGACAGGACTTCCTGATGGCTGATTCTGTCAAAGCGTACGGCATCCGGATCCTTGTTCGGATCAGCCGTATAGATACCATCCACTTGTGTTGCCTTCAACAACGCATCGCACTGCATTTCCACTGCGCGCAGTGCAGCACCACTATCGGTGGTAAAAAATGGATTTCCGGTTCCGCCCGCAAAAATCAGAACGCGGTGGTTTTCTAGGTGCTTCAGGGCTTTTCTGTGGGTAAAGGTTTCGCAGATCGTCGGCATGCCAACCGCTGACATGACGCGCGCATTGCAGCCGGTGTTGTTAATGGCGCCTTCCAGGGCAAGGGCATTCATGACTGTTGCCAGCATGCCCATCTGATCGCCGGTAACCCGGTCGGCCCCCTTGGCCGCAAGAGAGACACCGCGGAAAATGTTTCCGCCGCCAACGACCACGCCGATCTCGACACCCAGAGCAACAACTTGAGCAATTTCGTCGGCGATCCGCTTGACCACTGCATTGTCTATACCAAAGGCCAAGTCTCCCATCAGAGCTTCACCAGAAAGTTTCAGGAGAATTCTGCGATACGGTAGCGACATGGTACAGACCTTTAAACACACGGTGAATCACGCTGTAGGGTCGGATACACGAAGGGCGCCCGCTTGTCACGGACGCCCTTCATTTTTGACGTGTATAGATGCTGAATTCAGCAATCAGCCTTTAACGGCAGCCGCAACTTCAGCCGCGAAATCTGATTCTTCTTTCTCAACGCCTTCACCGACCTTGAACGAAACGAAGGATGAGAGTTTCACATCAACACCAATTTCCTTGGCAAGACGCTCCAAAGCACCTTCAACAGTAACGTCAGGATCAATAACGAAAGTCTGCTTCAGCAAGGTCACTTCTTCGTAGAACTTGCGAATACGGCCTTCGACCATTTTTTCCACGACACCGTCTGGCTTGCCGGAGGCTTTTGCCTGTTCGATCAGCACATTGCGCTCACGCTCAACAACCGATGGATCGAGGTCATCAGGACCTAGAGCCAATGGGCTTGATGCAGCGATATGCATTGCAATCTGTTTTCCAAGTGCCGCCAACTTTTCAGCATCACCAGAAGATTCCATGCCGACCAGAACACCGATCTTGCCAAGATTTGGTGCAACTGAATTGTGCACATAGCTGGCAACCACACCCTGAGACACAGACAGTTTTGCCGCACGGCGCAATGTCATGTTCTCACCGATGGTGGCAACTGCGTCTGTGATTGTCGCTTCGACTGCTTTGCCGCTGACGCTGGAGTTAGCTGCCAGAATACCAGCAACTGTGCCGTCAGATTTCAGCGCAATTGATGCCACATCGCGAACGAGATCCTGGAACTGTTCGTTGCGACCAACGAAGTCAGTTTCAGAGTTCATCTCGATGATTGCTGATTCTGTTCCAGCGACCGATACGGCAACCAGGCCTTCAGCAGCCACACGTGAGGATTTCTTGGCGGCTTTCGAAAGACCCTTTTTACGCAGCCAGTCAATGGCGGCATCAATGTTGCCATCATTTTCCTGAAGCGCGTTCTTACAATCCATCATGCCGGCGCCGGTGGATTGGCGCAGTTCTTTGACCATTGCAGCTGTTACAGCCATCTTACATACCCCTTTGTTCGTCGAAACGCCGCCGGTGGGTCCGACGGCGCAGCACGACTTGTCTTTTCAGTTCAATAAATTGTGTGTGACGGGCGCTATTTCAACGCATAGCACCCGTGCAATCTTTGCAGACGTGAAATTTACTTGGCTGCCAGAGCTGTTGCTTGCTCAACCCAGTTATCACGATCAATGCGACCTTTGAAAGACAGCGCATCGTCTACACGTGTAATGTCTTCAGCCGTGAAGTTTGCTACCTGAGAAAACTTCTTGATACCGAGTGTGTGCAATTTGGTTTCAAGCACAGGGCCAACGCCGGAAATCAGTTTCAGATCATCCGGTTCACCTTCCGGTGCGTCAAACAATGCAACCGGAGCAGCGTCTGCGTCGGCTTCAGGAGCTGGCGCTTCTTCGACTACAGGTGCTTCTTCGACCACAGGTGCTTCTTCAGCTGCAACAGCTTCTACAGCAACAACTTCTTCCACAACGGGTGCTTCAACAGGTTCTGCGAGAGCCAGTTCCACTGGCACTTCTTCAGATGCGCCCAGGTCGATGCCCATATCGGTCTGTCCGCGGGACAGGCCATCAATGGCTGCGCGCGCAATCAGATCGCAGTACAGGCCAATGGCACGACCGGCATCATCATTGCCGGGTACTGGGAAATCAATTCCATCTGGATCGCTGTTGCTGTCAACAATTGCCGCAATTGGAATGTTCAGACGACGGGCTTCCTGAAGGGCAATTGATTCCTTGTTGGTATCAATTACGAACAGCAGGTTTGGAATGCCACCCATGTCCTTGATGCCACCAAGAGCACGTTCAAGCTTGTCGCGCTCACGTGTCAGGGACAGGCGCTCCTTCTTGGTCAGGCCTTGTGCGCCTTCATTCAATGTCTCATCAACTGCGCGCAAACGCTTGATTGATTTTGACATTGTCTGCCAGTTTGTAAGCATGCCGCCGAGCCAACGTGCATTCACATAATACTGCGCGGAACGACGTGCGGAATCAGCTACATAATCGGCAGCCTGACGCTTTGTTCCAACGATCAGAACGCGACCGCCCTTTGCGACCGTGTCGCTGACAGCCTGAAGGGCCTGATACAGCATCGGCACAGTCTGGGCCAGATCGAGAATGTGAACATTGTTGCGGGCACCGAAGATGTGTTTATCCATCTTGGGATTCCAGCGGTGTGTTTGGTGACCAAAGTGAACGCCTGCTTCAAGCAATTGACGCATAGAAAAATCGGGCAGAGCCATGACTCTGTTTCTCCTTTACCGGTTTGTCCTCCGGAAAGCAGTCCACGATGGTTTGTCTAATCAGATGATAAAGGCAAATTCAGCGCGACCGGACGGTTTGGCATACACCAACCCAGCTTTCCGTGTGTGATGGCGCGGTTCATAGCGCCAAGCACGCTGCAATGCAACAGGCTTTTACGAGGTATAAGCTAATGGCAGGGTAGATGCCTCAGTTCAAAGCAACATCAACCACGCCATTGATGGATTTTATAGAGCCGGCAATGTCGGAGGATAGCTTGTAGTTTCCCGGCAATTCAATTTCCGTCTCACGGAGCCCATCGTCCAACAACAATATCAATGAGATTTTGCCGCCCCTACGGCCACGACCGCGAGAATTGCCATTATCCTGCACCATCAACCTGTTCATCTGCTGTGCGATTGTCCCAAACGGTTCGCTTTGATCGGCAAAAATCTGAAGTTTGGAAAAGCCGTGTTCTGCAATTTCTTCAAGAGGAGACAATGACTGTATGCGAATGCGGACCTCATCTGTATCGTCATCAGTGTCGGCGCCCACAGTGAATATGAAGGAATGGCCAATTTCCAGGCGCTCGCGGTAGTCAGTCAGTCTTTCAGCATAAAGCGTCGCTTCGTATTGGCCTGACGGATCAGAAAGCACCAGAATCCCCATTCGGTTCCCAGTGCGCGTCTTGCGCTCCTGCTTGGCAATGATCGTTGCTGCCAGCTTGCCGGCGCTTTTTCCTTTTCGCACCTGTGCCTGAAAGTTTTCCCAGCGCGGAATTTCCAATTTCTCCAGCACGGTCTTGTATTCGTCCAAAGGATGGGCCGTCAGATATAATCCAATTGCCTTGTGCTCTTTGGACAAACGGACGGATGTCTTCCAAGGCTGTGCATCCGGCAGAATGATCTTTTCTTTCTGGACGCCTGCACCGCCAAATAATTCATCCTGTCCACTACGCGCGTTTTCACTGATGCGTTGTGCGTGTGCCATGACGCGGTCCAAGCCGGCATCCAATTGAGCACGATTGTCAGCAAAGACATCAAAAGCGCCTGAGCAGACCAGCGCATCCAGTGTCCTCTTGTTCAGCACTTTGGCATCAACCCGCTCTGCAAAGTCCGACAGATCGTCAAATGGGTTTTCACTGCGGGTCTTTACAATCTCGTCAATGACATTGTGACCGACACCTTTCAAAGCCCCCAAAGCATACACGATCTGACCGTCTTCAACTTCAAACTCGTAGCAGGATTTGGCAACGCTCGGCGGCAGGACCTTAACCCCCATACGAACGGCTTCCTGCCGAAAGTCAGATAATTTATCTGTGTTGCCCATATCGAGTGTCATGGTAGCCGCCAGAAACTCAACCGGATAATTCGCCTTCAAATAAGCCGTGTGATAGGCGACCAATGCATAGGCCGCTGCGTGGGATTTGTTGAAGCCATAATCTGCAAAGCGGGCTACCAAATCGAAAATTGTATTGGCCTGGGCTTTCGCAATCTTGCGTTCAACGGCGCCATCCACGAAACGCTCACGCTGGACATCCATCTCGGATTTGATTTTCTTACCCATGGCACGGCGCAAGAGATCCGCTTCGCCAAGGGAATAGCCAGACAATTCCTGCGCAATCTGCATCACCTGTTCCTGATAGATGATAACCCCGTGGGTTTCTTTCAGGATTTCCTCAAGGCATGGATGCATGTAGTCGGGTTCTTCTAACCCGTGTTTTCGCCGATTATAGGTTGGAATGTTATCCATGGGGCCCGGACGGTAGAGAGCCACAAGTGCAATAATGTCTTCAAATCTATCCGGCTTCATGCCTGCCAAAGCACGTCGCATTCCTTGACTCTCCAACTGGAAGACGCCAGCCGTTTCGCCGCGCGCAAGCATCTCGTACGTCTTCTTGTCTTCCAGTGGAACCGTGCTCAGATCAACATCAATTCCACGTCGGGCAATAAGACCGACGGCGCGTTCCAGGATCGTCAGGGTTTTAAGGCCCAGAAAATCGAATTTTACAAGGCCAGCCTGTTCTACCCATTTCATATTGTATTGGGTGACCGGCATGTCGGATCGAGGATCGCGATACAAGGGCACGAGCTGTTCCAGCGGACGGTCGCCAATGACAATGCCCGCAGCATGTGTCGAAGCGTGGCGGTAGAGCCCTTCCAGGCGCGTCGCCATGGAAAACAGGCGTGCGACCACCTCTTCCTCTTCACCGGCTTCCTTGAGGCGAGGCTCAGTATCAATCGCCTCTTGCAGCGTCATAGGATTAGCTGGCGTCGACGGCACCATTTTGCAAAGACGGTCAACCTGTCCATATGGCATTTGCAGAACACGGCCAACGTCCCGCAGGACGGCTCTAGCCTGCAGAGTTCCAAATGTAATGATCTGAGCCACCTGCGCTGCACCGTAGCGCCGCTGGACATAGCGGATAACCTTGTCGCGCTTCTCCTGACAGAAATCGATATCGAAATCGGGCATGGATACGCGATCGGGATTCAGAAACCGTTCGAACAGAAGGGAAAAACGAAGCGGGTCAATGTCTGTAATGGTCAAAGACCAGGCCACCAAAGACCCCGCACCGGAGCCACGGCCCGGGCCCACCGGTACATCGTTCAACTTGGCCCATTTGATGAAGTCGGCAACGATCAGAAAATATCCGGGATATTTCATGCCCACGATCACATCCAACTCGAAGGCCAGACGCTTATCGTAGGTTTCCCGATCAACACCGGGTGCCAGACCCGCCAGGCCAAGCCGTTGCTCAAGTCCATCCAGAGCCTGTTGCCGTAATTCTGCAGCTTCGCGCTCAAGCAATTGCGCCGTGTCTTCGCTCTTGCTTGTTGGTTCACTCCCCTCACCTGTGAAATTCGGCAGGATTGGATCATGCTTGTCTGGACGAAATTGGCATCTTTGGGCAATCTCGACCGTGTTTTCCAAAGCCTCGGGAAGATCTGCAAACAGATCCCGCATTTCCGCACGGCTCTTGAAGTAATGGTGTGCTGTCAGCTTCCGTCGATCATCTTCGGCAACCATACGCCCCTGCGCGATGGATATCAGCGCGTCATGGGCTTCAAAGTAGCTCTGATCAGGAAAGAAGACTTCATTGGTCGCAACCAGTGCAATGTCATGCTCATAGGCGTAGCTCACCAGAAACCGCTCAGTGAACCTTTCAGCAGGATGTTCATGACGCTGAATTTCAATATAGAATCGGTCACCGAACATTTGATCCAATGTGTTCAGTCTTGATGTAGCGCGGACTTCATCCCGATCCGCGATCAGTTGATCAATAGCGCCTTCCAACCCACCGGAAAGACAAATCAGCCCCTCATTCAATTCGGTCAGAAGTTCAAGTGAGGTGTGAGAACGGGTCGACGCATCCGTTTCCAGAAAGCTGCGGCTGACAAGCTTTGACAGGTTGAGGAAACCGGTTTGGTTCATTGCCATCAACACGACATTGCCATAAGCAACATCTGGTCTGTTCCGGCCATCTCTTGATCGCGGATCAATTTCAATATCCGCAAAATCGATTGCCATCTGGCAACCGATGATTGGCTGGATGCCTTTGGACTGGGCTTTATCGGAGAATTCAAGCGCACCGAACAGATTGCCAGTGTCAGTTATAGCAACAGCTGGCATTGCATCAGCTTTGGTTAGCTCCAGCAACTTTCCAATTTGCAATGCGCCTTCAAGCAGCGAATAGGCCGAATGTACACGAAGGTGGATAAAGCCCGGATCTGCCATAAAGCGACTCGCAGTTTGAAACCTGTTCTTCTGCTATTGTCGCTCATGCGGGTATTGTGGTCCAGCGGGAAGCTGTTGTTTCCACATCTCCGCTGCACCCATTCTTATGTGGACCAACTGGCAGGTCCTAAAATCCGGAAATTACAGCCCAGTCACCCAGAAAGGCGACGAAAAAGGCAAACACGATCAGTGTTACGAAAGCGGTTATGTCACGAATTTGATAGAACATTGTAGGCTCCTGTGTGTCTTGAGCCTTAGATTGTTCTATTTTTGTTCTCATTTCAAGAAAAAGAACAAACAGGGAATATATACAGTTAAAATTGTTTTAATGGGCAACGATCTGTTGATCTTGAATGGTAATCTTTCTGTCCATCCGGGCGGCCAGATCCAGATTATGGGTAGCCACCAATGCAGACAAACCAGACTCTTTTACAAGTTGCGACAGAGCGTCAAACACATAGTCCGAGGTTTTTGGGTCGAGATTTCCAGTTGGCTCATCTGCAAGCAATATGCGTGGGCTGTTGGCAACAGCCCGGGCAATGGCAACTCGCTGCTGCTCCCCGCCCGACAATTCCGCGGGCCGGTGTTTGCTTCGATGGTCAATATGAAGATACTGAAGCAGAGTGAACGCCCTTTTTTGCGCTTCTGCCCTGTCCAAGCCACGAATCATCATCGGCATCGCGATATTCTCAACTGCCGTGAATTCGGGCAGAAGATGATGAAACTGATAGACGATCCCAATCTCGGTGCGCCTCATACGCGTCAGAGCCTTATCATCCAGCTTGTGACAGGCAGCGCCCCCCACATAAACTTCGCCGCTTGTAGGCTTTTCAAGAAGCCCTGCGATGTGGAGCAAGGTAGACTTTCCCGTACCTGACGGAGCCACCAACGCGACCATTTCACCCGCAGCAAGGTCAAGGTTCGCATCCTTCAACACGGTGAGGGTTGCATCGCCATGCCCGTAGGTTTTCTCAATACCAGCCAGTTTCATAGCTGGTTGCAATACGGCACCATTATTCATAACGAAGCGCGTCCACCGGGTCGAGGCGTGCAGCACGCCATGCCGGATACAATGTTGCCAGAAATGACAATACCAGCGCCATTAAAACCACAGTCGCGACCTCCGAGGGATCCATGTCCGCAGGCAAGCGGCTCAGGAAATAAAGTTCTGGCGAAAACAACTCGGTTTCCGTCAGGCGTGACAAAAACTGCCGGATGTTTTCGATGTTGAGGCAAACCACCGTTCCGAGCACAAAACCGGCCAATGTTCCGAACATACCGATGGCTGCGCCGGTGATGAAAAAGATCCGCATAATTGCACCACGCGTGGCGCCCATTGTGCGCAAGACAGCAATGTCCCGGCCCTTGTCCTTTACCAGCATAATCAGTCCGGAAATGATGTTCAGAGCCGCTACCAAAACGATCAGAGTAAGGATGATGAACATCACATTCCGTTCCACTTGCAGAGCAGAAAAGAAGGTCGCGTTGCGTTGTTGCCAATCGGTGATGAAAACAGGCCGTTCAGCGGCTTCCGTTATGGGGCCGCGCATAATGCCTACATCATCCGGATCCTGCAGATAGACCTCAATAAAGGACACCGTGTCATCCTTGTTGAAATAGAGCTGCGCTTCGGCTTGCTGCATGAACACATAGGTTGAATCATACTCCGACATGCCAAGCTGGAAAATGGCTGTAATCGGATAGGCCTTCACACGCGGTGCGACGCCCATGGGTGTCACGGCACCTCTTGGAGAGACAAGTGTCATACGATCCCCCAACTGAAGCCCCAGATTGGCAGCCAGGCGCGAACCAACCGCCAAGCCGCCAGCCTCATCAAATCCAGTCAGAGTTCCCTGGAGCACATTGTTGACAACGGCAGGCAGTTTTTGGAAATCAGCTTCCTGAATCCCGCGGACCAGTACGCCCCTGCTGTTTTCCCGGGCTGATGCAAGCACCTGCCCTTCAACGATAGGAATGGCAGCCCGAACAGATTCCAGTTTCGACAGACGTTCCGTAACATCGTCAAAATCGTTCAACGGGCCGTCGATCGGTTCAATGATCATGTGCCCATTGATGCCGAGGATTTTGCCAAGCAATTCGGTGCGAAATCCATTCATCACGGCCATCACGATAATAAGCGCAGCCACTCCGAGCATGATACCCGCAAAGGAAAACCCTGCGATTGCAGAAATGGACGCCTCTTTGCGCCGCGCCCGCAGATAACGACCGGCCAGCATCCACTCAAACCGAGAGAATGGTTTTGTGCCGTTGGGCGCATCTGCAAAATCTGGAGCCAGTTCAGTCATAGAATCTCTTGATGGGCTGTTACGAAGCCAACGTGGCCTGTAGCTTGTTGAAGGCTGCATCCGGTGTCAGGCTTTCCCGCTCTCCGGTACGACGATTCTTCAATTCAATTTCTCCACTTTCAACACCCTTGGGTCCGATGATCAATTGCCAAGGCAATCCGATCAGATCCATTGACGCAAACTTACCACCGGCACGCATGTCACGATCATCGTAAAGCACGGACATTCCGGCGTTAGTAAGGCGCGCATAAAGGTCATCGCAGGCAGCGTCCGTGGCTTCGTGTCCAGCTTTCAAACTGATCAAACCAATCTGGAACGGCGCGACCGCTTCAGGCCAGATAATACCGTTTTCATCATGACTTGCTTCGATAATGGCGCCCACAAGGCGTGACACGCCAATGCCATAAGATCCCATATGGACGGGTACATCCACACCGTCAGGTCCGGCAACTCGGGCATTCATGGGCTCTGAATATTTGGTGCCGAAATAGAAGATATGACCAACTTCAATACCCCGGGCCGAAACCCGGTCCTGCTCCGGAATTTTTGCAAAAGCTGCTTCATCATGCATTTCTTCGGTGGCTGCATATTGAGCGGTGTATTTGTCCACCCATGGGGACAAGTCGCCATCGAAATCGACATCTTCATCCGGCACGGGCAAGTCCAGGAAATCACGATGGCAATACACTTCGCTTTCGCCAGTATCAGCCAAAACAATGAATTCATGGGTCATGTCGCCGCCAATTGGTCCTGACTCCGCTTTCATCGGAATCGCGGTCAGCCCAAGGCGCTGATAGGTTCGCAGATATGCGACGAACATGCGGTTATACGATTTGCGCGCATCTTCCTTAGTCAGGTCAAACGAATAGGCGTCCTTCATCAGGAATTCCCGGCCGCGCATCACGCCAAAGCGGGGACGCACTTCGTCTCGGAATTTCCACTGGATGTGGTACAGATTCAAAGGCAAGTCCTTGTAGGACTTTACGGATCCACGAAAAATGTCGGCAATCATTTCCTCGTTGGTCGGGCCAAACAACATATCCCGGTCATGTCGGTCAGTGATGCGCAGCATTTCCTTGCCGTAATCATCGTAACGCCCGCTTTCGCGCCACAAATCCGCAGGCTGAATTGTTGGCATCAACAATTCCACTGCGCCAGCACGATTCTGTTCTTCACGCACAATCTGATCGACTTTTTTCAGAACGGCATGACCAAATGGCAGCCATGAATAAATTCCGGCGGATTGCTGTCGGATCATTCCGGCGCGCAACATCAGCCGGTGCGAGACGATTTCCGCCTCTTTCGGAGTTTCTTTTAGAATCGGCAGGAAGTAACGGGAAAGACGCATCGAGAATCCGTTTGTAACAATCGATTGATATCAATGAGAGAGAAACCGTATGGCCGGAGAAAATACAAGCCTTTTGTTAGAAACAACCTGCATGATCTTTATCGAAGCCTCTTCAACCTGCTCCGACAAAAAAAAGCACTTCAGTGGTCACAATATGGTGACAAACCGAATTTTCGACGCTAGTTTAGCTTAGAAGGTGGCGTATAGCTGCCTTCTTTCGCGGTCTTAGTCTTGGGAGGGAGTGTTTCCGTTGCGCGGTTTTTCCAGCGCATATTCGAAACGAAGTCTATTCAATTCGGATTGGAAACAGGAACGCGGAACTGGAAAGAGCGGAGGTTTATCCTCCGCTCTTTTTTTATGTTTTTTCGAAAATTAATATTAAAAACAGTAAGATAGTGTCTTCAGTGCACAATCAGCGTTTGTCGTTACAAGGTAGTGCCCGCTCAACTTTTCGACCAGGTAAGCAACACAGTTTGTGCCGGATATCGGAAAAGCCAGTTAACGCTGCCGGTGGACTGATAGGATTTTCCGGAGGTTGGGCTCGCTCACTCGGTAGACATCGTTGCATCCCAATTACGGACATGAGGACCGATGCTTGGCGTCTACCTCACCGGCAAAGGCGTTAATCTGGTCAGATGATCCTGAATAGATAAAACAGACTCTAGAAGGTTGGCAGAAAAGGAATGTCATCCAGTCCGAAGCCAGCTACGACACGAGCATAGTAAAACCCGCCAAACACAACCAATGAAATAAGCGTCGTGGCGATGGCCTTTTTGCCAAGGCCTGCTTTGATCGGCGCTCCCCGATCAGTTCCAAGCGCCATATCCTCGCCCTCATGTTGGGAGCGAACACCAAATGGAAGCGTAACAAACAGCACCAACCACCAGATGATGAAATAGATTGCAAGACCACTTGCAAAAGACATGTTCTAGACCTCTTCCAATTCAATGAGCGTGCCCTGAAAATCCTTGGGATGCAGAAACAGCACCGGTTTTCCATGAGCTCCAATTTTCGGTTCACCATCACCCAGAACACGCACGCCGTCTGCCTGCAATTTGTCGCGGGCCTTCAGAATATCGTCCACCTCGTAGCAAATGTGGTGAATGCCACCCGATGGATTCTTCTCCAGGAACCCAGCAATCGGGGAATTCTCACCCAATGGTTCGAGCAGTTCAATCTTTGTGTTTGGCAGTTCTATGAAAACAACCGTCACCCCCTGCTCGGGTATTTCTATGGGCTCAGAAATGGTCGCGCCCAGTGTCGTCTTGTACTGGTGCGAGGCGCTCTGAAGATCAGGCACAGCAATGGCAACATGATTCAAGCGATCCAGCATCAGTCTGCTCCTCAAGACTCAAACGATGTGTACGCGAACCTGGCAAACCGGCTTCTTGCCCCAGATATGCTGCACTTCACCACGAATGGCTCGGCGCAACGATTCTTCAAGCTGACCAGAATTTTTGCGACGTTTTGCAGGCATGCTGTCGAGTACACCATCAATGGCATCCAGAATGATATCTTCAAAATCCGCGCCCTTGCTATCGAAGTCCGGGAGGCCATACAAATCGGCTGCTGGCTCATCCAGAATTTCGCCCTGGCGTGACATCACCAGCGACACAGACACCACACCGGCAAAAGAAAGCTTGCGGCGTTCACCCACTCCGCCGGTTTCCGGCTCGGTTATAAGTTTGCCATCCTTGTGGAGGCGGCCAGCCTGCATGTTGTCAATGATGCCCGGTTTACCCGGTGCCAGTTTGACCAATGCGCCATTTCGAATTTGCACGACATTCTTGACGCCCTGTTCAGCCGCCAGTTTGGCATGAGCGGACAGATGAAGCGGTTCTCCGTGAACAGGCACTGCAATCTCGGGCTTCGTCCAATCGTACATCTGAACCAATTCACCCCGGCGTGGATGACCGGAAACATGAACAAGACCATCACGATCGGTGATGACTTCCATCCCCTGATCGCACAGGCTGTTGATGACCGTATTCACCGGGACTTCGTTTCCAGGAATCGTACGGGAAGAGAAGATGACGCGGTCTCCAGACACCAGCTTGATATTGCGGTGGCTGCCATTGGCAATGCGCGCAAGTGCGGCACGATCTTCACCCTGACTGCCTGTACACATCACCAGCACCTTGTCCCGGGGCAGATAGCCAAAATCATCTTCAGATAAAAACGGTTTGATTCCGTCGAAAAAACCCAGTTCTCTGGCGATGATTGATACACGCTGCATGGCGCGTCCCACCAGAATTACATCACGGCCGGCTTTTTCGGCGACTTCGGCAACAGTCCGCATACGCGCCACATTCGACGCAAATGAGGTTACGGCCACCCGGTTCGGCGCATCCTTGATGAATTCGTAAAGGCCAGCTGCAATATCGGCCTCGCTGGGGCTGACCCCGTCACGCACGGCGTTGGTCGAATCGCAGATGAGCGCGAGAACACCCTCTTTGCCAATCTCTTTCAGGCGATTCACGTCCATCGCCTCTCCAACTACAGGTGTCGGATCGATCTTCCAGTCACCTGTGTGAAGGGCCAGTCCGAGCGGAGTGCGGATTACCAAAGCATTTGGTTCGGGTATGGAATGGGAAACAGGCACCATTTCCAGATCAAATGGCCCCAAATTCCAACGTTCCGTCTGGCTGATTGTGTTGATTGGAATTTTTCCGGCCCACGGCGCTCCATCAAGCTTTGCTTCCAGCATGGCTGCCGTGAAGGGCGTTGCATATACAGGTGCGCCAACACGTTCCCACAAGTCCACAAGCCCACCGTAGTGGTCTTCATGGGCATGGGTCAGAATTATACCGAGGACGTTGTTTTTCTCGGATTCCAGAAAGCGGATATCCGGAAAGATCAGGTCGACACCAGGTTGTGTTTCCCTTGCAAATCCAAGTCCAAAATCTACAACGATCCAGGATTTCTTATCAACCGGTCCGAAGCCATACATGCCCAGATTCATACCGATTTCGCCGACCCCACCCAGTGGCAGGAATACGAATTGGTTTTGTTCGCTCATTTAGTGTCCTTCTGGCGGCTGACCTGACTGTGGCAACATGAAGACATCTCCCGCCGAGATGACGCTTGTGCCGCTTTCGGGATGCGAAAGCAAGAGGCGGCCTGTGGCATCCAGCCCGGTAAAGCGCCCTTCAAGTTCACGGTCGTTCAACCGAACTGTAATTTCTTCGCCAACGCCGCTGGCGCGTTGAAGCCAAGCTTCTCGGATAGAGGCAAAATTATTACCTGCATGCCAATCAGCCAACACATTTACAACCTCTGCGCTAAACAGGTCAAAAACGGCCTCAGCAGAGATCACCTGCCCTTCGGCAACAAAATTGGTTACCGGATATGGCGCCTTTACCGGACTGGTCGTGCAATTGATACCGCAACCGATCACAATGCCAGTGCGTCCGGCCAAATGGGTTGCCTCCATCAATATTCCGGCAATTTTCTTGCGATCATATAACAGATCATTCGGCCACTTGACCGTTAGTTGCGTCTGCACAATTGGTGGAAGCGCGCGAGACAACGCCTTATGCAATGCCAGCGAAATCACAAAAGCCAGTTGTGGCAATGCTTCAGAAGGTGCGGGATCCACAAGCAAAAGCGAGCCATAGAAATTACCTGGCGGAGACACCCAATTGCGGCCGCGTCGTCCTTTGCCATCCACCTGTTCGCTAGCCGTTATCCAAAGCGGATCGGTGCGCCCATCACGAAACGCATCAAGCGCCAGGTCATTGGTCGACCCGACGCTTGAAAAATGTTGACGCTCAACGGCCGCGGACAGCGCCATTGGACTCTAAAAGAATGTCTGGGCAGCCGTGGTAGCGGCACCCGCAAGCAGGCCGTTGAAAACAATAAAGACCAGGACAAAGATACCGGAACCACCCAGAACCAAACGCAATTCCGTTGGCATTGGTTCAAAGGTCTCCACTGCATCGTCGAAATACATGATCTTCACAATCCGCAAATAATAATAAGCACCGACCACACTGGCCAGAACACCCAAAATTGCCAGCGCATAAAGACCTGATTCAACGGCAGCGACGAACACGTAATATTTTGCAAAGAAACCAGCCAATGGCGGAATACCGGCCAGCGAGAACATAATCATTGCCAGAAGGAACGCCATCATCGGGTTGGTTTTTGAAAGGCCTGACAGTTCGTCAATGTCTTCCACCATGCCGTCCTTGCGACGCATGGCCAATATGCAGGCAAAGGCGCCCAATGTCGTGACCAGATAAATGGCGAGATAGATGATCACGCCTTTTACGCCTGCCTCAGTCCCGGCAGCGACCCCCACCAATGCAAAGCCCATATGGCCAATGGACGAATAGGCCATCAGACGTTTGATGTTGCGTTGACCAATAGCGGCGAACGCGCCAAGAGCCATGGAGGCAATGGAAATGAACACGACCACTTGTTGCCAGTCGAATGTGGCGGTTTGGAATGCGCCGTAAGTCACCCGAATAAACATCGCCATGGCCGCAATTTTTGGCGCAGCGGCGAAGAAGGCGGTTACGGGCGTTGGTGCCCCCTCGTAAACGTCCGGTGTCCACATATGGAAAGGAACTGCGGAGATCTTGAACGCGAGGCCTGACAACACGAATACCATGCCGAAGATGAAGCCAATGTTGCGCTCGCCTTCACCGATGACAGCCGCTATCCCAGCGAAATCTGTGTGTCCGGTAAAGCCGTAGACCAGCGAGATGCCGTATAGCAGCATGCCGGAGGACAGAGCACCCAATACAAAATATTTGAGCCCTGCTTCGGTTGAACGAACGGAATCCCTGTTGATGGCCGCAATCACATAGAGCGCCAGAGACTGCAATTCGAGGCCCAGATACAAAGACAACATATCGGTCGCTGAGATCATCATCAGCATGCCCAGCGTCGCCAGCAGAATCAGAATGGGATATTCGAAAGTCTCAAATCGTTCAGCCCGGGCAAAGCCGACCGACATGGCAATCGCCACGGCAGACCCAAACAGCGTGACCACCTTCATGAACCGCGCAAACGGATCCAGAACAAATGCGCCACCAAAAGTCTCACCCATTGGAACGACCCAAACCAGCATGACTGCCGCGACAATTAAAACGGCAACGGAAATTCCGGTGATAATCGGCGTCATGCGATTGCCGCCAAATGCCCCCATCATCAACAGAACCATTGCTGAAATGGCCAGAAGGATTTCAGGCAATGCGGGCCCAAGATCTGAAATGTAGGTCAAGTCCTGTGTCATGCTCGTTCGTCCAACCTTACAATTCTAATGGGCAGTTGCAGTATCAGCCAAATCACCGGCTGCGGCCAAAGCTGCCTGATAATTGGCAATGAGATTGTCCACTGATGCTGCCGTCACATCGAGTATCGGCATCGGATAGAAACCAAACAGGATGGTGAGCAGCAGCAACGGCACCACAATGATTTTCTCGCGCATGCTCATGTCCAAAATATTCTTCAGGCTTTCCTTGTTGAGTTGCCCGAAGACGACCCTGCGAAACAGCCAGAGCGCGTAGGCTGCCGACAATATAACGCCCGTTGCAGCGAAGATCGCCACCCAGGTGTTCACCTTGAAGACGCCCATCAGCACAAGGAATTCACCGACAAATCCGCTGGTGCCCGGCAAGCCAACATTGGCCATTGTGAAGATCAAAAAGACAACGGCATAAAACGGCATACGGTTGACCAGACCACCATAGGCAGCAATTTCACGTGTGTGCATACGGTCGTAGATAACACCAACACACAGGAACAGCGCGCCCGATATCAAGCCATGAGACAGCATCTGGAAGATGCCACCCTGCACGCCCTGTGTGGTCATAGTGAAAATACCGATGGTCACAAAGCCCATATGCGCAACGGATGAATAGGCAATCAGCTTCTTTATGTCTTCCTGCATCAGAGCCACAAGCGAGGTGTAGATGATGGCAATGACAGACAGCGCATAAACCAAGGGCGCGAAATCGTCCGAGGCCAATGGAAACATGGGCAGTGAGAATCGCAGGAACCCGTAACCACCCATTTTCAACAGAATACCTGCCAATATTACCGATCCAGCGGTCGGTGCCTCCACATGGGCATCAGGCAGCCAGGTGTGAACAGGCCACATGGGCATTTTCACAGCGAAACTGGCAAAGAAGGCCAGCCACAGCCAGGTTTGCATACCGGCGGGGAACTGGAAGGCCAACAATGTGGGAATATCGGTTGTTCCGGCTTCCCAATACATAGCCATGATGGCGATCAGCATCAGCACTGAGCCAAGCAAGGTGTAGAGGAAGAATTTGAACGAAGCATAGACCCTGCGAGCGCCACCCCATACACCGATGATTAGGAACATCGGGATAAGCCCAGCCTCGAAGAAGATGTAGAACAACACCAGATCCAGCGCGCAGAACACGCCGATCATCAGTGTTTCCAACACTAGGAACGCGATCATATATTCCTTCAATCGCTTGTCGATTGAAGTCCAGCTCGCCAGAATACACAGCGGCATCAGCAAAGTGGTCAAAATGACAAACAGCATGGAAATGCCGTCAACGCCCATTTTGTAATTGAAGATGCCGTCAGCGAGTGCTGCATCCTCCACCATCTGGAAACCGGCAACTTGTGTATCAAACCCGATCCAGATGAACAGCGATACGACAAACGTTACAATGGTGGTCCAAAGGGCGACATTGCGGATGTTGCGCCGGGCAATATCATCATCACCACGAACCAGCAGGATCAACAGTGCACCAACCAATGGCAGGAAGGTGACGGTTGAAAGAATTGGCCAACTGCTCATCAGTGTGCCCCTCCGCTAAAGGTCATCCAGGTGATCAACGCGGCCACGCCGATCATCATTGCGAACGCGTAGTGATACAGGTAGCCACTTTGCAATTTAACAACTCTTTGAGTTACGTCGGACACGCGGGCAGCAATCCCATTAGGGCCAAGCCCATCGATGAACCAGCCATCACCTTTTTTCCAAAGGAAGTAACCGATCCATTTGGCAGGACGGACAAAAATCACATCGTAGATTTCGTCGAAATACCATTTGTTTAAAAGGAAACGGTACAGAATGCCGTGCTCCTCAGCGAGACGCCGTGGCGTATCTGGCGACAGAATATAGAAGTAGAACGACACCACAAATCCAAGCACCATTGCAAAGAATGGCGACCAGACAACCCAGCCGGGCACATTGTGGAAGTCTTCCATGATGGTGTTGCCTTCACCGAAGAACAGCGAGTCACGCCAGAACTCATCGAAGTGATGGCCGATGAAAGGTCCTGCGAAGAAGACGCCGGCAAACAGCGCACCGATAGCCAGCAAAACCAAAGGTACAGTCATGATCTTTGGTGACTCATGGACGTGTGCCATGACATCGGCCGACGCGCGGGCCTTGCCGTGGAAGGTCAGGAAGATCAGCCGCCAAGAATAAAAGCTTGTGAAGATGGCTGCCACAACGGTCATGATATAGGCGAAGCCACCAGCCTGTCCGCCAAAGGCGTAGGCTGATTCAATAATCGCATCCTTGGAATAATATCCAGCTGTGAATGGGAACCCGGTGAGAGCAATCGTCCCAATGATCATCATGGCATAGGTCAGCGGAATGTGTTTCCTCAGACCACCCATTTTGCGCATGTCCTGCTCGTGGTGGACTGCGTGGATAACCGAACCTGCGCCAAGGAACAGCAGCGCTTTGAAGAAGGCGTGAGTAAACAGATGGAACATGCCAGCTGAGTAAGCGCCGACCCCCAAGGCCACAAACATGTAGCCCAACTGGGAACAGGTTGAATAGGCGATGACACGTTTGATGTCGGTCTGAACCAACCCGACAGTGGCTGCAAAGAAAGCGGTTATTGCACCAACATAGGTGACAACCAACAAGGCGTTTGGCGCGTATTCAAACACCGGTGACATGCGCGCCACCAAGAATACGCCCGCAGTTACCATGGTTGCAGCATGAATGAGGGCTGACACAGGTGTCGGGCCTTCCATCGCATCTGGCAGCCAGGTGTGCAGCAGGAATTGCGCAGACTTGCCCATGGCGCCCATGAACAGCAGCAAACAAATAGTTGTCAGTGCGTCCAGTTCCATACCGGCGAACTGGATGGTCTGACCTTCCAGTGAAGGGGCGTTTGCGAAGATTGCGTCCAGATTTATGGTTCCGGTCATCCAGAACAGGGCAAAGATGCCTAGCAGGAAGCCAAAGTCACCAACTCGGTTGACGATGAAAGCTTTCATAGCGGCCGCATTCGCAGCTGGCTTTTGGTACCAGAAGCCAATCAGAAGATAGGACGCCAGCCCGACACCTTCCCAGCCGAAGAACATCTGCAGAAGATTATCCGCGGTCACAAGGGACAACATGGCAAAGGTAAACAGTGACAAATACCCAAAGAACCGCGCGCGATGCGGATCTTCATGCATGTATCCAATGGAATAAATATGCACGAGTGCCGAGACTGAATTGACAACGACCAGCATGACAACTGTGAGCGTATCAATACGCAAGGCCCAGTTAGCCGAGAGCGTCCCGGAATCAATCCATGTCATGATCTGAACGGTCTGTGTCTCGCCGTGGCCAATGCCCACAGAGAAAAAGGCGACCCAGGAGAGCAAGGCAGAAATGACAACCAGGCCGGATGTCAAATACTCAACATTGCGTGCGCCAAGCCTGTTACCGAACAGCCCCGCGATAAGAAAGCCGATCAGCGGAAGGAATACGATGGCTGAATACATGTCTGATCAGCCTTTCATCATGTTGACGTCTTCCACGGCGATAGAGCCGCGGTTACGGAAGAAGACGACCAGAATGGCCAGACCGATGGCTGCCTCAGCGGCGGCAACGGTCAGCACAAACAGGGCAAAGACCTGCCCTACCATGTCTCCCAGAAAAGACGAGAAAGCTATAAAGTTGAGATTGACGGCCAGCAGGATCAATTCCACCGACATGAGAATAACGATGACATTCTTCCTGTTGAGGAAGATTCCCAAAACTCCGAGAGTGAACAGTATGGCTGCCACTGTCAGATAATGTGCAAGGCCGATTTCCATTAGAGAACCTAATACTTTCCGTGTGAGACCAGAAGCTGCCGCCCTAGATCCCTTTTCCTGATTCCACTTTACGCACTTCGATTGACGTCTCAGGTCGCCGGGCAACCTGTTCCGAAATGTTTTGTCGTTTAACGCCTTCCTTATGGCGCAACGTCAGTACAATGGCGCCAATCATGGCAACCAGAAGCACCATGCCTGCGGCCTGGAAGAAATAGATGTATTTTGTATAGATCAGCAGCCCAAGAGCCTCGGTGTTCGAAATGAGCAGCGGGTCTGGAATAGGGACAACCGGGCTTGCCGTCATTTCCGGTGCGATGACATAGGTGCCAACAACCAGAATCAGTTCCACTAACAAGATTAGGCCAATGATTGCGCCAACCGGAAGATATTGCAGAAAGCCCTGACGCAACTCGGCAAAATCCACGTCCAGCATCATGACAACGAAGAGGAACAAGACCGCGACCGCCCCCACATAAACCACGATCAGAATCATCGCGAGGAACTCTGCGCCAAGCATCAAAAACAAGGCTGCAGAATTGAAGAATGCGAGAATCAGGAACAACACGGAATGCACCGGGTTGCGCGATGAAATTACCATAAAGGCAGACGCCACCGTGACGCCAGCGAAGAGATAAAAGAAAAGGCTCGTCAGTATCATATTTAGCCCCGAGCGGCGCCTCTGGCACCAAGGTTCATAGTCGTAGTGCGCTGTTTAGCGATAGGCGGCATCGGCTGCAATATTGTCAGCGATTTCGCGTTCCCAGCGTGCTCCGTTTTCCAGAAGTTTGTTCTTGTCGTAATACAGTTCTTCGCGCGTTTCCGTCGCAAATTCGAAATTCGGCCCTTCGACGATGGCATCAACGGGACAGGCCTCCTGACACATGCCGCAATAGATACATTTGACCATATCGATGTCATAGCGTGTGGTTCGGCGTGTGCCGTCATTGCGCCGCGGACCGGCCTCAATGGTAATGGCCTGTGCAGGACAGATTGCTTCGCAAAGTTTGCAGGCAATGCAGCGCTCTTCCCCATTGGGATAGCGTCGCAACGCGTGCTCCCCGCGAAAACGAGGGCTGACAGGACCTTTTTCAAAAGGATAGTTGATCGTCGGGCGCGGTTTGAACATATAGCGCACCGATAGGAAAAACGCCGAGACGAATTCCTTCAACAACAGGGATTTTGCTGCCTGATCAAGCCGCATGAGGAAGTCCTCGCTTTTGCATCCGCAATTTCAATACCATCATGGTGCCCATCCCATCACCTGCAATATGCCAGCCACAATGGCTACAGACGCCAAGGAGATCGGCAGGAACACTTTCCAGCCGAGACGCATCAACTGATCGTAGCGATAGCGCGGCACAAAGGCTTTGACCATGGCAAACATGAAGAACATGAAGCAGAGTTTCAGCATGAACCAGACGATGCCCGGAACCCAGGTAAACGGAGCAAAGTCAAATGGTGGTAGCCACCCGCCCATAAACAGGATCGTGCCCATGGCGCACATCAGCGTGATGGCCGCATATTCGCCAAGCATGAACATCATGTATGGGGTGGAGCCGTATTCCACCATAAAGCCGGCCACGAGTTCGGATTCCGCTTCAGGCAGATCAAATGGTGGCCGGTTGGTTTCAGCCAAAGCCGAGATGAAGAAGATCACAAACATTGGGAACAGCGGCAACCAGAACCAATTCAGGATCAGCAGTGAGTCGACCCCCAGCATGGTGGCAAGTCCGGTTCTCTGCGCTTCAACTACATCGGTCAGGTTCAATGATCCGACACAGAGCAAAACCGTAATGATCACGAAGCCAATTGAGACCTCATAGGAAATCATCTGTGCAGCGGATCGCAACGCGCCCAAAAATGCATATTTGGAGTTTGAGGCCCAACCACCCATGATCACGCCATAAACTTCCAATGAAGAGATGGCGAATACAAACAGGATGCCAACATTGATGTTCGCAATCACCCAACCGGCATTCACAGGCACAACTGCCCATGAGGTCAACGCCAGGGTAACTGCTACCAAAGGCGCCAACAGGAACACTGCCTTATTGGCGCTGGCCGGAATAACCGGCTCTTTCAGAACGAATTTCAAAAGATCCGCGAAGGATTGCAAAAGTCCCCATGGCCCAACCACATTCGGTCCACGACGAAGCTGAACAGCTGCCCAGATTTTACGGTCAGCATAGAGCAGATAAGCAATAACCAGCAGCAGCGAGACCAGCAAAAGCAGGCTTTGGCCAACCATGATAGCTGTTGGCACTACATATGTGTCGAAGAAGGAATTCATCAGCCGCCTGCCCTATTCTGCCGCTTCAACATGCTGGCCTCGGGCCAGTTGTGAACATTCCGCCATGACCTTTGATGCACGCGCAATCGGGTTTGTCAGGTAGAAATCTGTAACCGGGCTGACAAATGCATCTGATTTGATCGTGCCGGTTTTCTTTGTGAGCTTTTCTATCTGCCCACTCTCTTTAAGTGCCACTTGATCAATTGCTGCCAAATGACTGAATTCGCTGTAAAGCTGCGCACGAAGCTGGTCAAGAGAATTGAAGGTGATCGGTGAACCAAGCACGTCAGACAAAGCGCGGTAGATAGCCCAATCCTCGCGGGCATCACCCGGCGGGAAGGCAGCGCGCGGTGTATATTGCACCCGTCCCTCGGTATTCACATAGGTTCCAGACTTTTCCGTATAGGTAGCAGCAGGCAGGATAACATCGGCGCGATGTGCTGCCTTGTCACCATGTGTGCCCACATATACCACAAAGGCGAAACCCAATGCGTCCAGATCAATCTCGTCTGCGCCTGCAAGGAACAGAGTCAGCAATTCACCCTTTCCTGCAGCCGAAAGCATTTGCGCCGTTTTCAGGCCACCTTCTTCGGGAACAAAGCCAATATCCAGACCGCCAACCCGTGAGGCTGCGGTGTGCAAGACGCTGAATCCGTTCCAGCCTTCTGTAACAACTCCGGTATCAATGGCCAGTTTCGCAATTGCACCCAAAATTCCGGCGCTGTCTTTGCGTGTCAAAGCACCCTGACCAATGAGGATCATGGGTCGCTTGGCTTCGCGCAATATTTTTCCGAAGGCAGACTTGCTGTCTGAAAGGCTTTTCAGGCTGTCAGGACCAGCACCCAGATATTCATAATCATAGGTCAGGTCATTCTGCTCGCCGATGAGCGCAATCGGGAACTCGCTCATGCGCCAGCGTTTGCGAATACGTGCGTTCAGCACGGCTGCCTCATGGCGTGGATTGGAACCAATAATCAGCAGCGCATCGGCATCTTCAATGCCCTCAATGGTGGTATTGAACAGGTAGCTTGCACGCCCATCCTTCGGGTCCAGCACTGTGCCATCCTGCCGGCAGTCATAATTGGGCGATCCGATGGATTTCATCAGCGTTTTCAGCGCATAGAGATCCTCCACACTGGCCAGATCTCCCCCAATTGCCCCTACATGTTCGGGCGAATTGGCTTTGACGCGTTCAGCAATCAGATCAAAAGCTTCCTGCCAGGACGCAGCACGCAATTTTCCTGATTCACGGATATAGGGTCGATCAAGGCGCTGTGATCCAAGACCATCCCAGATAAACCTGGTCTTGTCGGAAATCCATTCTTCATTCACCGCTTCATTGAGGCGCGGCATGATGCGCATGACTTCGCGACCGCGTGTGTCGATGCGAATGGCTGAGCCAACAGCATCCATGACGTCCACGCCTTCAGTCTTGGTCAATTCCCATGGACGTGCCTTGAAGGCATACGGCTTGGAAGTCAGCGCGCCAACTGGGCAAAGATCAATGACATTGCCCTGCAATTCCGATGTCATCGCGCTTTCAAGATAGGTGGTAATCTCGGCATCTTCGCCGCGTCCGGTCATGCCAAGGTCTGTTACGCCAGCAACTTCCGTCGAGAAACGAACGCAGCGGGTACAGTGAATGCATCGGGTCATGATGGTTTTGACCAAAGGCCCGATATATTTGTCTTCAACCGCGCGCTTGTTCTCAGAAAACCGTGAATTGTCCACGCCATAGGCCATGGCCTGATCCTGAAGATCACATTCGCCGCCCTGATCACAGATCGGACAATCGAGCGGATGGTTGATCAGCAGAAATTCCATAACGCCTTCACGGGCCTTTTTGACCATTGGCGTTTTTGTAAATATTTCAGGCGGTTCACCATTTGGCCCCGGGCGCAAATCACGCACCGACATGGCACATGATGCGGCTGGTTTGGGCGGTCCGCCCTTCACTTCCACAAGGCACATGCGGCAATTGCCTGCTACAGACAATCGGTCGTGATAGCAAAAGCGCGGCACTTCAGCGCCAGCTTCTTCTGCAGCCTGAAGCAGCGTGTATTCTGCTGGCACTTCAATTTCGGTTCCGTCAACGATGATCTTCGTCATCTGATTCACCTAAGCATTCTGCGCGGCTGTATAGGCCGCAAAAAGATCATTAACAGCCACGCCGTTAATCTTCATTCCAGCAAGGTTCGCATTTTTGATTGCGACATTGCTCATATTCACATTTTCAAATCGAACCCCGGACAGGTTCACATCGCTAAACACCGTATTTGCCATATTAACGCCTTCTATCAGCGCTTTTGACAAATTTGCATTTCGGAAGCTTGTTTTGGACATGTTCACGTCATCAAAAGTCGACTTTGAAATGACAGATTCGCTGACACTCAATTTATCCGTCACCTGATGCATTTTGTGAGCCATTGTCTTACTCTGCAGCTTCCATGATTAGTTTTTCTTTGGGGCTGGCCGAATATTGATCGATCCGCTCCTCGATCACGTGTCGGAAGTTACGGATCAAGCCCTGAACCGGCCAGGCGGCCGCATCGCCCAAGGCACAGATTGTGTGGCCTTCGACTTGCTTTGTGACTTCAAACAACATGTCAATTTCACGTTTTTGGGCTTCGCCACGGGCCATACGTTCCAGCACGCGCCACATCCAACCGGTGCCTTCGCGGCATGGTGTACACTGACCACAGCTCTCATGCTTGTAGAAGTATGAGATACGGGCGATCGCTCGAATAATGTCGGTCGACTTATCCATAACAATAACGGCTGCTGTTCCCAGACCGGACCGAAGTTCTTTCAAACTGTCAAAATCCATCGACAAGTCGGTACACATATCAGCTGTCAGACAAGGCACAGAAGACCCACCGGGAATCACAGCCAGCAGATTGTCCCATCCACCGCGAACGCCGCCGCAATGCTTCTCGATCAACTCGCGGAACGGAACGCCCATTTCCTCTTCAACCGTACAAGGCTGTTCAACGTGGCCGGAAATGCAAAACAGTTTCGTACCTGTGTTGTTCGGCTTGCCCAGAGCAGAGAACCAACCGGCGCCACGGCGCAGGATTTCAGGAACAACTGCCACTGATTCTACATTGTTCACAGTGGTCGGGCATCCATAGAGACCCACATTGGCAGGAAATGGCGGTTTCAGGCGCGGCTGGCCTTTTTTGCCTTCCAGGCTTTCCAACAGTGCTGTTTCTTCACCGCAAATATAAGCGCCGGCACCATGGGACAGATAAATATCGTAATCCCAGCCATGAACGTTGTTTTTGCCAATGAGATTGGCGTCATAGGCCTGATCAATCGCCGCCTGCAGACGCTCGCGTTCGCGAATATATTCGCCGCGAATATAGATGTAACAGGCATTGGCGTTCATTGCGAAACCGGCAATTAGACAGCCTTCAATCAAATGATGCGGGTCATGCCGCATGATCTCGCGGTCTTTGCATGTACCGGGCTCTGATTCGTCGGCGTTGATAACGAGGTAGGACGGGCGACCGTCGCTTTCCTTTGGCATGAAAGACCATTTCAGACCGGTTGGAAAACCAGCGCCGCCACGACCACGCAAACCTGAAGCTTTGACCTGCTCAATTACCCAGTCGCGGCCATTGTCGATGAAACCTTTGGTGCCATTCCATTGGCCGCGCGCCAAAGCGCCCTTCAGGCCCCAATCATGGAAGCCATAAATATTGGTGAATATGCGGTCTTTATCCTGCAGCATACCGCTTATCCTTTGCTTTCTTTGGCAAGAGCTTCGGCCTGTGGAATCCACTCTTCACGGTCGATGCGTCCTTTGAAACTGAGATGGTCGTCAACCCAGTCTTTGTTGGCCTGATCCCAGGCGGCAATCTGGTCAAAATGGAAAATTCCCAGACCCTTCAAAATTCCTTCGATCTTCGGACCAACGCCCTTAATCCGCTTCAAATCGTCAGCACTTCCGCCGCGCGCTTCTGCCAGCATAGCTGGTTTGCTGGCTACAGACACCGGAGCATCAGATTTGGCAGGCGCAGCTTTTTCAGGTTTTTTGGCAGCCTTGGCGCCAGAGGAAGAAGCAGAATCTGTCTTTTGTGCTGCTGCTTTTTCAGGCTTTGGAGCCGTTGTCTGCTTCGCTGGCTTAGGCTTGGGCTTGGTCGTCGCCGTTTTTGCCGTCTTGGGCTTGGGCTTG
>Ga0163215_100815_pt1 | contig 33321 bp, 34 predicted proteins | sample SynspAceP_FD_185934 | JGI IMG/M metagenome (GOLD analysis project Ga0163215, IMG submission 185934) | Saline lake microbial communities from Ace Lake in Antarctica - Synechococcus sp. Ace-P (Hybrid Assembly) | ecosystem: Environmental > Aquatic > Non-marine Saline and Alkaline > Saline | place...
AACCAGCAGCTTCCGCAGTCCGCCTTGGGCAGCAAAACACCCTTGCAGGCGATGAAGGACTGGCACAAACTCAAACCAGAGCTGTTCAAGAAACAGCCGTACTACCGTCCGGGATGTGACACCTATGGACATCCGCCCGTGACCTTTTGCAAATGGGGCTCGGTTCTGCGCATATTATCAAAGCCGTAAGATCAGGAGGTCCCGTGTCACTCTTCTTTATCCTCGCCTTGCCCTTTTTTGGCGCATTGTTGCCCGGATTGATGAACGCGGCAGGTCGCTCGGCTACTGCTGGCGTGACGTTCACCGTAACGCTCGCGGCCTTTATCGGCCTGCTGACCAACCTTCCGTCGGTAATGGCAGGCGAGGTGGTGATGGCGCGGGTCGACTGGATCCCGACACTGGGGCTAAACTTCACGTTGATGCTGGACGGGCTGGGGTTTTTCTTTGCCCTGCTGATCCTCGGCATCGGGCTTTTAATCATTGCCTATGCGCGCCACTACCTCAGCCGCGAAGACAATATGGGCGAGTTCTTCACCTACCTGCTGCTGTTCCAAGGCGCGATGGTTGGCATCGTGCTTAGCGATAACATACTGCTTTTGCTGATCTTCTGGGAACTAACGTCGCTGTCGTCCTTCCTGCTAATCGGCTACTGGAAGCATTTGCCTGCGGGCCGCCAGGGCGCTCGAATGGCGCTGACGGTCACAGGCATGGGCGGCCTAGCAATGATCGGTGGAATGCTGATCCTTGGCCAGATCGTGGGCAGCTATGACTTGAGCGTCATCCTGCAAAACCGCGAGTTAATCCAAGCCGATCCGCTTTATGTCCCCGCTCTGCTTCTGATCCTGCTGGGTTGTTTCACCAAATCCGCCCAGTTCCCCTTCCACTTCTGGTTGCCCCACGCGATGGCAGCACCCACGCCCGTGTCGGCCTATTTGCACTCGGCCACGATGGTGAAAGCCGGTATTTTCTTGATGGCGCGCATGTGGCCTGTCCTGTCCGGCACGCCAGAATGGTTCGTCATTGTGACCAGCGCCGGGTTGATAACCATGGTGCTCGGCGCTGTGATTGCCCTGTTCAAGCACGACCTGAAGGCGCTTTTGGCGTTCTCGACCGTCAGCCATCTGGGCCTGATCACGATGCTTCTGGGCACGGGCACGGCTTTCGGGGCGATGGCGGCAATATTCCACATCCTCAACCACGCGACATTCAAAGCGGCTTTGTTCATGTCGGCGGGCATCATCGACCACGAAGCGCATACACGCGACATTCGAAGGCTCGGCGGCTTGCGCATTTTGATGCCCGTGACCTTTGTGATCGTAACGCTGGCGGCTTTGTCGATGGCGGGCATTCCGCTGCTCAACGGCTTTTTGTCCAAAGAGATGATGCTCGAGGAGGCCAATCATACCATCCTGTTCAACAGCCAGTGGCTGGTCCCGGCCTTGGCAACAATCGGTTCGCTGTTCTCCGCCGCCTATTGCTTCCGCCTGATCGGCCATGTGTTCCTCGGCCCGGTGCGCGATGACTATCCGGCCAAGCCCCACGATCCCGGTGCGGGCCTTTGGTTGCCACCTGCACTGTTGATGATCCCAGTTATCCTGATCGGCGTCGCGCCCTTCTTGGCCGAGCCGTTCGTCAAGCTGGTCACGGCTTCGGTGCTGGGGGGCGAGGCGCAGATGCCCTCGGCCCATTTCAAGATCTGGCACGGTTTGGTGCCTGCGCTTTACATGTCGATCATTGCTGTGCTCGGCGGTCTGGTCATGCTGGCGCTGTTCAAACCCGCCCTGCGCCTGTGGGAGGCAACGCCGCGCCCTGAGGCCAAGGTGATTTTCGACGCAATCGTCGAGACTTCTGCCCGCCTTGCCAAGCTCCTGATCTTGCCTTTGCACAACGGGGCGTTCACGCGATATGCGGCCATCGGGACTGTAACGATTGTTGTTGCGGGCTTTTACGCTTGGGCCACTGGCACCGTTGGCGCACCAACGCAAACGCCCAGACCTGCGGGGCCCGTCCTGATCGCGGGGTGGTTCATGTTGGTGGCCGCAACCGCGGGGATGGTGTTCATGCACCGCAATCGCTTCTTGTCGCTGATCCTGATCGGGATTGTCGGCCTGATGGTCTCAATTGGGTTCGTGTTCTTCAGCGCACCCGATCTGGCGATGACGCAGTTCACGGTCGAGGTGGTGACGATCATCCTCATGCTGCTTGCGCTAAACTTCCTGCCGAAACACACGCCGGTGGAAAGCTCGGTTCTGCGCCGCGTGCGGGATGCCGGGATCGCCATCGCGGGCGGTCTGGCGAGTTTCGCATTGGCCTATCATTACCTTCTGCGCGACGCGACCGGCGCAGCGATCTCGGACTTTCATCTGGCCAATTCCTACAAAGGCGGCGGCGGCACCAATGTGGTTAACGTCATTCTCGTGGACTTCCGGGGTTTTGACACCTTTGGCGAGATTATCGTGCTCAGCATCGCGGCCCTGCTTATCTACGCGTTGACCGAAACACTGCTCGGCGGACCTGTGCGCGCACGTCTGCTGAACCGTCAGCCCGATCAGGCCCAAGCTGGCGGTAGGCACCCGATGATGATGGTCGTGCTGACACGCGGCATGATGCCCGTCGCGCTAATGGTCGGCTTCTACATCTTCCTTAGCGGCCATAACGAGCCCGGCGGCGGCTTTATTGCAGGCCTGATCGTATCGATCGCGGTGGTGATGCAGTATATGGCCAGCGGGTTTATTTGGGCCTCGGACCGTTTGCGATACCCCTACCACGGGGTCATTGGCGCGGGCGTCCTGATTGCCGGATTGACGGGCATCGGGTCTTGGTTCGTGGACAAGCCGTTCCTAACCTCGGACTTCACTTACGTGCGCATTCCCCCGTTCGAGAAGTTCGAACTGGCCACTGCCGCGCTCTTTGACGTTGGCGTATTCTTGTCGGTCGTCGGGGCCGTGATGCTTTCGCTGGAAAGCTTCTCTCGTCTGGCGCGGCGCAGCTATACGCCAGACACCGAGTATCCGATGGACATCGACCCGTCCCGCAACACCTCACCTTCGGTCGAGACTTTGAAGGAGGGCGTGTAGCATGGAGTTCTTGCTTGCATCTGCCATTGGCATCATGACCGCTGCAGGGATCTACCTGATCCTGCGCCTACGGACTTTCCCGGTGATATTGGGCATTTCGCTGCTGACCTATGCGGTCAATATTTTCTTGTTTATCTCTGGACGGGTCACAATCGGCGCGCCCCCGGTGCTGCGCGACAACGTGACGGTCTATACTGATCCATTGCCACAAGCGCTGGTGTTGACGGCCATCGTGATCTCGTTTGGTATGACGGCTGTTGTGGTGATGATTGGTCTTGGCGCGTTCCTCGGATCCGACAACGACCATGTGGACGACCAATCCGAGACCCCCGAAGATCAGGCGGAGGGCAAATCATGACCCATTGGCTGATCGCACCCGTTATCTTGCCTGCAATGCTCGCGCCCTTCATAATTCTGGCAGCGCGCTACCATATCGGCATCCAACGCGTGTTCTCCATGGTCGGTGTGATGACGCTGATCATAATCACAGGTGCGCTCGCGTGGGAGACGTCAGACGGCACCATCATGATCTATCAGCTCGGCGACTGGTCAGCCCCTTTTGGGATCGTTTTAGTCGGCGATAAGCTGTCAACGATGATGGTGCTGCTGACGGCCGTCATGGCGCTGTTTGTGCTACTCTACGCCATAAGTTCCGGCTGGGATGATCGCGGGTGGCATTTCCACGCGCTGTTCCAGTTTCAATTGATGGGGATCATGGGCGCGTTTTTAACGGGCGACCTGTTCAACCTGTTTGTGTTTTTCGAGGTGCTGCTGATCGCCTCATACGGCCTGATGATCCACGCGGGCGGCAATGCGCGGCTGCGCGCGGGCGTGCAATACGTGCTGTTCAACCTGATCGGCTCGACACTGTTCCTGTTCGCGCTGGGGTCGATTTATGCCGAGACGGGCACGCTGAACATGGCCGATCTGGCAAACCGGGTCGCCATGATCAGCCCCGAAGATACGGTTGGCATTCGTGTCGCGGCCGTCCTGTTGCTGCTGGTCTTCGCGATCAAAGCCGCCCTAGTGCCCCTGCATTTCTGGCTGCCGTCCAGCTATGCCGAGGCGCCTGCCCCCGTTGCAGCCCTGTTCGCGATCATGACCAAGGTGGGTGCCTATGCGATCATCCGGGTCTATACGATGATCTTTCCGCCCGACCTTGAAGTCACATCTGGCTTGCACGTGCAGTGGTTGCTGCCAGCCGCCCTAGTATCGCTGGCCATCGGAATGATGGGGGTGCTCGCAGCCAAAAGACTAGATCGGTTAGCGGCATTTTCTGTCATCGGCTCCATGGGGATGGTGATGATTGCGATCTCGCTGTTTACGCCCGAAGGCATTGCGGCAGCCCTTTACTACATCGTGCATTCAACCTTGGCAGGGGCGGCGTTGTTTCTGATCTGTGATCTGGTGCGCACCGGACGCGCCGATCTGAACCTGACGCCGCAACCGCCCATTGCGGGCACGGCGCTGACGGCGGCGCTGTTTTTCGCAGCTGCTATTGCGATGGCGGGCTTGCCGCCCTTGTCGGGCTTTATTGGCAAGCTGTTGGTGCTGGATGCGGCTGTGGACTCGGATCTTGTGGTCTGGATCTGGGTGATTGTGCTGGGATCCAGCTTGATCAGCATCTTGGGGTTTGCGCGCGCGGGCAGCATCGTGTTCTGGAAGGCCCACAGCATCTCGCCGCCCGAGGACGCCCCTGCGACGCAGTGCCCAACAACGCTGTCTTATGTGGCTGTGGGCGGGTTGCTGTCGTTGCTGGCTGCCCACACGATCTTTGCAGGTCAGGTGCACAGCTATACCTCGACGATTGCCGCACAGCTGTTCAACCCGCAGCCCTATATCTCTATCGTGCTGGACACGCCCGGTAAGCTGAGCACGCCTTCGGAGGATCACTGACATGGCACGCGCGTTTAATTGGCTCATCCCGCATCCGCTTTTGACATTCATACTGGCGGTCGTTTGGATGCTTTTGCAAAATGACGTATCTGCTGGCATGGCCGTGTTCGGCGTCATCCTCGGGATCATCATTCCGTGGAGCACCTCGATCTGGTGGCCCGACACCCCCAAAGGGTTTCGGATTGGGCGCATGATCACCTACAGCCTCATTGTGATTTGGGACATTCTGGTCGCCAATATAGAGGTCGCCTGGATTGTCCTAACGGTCCCAAACGCGAAGCTAAGACCTGCCTGGGTCACCATTCCGCTTGAGTTGCGCGAACCTGAGGCGATCACCCTGCTTGCGGGAACGATTACCCTGACCCCCGGCACCGTATCAGCCGATCTTTCGGATCAGGGACACAGCTTGCTGGTCCATGTGTTGCATACCCATGACCCAGAAGCGGTGCGCGATGACATCAAAATACGCTACGAGCGCCGTCTATTGGAGATTTTCACATGATGTTTGCGGAAGACCTGATGGGATTTGCACTCGCCATCACCTATGCGACGCTTGCCCTTGCCCAAATTTTTTCCATGGTGCGGCTGGTTCTAGGCCCGACCTCCGGGGACCGGATTCTTGCCCTTGATACGATGGTGATCAATTCGTTGGGTTTGGTCATCGTGCTGGGCATATCCCAAGGCGTGCAGATTTACTTTGAGGTCGCATTGTTGATTGCGATGCTGGGTTTCGTGTCGACCGTCGCACTTGCGCGCTTTATTCTGCGGGGGGACATCATCGAATGACCGCTCAGATAATCGGAACCTATGCCGTCGCACTCTCTTTGCTCATCGGGTCAGCCTTTGTCTTTATTGGCGTGCTCGGGCTTCTCAAGTTCAACGATCCCATGACGCGCCTGCATGCCCCGACGAAGGTCGGAACCGTCGGGATCGGCATGTTGCTGATCGCCTCAATCATCCACTCGTTCGTGCTGGGCGAGCCTTCCACGCATGAAATCCTAATCATGGCGTTTCTGTTCGTGACCGCGCCGATCTCCGCCAACTTCATTGCGAAGGTCAACATCCACCGCAAGGTGTGCGAGACCCCACCACCCCCCGAGAATGACGAGACATGGTCTACGCTTAGAGCGCCAGAGGACGAGCGGGAGGTTCACGCCGAAAAGCTTGCAAACGACTAGGCAGCGGCGGCTGTGTTGGGCGAAGTAACCTTTCGGTGCGAGTGTATTTACCACGCAAGATCGAATCAGATATGCACCGTGTCCGTCACGCGACCATGAAAACATCGTAGCGCGTTGATTTTCCTAGTATTTTATGAGAACACGACCGTATTCCATTGATCGGATCAGCCTTCGCGGGCCATTTCAAAACCACTCGATTGCGCGCAGTCTCGAGCGCCACGCGCACCAAATCACAAGCATCATCATCCGTCCCGACGATCTCGCGGACTTGTCGTAACTCGCGCTTTACCAGCGCAGAGTTGTTGCGGGGGGGATGCATCGGATCAATCAAAATTGCTTCGCCAGACAACTCAGGCAGCAAGTCTTTGGCGTCGCCCTTCATCAGCGTCATACGCCCAATAATCTCGCGGAATTCGCCTCCTTCTTGAACGGCCCGTTTCATGCCTTGGACCAACAAGGAATGCATTTCCTCCGACCGCTCGATCAACACAACCTGCGCTCCCAGCGATGCCAATAAAAACGCGTCGCGCCCCAAACCCGCCGTCGCGTCAACAATCATTGGGGTTTTGCCCGCGCGCAATCCCATCGCTTTTGCCAACGCTTGCCCCCGCCCGCCTCCAAACCGGAGCCGGTGTGCAACCGCACCGCTGACAAAATCAACCCGCAACGCACCAGCAGCCTGCGTCATAGCCGGTTGAGCGCCGTTTCACGCGCCGGCTTGAAACCCAACAAACAGGTTCCGTCAATTTTCCTAGCAATGGCCAATTTCTATCCCGTTCACAGTTCAAGCTGACCTTGTTGCACCACAACCGTCCTGCCGCAAAGTTACGTCTACACCTTGTCCGCCTCAATCAAATTTCCACTGACAGAACTCTGTGTCTTGGTGGGCGAACCAACTTCCATACATCCCCTCTGCCTTAAGCTATGTAGTGCAACAAAACCCTTTCGTGCCAGCAACCCCATGGCCGTTGTTCTGAACTAACCTTACAAGGGTATTATCAGAACGCAGACGTGCAACGCGGCCGCTGCGAAATAGGAAGCCTGCCCATGGTCGAGCCAGAAACATTTACGTTCCTTGCAGATCTCGCAAGCAACAACCGCAAGGCGTGGATGGACACGCACCGCAATGAACGCGACGACGCCATGCGCAATTTCACCGGCATCGCGCTGACACTGCACGACTACGCTGATCGCTTTGATTCCTTCGTGGCGGGTGCGGGCATCAAACCCAAGCAAAGCTATACCAAGTTCTTTCAGGAGCCGCGCGAGCGTGTCGGGCGCGCTCTGTATCGCGCGGACGTGGATGTGTTTGCCAATGCCGGACATCCATCGGAGGACTTCGGATACTACCTCCATATCGAGCCTGGAAATTGCTACGCAGGTGCTGCCCTTTTCCAACCCTCCAAGGCGGCGCTTGCGCGGTTGCGCGCGCGCCTGGTCGATGATCCGCAGGGTCTGCAAGAGATATTGTCCGATCCAGAGTTCAAGACGACCTGCCCGGATGGAGTGGTCACACGAAAGGCACTGAGCGTCGTGCCAGAGGGCTTCCTAAGTAGCGATCCCGCAGCGCCCTACCTGAAAATGGTCGGTCTGGGATGCCGTAAAGACCTGCCGGATGCGCTTCTGCTTGAAGACGAGGTGATCGATTTGCTGATCGAGATCTTTCGCGCGGCCAGCCAACTCGTGCGCTACTTCGACTGACGCTTCGGTTGGCGCGATTGCCACATTATCTGCATCGATTCAGATGTGATTGGTCCCCATAGCTACGGCGCTGACATTTCCCGCAGTTGGACGGTCGGCGACGGCAAACCAAACGATGATCAACGCAGGCTCTATTCTTAGGCGCACGAACAGGTCCAGCGCAATCTGGAGCTGTTTATACGCGGGCGCACCGGATGCCCGAAGAATACAAAGCGCTAGAGCAGCCCGCGATTGCCCATGGCAGCGGTCTTTGCAACGAATTTCCCTTGTTGATCCATTCCGACAAAACCCACGCAAAGGGACATGATGGCATCCCTGAACCGGGACGCGCGGCAAGGCCGGGATTCGCTGGTTGATCAGCGCAATTCTGGACGAAATCGAGTGACATTAGTTCAAACCCCTCAACGAAATCAATCTCTTGCTGAGATCTGCCCTAGGGAACATCTCGAAATTAACACAACGGCCCCGAGGTGCGAAATCAGAACTTCACCCATGAGCGGCGGCGGAGGTTTTGTTCTGCATGACCCGTGGAAATTAGACCCGAATGTCGATGGCCTAGAAAGCCACTGCCGTGGAAAGGCATTGTAAATTAGTGCGACTCCTGCGTAGGTCAAGAGAATGACCGGGGGTGTCTAGGCGAAAATGAAAGATAATCAAACGGACACCTTTCTGCGTTTCGACAACGTCAAGAAAAGCTACGATCAGAAAAACCTTGTGGTCAAAGGTTTTGATATGGACGTCAAAAAGGGCGAGTTTATCACCCTGCTTGGACCGTCTGGGTCTGGTAAAACCACCGTCCTGATGATGCTCGCCGGGTTCGAAAGCGTCACGTCGGGCGACATTTCCATCGCCGGCAAGTCGATCAACAATACCGCCCCGAACAAACGAAACATCGGCATGGTCTTTCAGAGCTACGCCTTGTTTCCGCATATGACCGTGGCTGAAAACCTAGCCTATCCGCTAGCCGTTCGCAAAATGGCGAAAGCCAAGATCAAAGACCGCGTGGCTGAATACCTCCAACTGGTAGAGCTGTCAGATTTTGGCAATCGCCGCCCCGGACAACTGTCCGGCGGACAGCGCCAGCGCGTCGCTTTGGCCCGCGCAATGATATTTGAGCCGACCTTGATCTTGATGGACGAACCTCTTGGCGCGCTCGATAAAAACCTGCGCGAACAGATGCAGTTTGAGATTACGCGCCTGCACAAGCAGATAGGCTTCACGGTCATCTACGTCACTCATGACCAAACCGAAGCGCTGTCGATGTCCAGCCGTATCGCCGTGTTTAACGACGGGGTCGTGCAACAATGTGCGCCGCCAGCTGAGCTTTATGAGCGTCCGGCAAATGCCTTTGTCGCGGACTTTATCGGAGAGAATAACTTTGTTCCCGGCAAGGTCACGAAGTTGCAGGGCGACATGGCGCAAGTGAAGACAGATAGCGGAACAATCCAGGCGCAGTTGTCCGACGGATTGACTGCGGGCGCGCCGTGCCGCGTCTCAATCCGGCCCGAAAAGCTGTTTATCCATCCCACCAATCATGCCCATGACAACGCCCTGAACGTGCGTTTCAATACGCGGATCTATGTGGGTGATTTTATTCGTTACTATTTCAAGCTGCCTGACGGCACCGACATTATTGTCAAGGTTCTCAACGATTTATCCGCGCCAGAGTTTGCCGATGGCGCAGAAGCCCAGCTGCTTTGGCTGGCATCCGATTGCATCGCCTTCCCGACTGGCTAGGCGAAATAGGGCAAACCGGGGCCCTGCAAAACACCCGGATTAAAAAGGGAGAAACCGATGAAAAAACATCTGACGTTACTTGCCACCTTGGCGCTGACTGCCAGCCCCCTCGCGGCCCAAGACCTAACGGTCACATCATTCGGCGGGGCGTACGGCGCCGCGCAGCAAAAGCACATGATAGACCCGTTCATGGCTGAAACAGGCGTAAACGTCTTGTTTGAAGACTACGGCGGCGGCATCGCCGAGATGAAGGCGCAGGTCGAAGCAGGCAACATCCTGTGGGACGTCGTCGACATTGAGGTCATCGACCTCGAGCGCGCGTGTGCCGAAGGTTATCTTGAGGTTCTCGATCATAGCGTTCTGCCCGACGGTGACGATGGCACGGCTGCCGCCGATGACTTCATCCCCGATGCGCTCGCCAATGAATGTGGCGTCGGCAACATCGTGTGGTCCGTGGTCTTTGCCTACAACACCGACAATGGCCCCGGCCCGCAATCCATCGCGGACTTTTTTGACGTAGAGGCCTTCCCTGGCAACCGTGGCCTGCGCAAGCGTCCACAGGTGAACTTGGAATGGGCCCTGATCGCGGATGGCGTCGCACCTGCGGATGTTTACGACGTGCTGTCGACAGAGGAAGGGCAGGCGCGTGCGTTTGCCAAGCTCGGCACCATTAAGGAAAACATCGTTTGGTATGATAGCTGGTCGCAGGCCCCTGTTTTGCTGAATGATGGTGGTGCATCCATGGTGCAATCTGCCAATGGGCGCATTTTTGCGGCTATGCAGGACGAGAATGCCCCCTTCGCAATTGTCTGGGACAGCCATGTCTATGACCTGGACGTTTGGGCAATCATGAAAGGCACGCCGAACAAAGATCTGGCGATGGATTTCATCAATTTCACAACCCGCACAGTTCCACTGTCAGGGATGCAGGATGTCGCCTATGGCCCGCCACGCCTCTCGGCTCAGGCCCTTTTGCCTGACAGCGTGAAGCAAGACCTGCCAACCGCCCACATTGATGAGGGGCTGAAAGCCGACGGTATCTTCTGGGCTGACTTTGGCGAAAGCCTTGGTGAGAAGTTCAACGAGTGGCTGTTGCAATAAGTCACTGTTCCCCGCGCCGGTTTTCGGCGCGGGGGCAACCGGGCATCATATCATGACCAGCACTGCGCATACATTGAACCCCGAAGACGCAGCCAACGCCGCGCGCGATGTGCGCAAGCGCAGGCTACAAGCGTTCTTGTTCGTGGCACCCTTATTGGTCTTCATCACATTCGCCTTCGTGGCTCCGATCACGACGATGCTCTATCGCAGCATTCACAATCCCACGGTCGCAAACCTTGTACCGGACACGCTGACCGCCCTTGAGGAATGGTCCGGCGACACCGTCCCTGACGTTGCCATCCTGACCATGTTCGCAGCTGATCTAAAGCGCATGGCCAATGATCGCACGTCCGGCCGCCTTGCCGATGAAATCAATCGCGCCTTGCCCGGCATGTCGAGTGTTATTAAATCCACAGCGCGCGGTCTGCGCCGCGTGGATGACGCTGAGATTGCGGCGAACGGTGCGACCCTATTGCTTGCAGCTAACGACCGTTGGAGCGATCCGGCCACATGGCGCGCATTGAAAGCCGCCGGACCTATCTACTCTTCCAGCTACTACCTAACCTCCATTGATCTCGAACGTGCGGCGGATGGCAGTATCGTCCAGCGCGACACGCAGATTTACGTGCAACTCTATACCAAGACCTTGCGTATGGCGCTGATCATCACTGTGCTGACGGTGCTGTTGGGCTACCCTCTGGCGTTTTTCATGGCGCATGCGTCTGATAGTATGGCAAATTTCCTAATGGTGTTTGTTTTGCTGCCCTTCTGGACGTCGCTGCTGGTGCGCACGACCGCGTGGATCGCGCTGCTGCAAACGAACGGTGTGGTGAATTCAATCTTGATGGCGGTAGGGATCACAAACGAGCCCCTTGATATGCTCTACAGAGAATTCTCGACAGTCATCGCAATGACCCACATCCTGCTGCCGTTCATGGTGCTGCCGCTCTATGCGGTGATGCGCGGGATCGACAACAGCTATATGCGCGCTGCGATATCCATGGGCAGCAGCCCCCTTGGCGCATGGTACAAGATTTACTTACCGATGAGCTTGCCGGGATTGTCCGCAGGCGCGCTTTTGGTGTTCATCATCTCAGTGGGCTACTACATCACGCCCGCCTTGGTCGGCGGCACGGATGGGCAGATGATTTCCAATATCATCGCGTTCCACATGCAGGTGTCCAACAACTGGGAACTGGCCGCAGCGCTGGGGTCGATCTTGTTGATCCTCATTCTGCTGCTGTACTGGTTGTTTGACCGCTTTGTCGGCACCGACAATATTAAGCTGGGATAGAGTATGAAACGCTTTCCCGAATATTACACTTTCTGGCACATCGCGGGTCATTACGGGCTGCGGGTCACCGCGTTTGTGGTGCTGCTCTTCTTGATGCTGCCGATCCTCGTTATCATGCCCTTGTCGTTCAACTCTGAGCCGTTCTTCACATTTACCGAAGGCATGCTCTCGCTTGATCCAGAGGCCTACTCGCTGCGTTGGTATCAAGAGATCGTGGACGATCAAAAATGGCGATTGGCAATTCGCAACAGCTTCATCGTTGGGATATTCGCGGCAATCATCGCAACCACCCTTGGCACCTTGGCCGCCGTTGGCCTGTCATCGCCATGGATGCCCTATAAGCGGTTGATCACCGCCCTTTTGCTGTCCCCAATGATCGTGCCGCTGATCATCATCGCGGCGGGCATGTTCTTTTTCTACACCCAGTTCAATCTGGTCGGCACGTTCACTGGCCTGATCATCGCCCATGCGGCACTCGGGGTGCCGTTCGTCATCATCACGGTCACAGCAACGCTTGCCGGGTTTGACCGAACTCTATTTGTCGCGGGCCTCAGCCTTGGCGCATCGCCGGTCAAAGTGTTCTTCGACGTCGTGATCCCCCTCATCCGGCCCGGCGTGATATCGGGCGGCCTGTTCGCTTTCGTGACTTCGTTTGATGAGGTCGTGCTGGTTCTATTTCTAGCAGGGCCAGAGCAACGGACAATTCCACGACAGATGTTTTCGGGACTGCGTGAACAGATCAACCCAACAATCCTTGCCGTTGCGACCCTACTGGTCGTCTTGTCCGCCGCTCTGCTTTTCACACTCGAAGCTTTGCGCAGGCGCTCGGCACGCCTGAGCGGAGCCGGATAGGCTAATCGCCCAAGAACTGGTCAAGAACCACGCCCGCCACCTGCGCCGTCTGCTCCCATCCAGGCAACGCGGCACCGGCTCGGCCCGCTGCCGCAGCCATCTGTGCTCGCAATCCCCGATCCGCCAGAAGTTGGTCCAACGCCTTGGCGAATGCCTCGGGGTTTTCGGGTTCCACCAGCATTCCGGCAGCCTTCGCCACCGTGTCCGGCACTGCGCCGGTCTGGCATGAAACGATGGGCAGGCCGTGGGCCATTGCCTCGTCAAAGACGATTCCGTAGCCTTCGTAGCGCGTGGCCAGCGCAAAGATCGCCGCCTGACCATAAAGCCTGGCCAGCGCATCTTCGTCCACGCGCCCGGCAAAGCGAACCCGACCAGCCAAACCAAGCTGCGCATGCAACTGCTCCAGCTCAGCCGCGTGTGCCGCGTCATAGCGCGCCCCAACAATCACGGCCTGCCATTCTTGACCCTCAAGCAACGCAAGCGCCCGCAGCAGGATATCGTGCCCTTTGCGTGGATGCTGAATACCCACCGACAGGATCAGTGGCGGGCCTGCGGGCGCAGTCTGGACGATGGGCTGGACAGTGCCCGGACGCGCGATGGTGATGCGGTCGGGTGAGACGCCATAGTCTGAGGTCAGCAGCGCCGCAGTATGCGGACTGGGCACCAGTATATGGGCGGCAAGGCCCAGATTATCGCGCTCAGTTCGGTAAAAATGGTGCCGCTGCGCCGCATCAAGCCCGCTTTCATGGGCAAGTGGATGATGGATCATTGCGACGATGGGTGCCGTCATCCGGGCCAACACGCTCGTGTCAATCGAGCCGAAGACAAGCCCGTCAAGAATGACAGGGCGCTCAGGATCGATAACGGCAAGCCGCATTGCGGCGTCGTCCATATCCGCTTGTGTTGGGTCAGGAAATGACGCGCCAAGTTGAATATGCGCCACATCACGCCCCTGCGCGCGCAACCCTTCCAGCAAGCGGCGTTCGTAAATATAGCCGCCAGTCAACGTGTTGATGTCGCCTGGAATGGCGAAGGCAGCGGGGCGCGGGGTCATGCCAATTGCTCGGGCGCGTAGACGCGCAGCACGCGCGCCTCGATCAGGCCAACACCAGCATACCCCAGCGCCGAGAGCGCGGTGACCAAGGCGACTGCACTCCACAGCATGTCATAATCTGACAGTGAGGCCGATAGCGCCATAAGGCTGCCGATACCATTTCCGGTGGCCAACCACTCAACGACAGTGACCGCGAGAACCGAGCCTGGCACGCCCATGCGGGCCGCTGCAAAAAAGGCAGGCACCATCGCCGGAATATGCACGCGCATGAGGCGTTGAACCCGGCTTGCGGCATAGCTGTCGAACACGTCGATTACTTGGCCGGGCGCTTGGCGGAGGCCATGAATGCAGGCAACGAGTGTAGGAAAGAAAATCATCACCGCGACAAGAACAACGGTCCCGACGGCCCCCCGCCCAAGCAGCAGAACGATAAGCGGTGCCGTGGTGACAATGGGCACCGAGCGCAAAGCAATGGCGACAGGCATTGCCGTGCCCGCGACCGCCGGGACCAGCACGAACAGGATCGCAAGTCCTGCGCCCGCGATCAGACCCGCAACGTATCCGGGAACAAGAAACACCGCCGTCTCAGAAAGTGCTGCAAGAAGTGTGGCGCGCGTTTGTGCCGCGTCCGAGGCCCAAACCAGTGCGCGCAGCACATCGGCAGGCGTTTTCGCAAAAAACGTGTTGAGGTCGAAGATCGCGATGGCCCCCCACCAAAGGACGAGGATTGTGAAAACAACCCCTAGAACGGAGCCGCCCAAGCGAGAACGCTGAGCGTCGGCACGCGGCGGTGCCAAGATGATAGGTGGTGCGTCGCGCAGCACATGCTGTGCCAGCGCGCCAATGCCCAGATAGGCCAGCGCAGCAACAGCCGTCGCCACCGTTGCCAGCGCCCATGTCATCTCGACGTCAAGTGCGCGCATGGCTCGTATCGTCAACACGCCCATGCCGCGCTCGGCGCCGGTGAACTCGCCCACCATCGCCCCAAGAAAGGCGGCAGGTGCCGCGATCTGGAGCCCGCTGAACAAATAGGGCAGCGATGCCATGAGCCGAATATGAACCAGCGCGGCGATGGAGCCACGCCCATAACTTCGGATCAAGTCGAACCAAGCCGAGGGCGCGGCGCGCAGGCCGACAAGCAACGGGATTAAGGTGGTATAATAAACCGCCAGCGCCGCCAGTGCGATCTGCGGCCCATCGCCGGGCCCAAAGATGACGCGCAAGATCGGCCCCGTCGCCACCAAAGGCAGACAGAACACCACCAGCGCGACACCCAGCACGACGCGCTCACACCGAGGCCAGATCAGCGCGATGCCCGCAAGAATCAGGGCTGCGACGTTGCCAATGACAAATCCTGCGGCGGCGTTGGAAAGGGTCTCTGTTAGGGCGCGCAGCATCAGGCCACGGTTCTCCACCAGATACACCGCAACCTCCGAGGGGGCCGCGAGGACAAAAGCATCCGTGAGCGCGCGCGCGGCCACTTCCCATCCAAACAGGACAAGCAAAAGGCCGAACCCTGTGGCGCGCGCCGACCTCGGTCCGGTCACAGCAGAAGCCGCATGGTCGGGGGCACCGGTCATTTGGGCACGACCACGCCGCGCGAAAGCGCCTCAAATATCGCATCCACCACTGCCCCGAATTCAGGGCGGCGGGCATCCTCAGGTACGCGGGGGCGCGGCAATTCAACTGCGATGTCGAGCACAATTCCTGCCGGACGCGGTGACAGAACGATGACCCGGTCCGACAGCATCACCGCCTCATTGACCGAATGAGTGACGAGGATCGTGGTGGTGCCGCGCGCCTCCCAGATGCGGGGAAGGTCTTGGGCCAATTGCCGCCGTGTCAACTCATCAACCGCACCGAACGGCTCATCAAGTAGCAGCAGACGCGGCTCGGTCGCCAAAGCGCGCGCAATCGCAGCGCGCTGGCGCATACCGCCCGATAGCTCTGCCGGGCGCGTCTCGGCGAAGCCCTCGAGCCCCACCAGTGCGATCAACTCATCGACGGCGTCGCGGTCAACTTTCCGACGCGCAAGCAACAACGCCAACTCGATATTACCGCGCACGCTGCGCCATGGCAGCAGCGATGGATCTTGGAACGCAACCGACAGACCCGCTTGGCGCAGCATTTCCGAAGGCGGCTGGCCGCCAATCTCGATCCGTCCTGCGGTCGGGGTCTCTAAGCCCGCAATCAGCCGCAACATCGTGGACTTGCCGCACCCCGAGGGCCCGACAAGTGCTGTAGTTTGCCCCGGCGCAAAGGAAATATCTGTAGGCCTGACGGCTTCAAGCCCGTCGGGCCAGACCTTCGCCAGACCCGCACATGTTACGCTTGGCGGTCCGTCCAGATTATCCGCCATGGACCTCTTCGAGGATCGAGCGGTCCCAAAGGTCCGGCGTCACCGTCCGGTCAAGAAGCGCGAGGGTTTCGATATTTGCCGCGACAGTCTCGTCCGTCCACCAGCCAAAGCCGTTGGCATCTGTGAGGTCCGAGAACATCAACGGCACTTGTCGCGCGGCCTGCAACTGCTGTGTCTCAAGGTCGAGCCCGGCATCTGGATACAGGCGCAGGGTCAACGCAGCGGCTGCATCGGTGTCGGCGCGGTAGGCGTCCCAGCCCCGCACTTCGCCGCGCATCATCGACACCAGATCATCCCGGCGGTTGGCCAGACTATCTTGCGTGGCGATGTAGGTCTGCGAATGCACCGCATAGCCATAATCGGCCATGAGCATCGTTAGGCTTTCGACACCCTGCATTGTCATGGCGACAGGCAGATCAGTTTCCCAGCAAAGCAGGCAATCGACCTCACCGGACAGCAGCGGCTGCGCTGAATACTGCGTTGGCACGATCTCAATCGCGTTTATATCCACGCCGTTCAGGACGCAGAGCGCTTGCAGGACGGGCGTGTTGGCAAGCGCCATACCGATGCGCTTTCCGACCAGATCGGCAGGCGCGTTCACTGGATTTGCGGGCAGCGATGCGATGACAAACGGGTTTTTCTGCATTGCGACGCCCAGAATGCGGAAGGGCGCGCCTTGCTCTACTGCCGCAGCGGTATAGTCAGCCGCCGAGATTCCGATCAGGGCCGAGCCTGAGATAACCGACGGTTCCACGGGCGCATTCGGCCCGCCGGGCAAGAGCGCCACATCAAGACCTTCCTCGGCCCACCATCCGCTATCGGACGCGATGTAGCTGCCTGCAAACTGCGTTGAATGTAGCCAAGACAATTGCAACGCCGCCATCTTGGATTGCGCCAAAGCTCTGCGCGGTGAAATTCCCAGCGATGCTATGCCAAGGGCCGCTGCGCCCGATCCAATCAGGCTGCGGCGTGTCAGATGTGTTCGTTCGGTCATGGGTGATCCTATCATATTTATAAGGCTAGGCGAATTGGGTCGATTGGCAAGGCCAGCGTCTTTGGCATGGTCATTTCGATGCGCGGCACGGCCGCACGGTTAAGATTTCATCGTGCTTGGCGCGGAGCTGAGGCCTGTTAGAACAAACCCCGGCAGAACCGACGCGAGAAAGATCAGCCCAAAAGCAACGCTGGTGGCGAGCCCTTCTGTTGCCGTCGCGCCAGCGATGGGGAAAAGCGCTGCGGCCGCCCCTTCGCGCAGGCCCCAACCGCTGATTGTTATCGGGATTAGCATTGTCAGAAGGATTAGTGGGACAAGCGCCAAAGCGGCGACGACCGTAAAGCCGGACCCGATGGCCCAAGCGCAAAAACAAAACGCAGCGATATTGGACAGTGCCGTCCCGAGGCTGAGCCCGATCTGCCACCTGCGCACCTCAGGTGCGGCCAGCGCTTGTACCAGAGGACGGCCCATCATGGACAGCCAACGACCAACCCGGCCTGGCACCAAATGCGCCGTTGTCCAGAGCACAACGACAAGCGCGGTGCCTCCCGTGATCAGCGCCGCCACGGGCACCAAAAGCCATCTGGGCCAGTCGAGCCCGCCGGGCACTGCCAGCGTCGCGAGGAAGGCCACCGCCAGCACGACAAAAATCGCGGTCTGCCCGGCCAAACGCTCGAACACCACCGCTTGGCCCGACGCCATTAACCCGGCTTGCGCGCGCGCCCTAACCGCGCGGCCTGCATCGCCCAAGACACCACCGGGCAACGCCTGATTGACGATCTGTGACAGGTAATACTCGCGCAGCGCCGTGCGCTTGTTGATCTCGATTCCCAGCTGCGCCGCAGTTAGCCGCCAGCGCAGTGCCGACAGAACAGTTTGCAGGGTCAGCGCGATGAAGGCTGCGGCCAGCCAGAGAGGGTCCGCACCTGCAAGACGCCGCGCGGCCTCCGCCCCATCCGCGACATGCCAAAGCAGTACCAGAAGACCGAGCGCCACTGCGATCTGCAATACGCGCAACACATTTGTCCGGACCTTTGGCGGGGTCATCGCCTAGTTCCCCACAATGACTGGCGGGGCCGATGAGAATGCTCCAAGGATCAGGTTGCGCATCCGGTCCATCGGCACAATCGGCATGTCGGGAGGCGGGATAAGCCCAGCAATAAACCCCCATGCCTCAGTGCGCGAGACCAAATGAGCGGGACCGATAATATGGATGGGCACGTCCGAACGCTCGTCCAATGCCACAAAGCCCGCGGCCTGATGGTCGCCCAGAACAATCAAAAGCGGCGGATCTTCGGCATGCTTCTCGGCATAGGCCAACACCGTTTGCAGCGCGTAATCTATGGCAAGGCGGTATTGCGCGCGCACCCGGTCGCGATCGCGCCAAACGACATCGGGCGGATCACCCGCCAGCGCCATCTCGTTGAACACCTGCCCATCGCCGATGACGTCCCAGCTGACAAGTTCGGGCACTGGCACCCACGGCGCATGGGACGAACCTGTGGCCAGTTGCACCATAAGAAGCCTGTCTTGCGGCGGGTCGCGCAGCAGGCGGTCAAGGGCGGCAAAGGTGAACTGGTCAGGCATCGTGACCCAATTGAAGGGCTCGCCGCTATATCCCAAATCAGAAGCGCCAAGGACGGTCTCGAACCCCATGAACGCCGCCTCGGGCCAGTCGAGCGTGATCTGGGGCATAACGGCGGCGGTGTGGAACCCGGCCTCGGCTGCGAGGTGGAACAGCGTTTCGCGTCCCGACACGAGGGCTGCACTGTACCGCGTCTGGTCACCGACCCAAAGCCCGTTGGCGAAGGTCGCGTGTGCCAACCAGCTTTGGCCGCCTCTTGTGGGCGAAGACAGAAAGCCCGAGGCCATCGACAAGCCCAAGTCAGCCAGCCGGATCTCGCCCGCTTCCAGTGTTGGGCGGTGCAGGTCGGCGAAAAGGGGCGTGTCGAAGCTGGTGCGTCCGTAGCTTTCGACGAAAACGATCACCACATCGCGGTCGATGATATCAAGCAACCCCCCGGCCCCGGCATAGGGATCGGCGGCGGCGGCAATCTCAAACATCCGCAGGTCGGCCAGCGTGGCGCGAGCTGTCTGCACACGCTCGATGCCGACGCGCGCGGTGAAGGCGGCACCGGGCACCTGCACTGGCAACTGCCACCGGCCCATAGCGCCTCCGATTTCAGCAGTGGCGACGCCTGCACACAGGACAGCACCAGTGGCCGCGACCCCGCGCAGTCCCCACGAGGACGACGACAGCCGAGCCCAAACCCCGGTTGCCCACCACGTCGCCGCAGCAACAAGACCGATCAGGACCAGCGCAGCCCCCACCGCAAGCACGCCAGGCACCAACCCGATGGTTCCGGTCAGAAGGCGAAGCCCCGCCACGATCAAAGGCAGGTCGCCCACCGGGTTGAACCCCCGCGAAAGCGAGCTGAACATCGCAAAATCTGCGGTCTTTAGGACAGCAATCACCATCAGGACCGTCACCAGAACCGCGCGAAATACCGCTCCGATCCGCCCCGTGCCAACGGCTACCAGCGCCAGCAAGACAACCGGCAACTCAAGCGGAAAGACGGCCAGCGCCCCCCAGGTCATCGCCGCCGGGTGGTTTGGTTGCACCAACATCAGATGCAGGCAAAGCGTCGCAATCGCGAACGGAAGTGCTGCGCGGATTTTGCGGGTCACATCGCTGGCGTTCATGGACGGCTGCGCCAAAGCCACAGCACGTCGCGCCCAAATGACCAGATCAGCATTGCCGCCACGACGGCGACAACAGGGTTGGCAACGCTTGCCGCCACAGGTGGCAGCTGCAGCGCAATCAGGGTTGCCAGTTGAAGGACGCAGACCGCCTTACGGCTGAACCTCTCGGGCACTGAACGCGCCAGCCAAGGCAGCCCAAGCGATGCCGCCATGAAGACGTAGCGCGGCAATCCGATCAGCAGCACAATAATGCCCGCCGAACCTGCAACCCATGCGTTGAGCGCGAGGATCAGCGCGAGGGCTGAATCCACCTCCATATCGAAGCGTGCCCCGAACTCTGATACCCGCAACTCGCGCCGGGCAAGCCAGCCATCCACCCCGTCGAGGGCAAGTGCCACCGCTGCAACCGCAAATACCGCCCACGCAGCGGCCGCGCCCACAAGCGGGGCCAGCAGAGCGGCGCAAAGCGCAAGGCGTATTAGCGTCACGATATTGCAAACACCGAGCCCCTCATGCGGGTAGCCGCGTCGCATCAGGCCAAGGGCAAGCACCGCGCCTACGCCGTAACCGAAAAGTGCGAGGGCCAGAGCCGGACCATTGAGGCCCGTAAGCATCACCACCGCCGCGCAAACCAAAGCCACGCCCGCGCAAGCAGCGAGTGCAAAGCGCGCGAACGGACCTCGTAGCGAGGTCTGCGGCCGGTGGCCCGCAAGCGGTGAGATGTTAGAATTCAATTCGGACATAAAATACGACTCTAGCGCGAAAGGGGGTCTGTCAAGGTGAGTTGGGGCCGATTGAAGTGCCTCTGTTTAGCGCCCCTTAGGGCTTGGTCAGATTTAGTCGCGTGAATCCCACGAAATTTGGGCTATTGCGCACCCGCTCTCTTTTTATTGGATTATGGTCGTATGAAACACGATGCCGTGTTCTCTCGCATCTGACCGCCAAATGGACGGGACAGTCGTCACCGCGTCCTTGCCATCGCCGGAACATGGGATATCTGCTGTCTATAGAAGTGGTCGCTTTTACGCTTTACCGCTGGACGAACCAAAACGAGGGCGCACCACAGGATGTCACTTGCCGAATTTACACTACGCAGCGGGCGCTTGTTTCGCACGCGCGGTAGTCGTTGGGGCAATCGGCATCTTGCAGCATACCTTGGGCTGACAGCCCTGATCGCGGGCGGCCTTATCGCGGCGATTGCGGCGGCGATCTCAGACTGGACCGCGCTGGCAGGTGTCGCGATCATACTCGTGGCGCTGAGCGCGATTTGGATCGCGGGCGGAGCCGCTACAGCGCTCCTGGGCATAGCGCAAACCGCACGCCCAAGCGCCGACCCGCTTGACGACTGGCGACCCCGAGGCAGCACCGCGATCCTCATCACGCTCTGCAACGAGCCGCCAATACCGCTCGCTCAATACCTGTGTGACCTCGGACGCGGCCTCGGGCGGTTAGGGCTTAGGGACGAGACGCAGGTCTATGTGCTGTCGGACACGTCAGGTGCCTCGCGGATCGCGGCAGAGGAAGCCGCGCTGGGATCGCTTGTGGCATCCGGCGACGTAATCTACCGCCGCCGCGCCAGAAATACGGGCCGAAAGCCGGGCAATATCGCTGATTGGCTTACCAATTGGGGCGAGCAGCATGATTTCATGGTTGTGCTTGATACCGACAGCCGCATGAGTGCTGGACGCATCCGGGGGCTAATTCACCGGATCGAAGGACAACCGCGCACAGGTCTATTGCAGGCAGGTATGAGGCTGCTTCCGGGAAAAACGAGATTTGGACGCCATCAAAGGGTCTCTTCGCGCCTATTGTCGCCAAATTTCGGACGCGGACTTGCGGCTTGGGCGGGCGCGTCCGGTAATTATTGGGGCCATAACGCAATCATGCGTATATCTGCGTTTGATGCCGCCGTCACACTCCCCTGCCTGTCCGGCTCCGCCCCTTTGGGAGGACCGCCGCTCAGCCACGACTTTATTGAGGCGGCTTGGATCAGACGCGCCGGATGGGAGGTGGAGCTTGATCCCGACCCGACAGGCAGTGCCGAGGACGGACCGCAAACGCTGACCGAGTTTCATGCCCGCGACCGGCGTTGGTGCCAAGGAAACCTGCAGCATCTGCGCCTTCTGGCCGAGCCGGGACTAAACCCGGTCAGTCGACTGCACCTTGCCTCAGGCATCATTAGCTACCTTGCAGCGCCGATCTGGCTGATCGTTATCGTGCTGATCACGTCGGGCAGTGTCTCGGTCACCGGAATCGTCCCGGTTGTAATGGTCGTTGCCGTTCTGCTTATCCCGAAGCTCTGCGCTTTGGCGGGCTGGCTGAAACGAGCGCAGACCAAGGCGCGGCGGCGTGTGATCTTACGCGCATCCGCCAGCGAGTTGGGGCTATCGACGCTGCTTGCCCCGCTGGTGATGGTGCGCCAGACGGGGGCCGTTCTGTCAGTGCTGATCGGGCGCGATTGCGGTTGGAAATCGGGGCGGACGCCGCGCTGGCATTTGCCACGGGGCTTGCCTGAAGCGGCGGTTGGCCTGTCGGTCATTGCACTTGCGATCAGCGTTGGGCCCGCAGCGGCGGCGTGGTGGCTCTTGCCTGTTGCACTTCCGCTCGTCGCGGCACCTGTTCTGATACGCGCGCTCGACGCAGGCGCGTGATGCAGCGGCGCGGTGTCATCTCAGGCATGGCCGCATTCGTGTCGTTACCAGCGCTGAATCTTCGGGCGCAAACGGCTTCCCAGCCTGCAACGTTGCTCGATGCAGCGAGGGTGTTAACCGCGCAGGATTACGTGGCCCCAACGGGTCAGCTACCGCCACCTTTTGCCGGGCTCGACTATGATGCCTATCGCGGTATCCGACCTATTCCCGGGCGCGCCGCTCTGTTGCCGCACGGGCCGAGCTTTGCTGTCGATCTGCTTCCTCCCGGCCTATTCTTCCATGATGCTGTCGAAGTTGAGCTGCCCGTTGGCGACGGCTTTGCCCCGGTTCCCTTTGCGTCCGACCTGTTTGATTTCGACCCACGGTATTTCGGCGCCATCCCCAGCAGCACGACCAGCGCTGGCTTTTCGGGTCTGAGGCTGCGCCACCCACTGAATGCTCCTAACCAACTGGACGAAGTTCTCGTCATGCAGGGCGCGAGCTATTTTCGCGCTATCGGGCAAGCCATGGTTTACGGCTTATCGGCCCGCGCCGTAGCGCTCGGCACAGGCGGGCCTGCGCCTGAGGAGTTCCCGCGCTTTACCCGCCTGCGCCTGCATCCGGCGGGGCTTGATGGCGTGCGCATTGAGGCGGTGATCGACAGCCCTTCGATGGCCGGGCATCTCGAAATGACACTCAGGCCCGGACCTCAGACCGCCATGGACATCGCTGTGACGATCCTGCCCCGGCGACAGATCGACGACATCGGAATTGCGCCTCTGACTTCGATGTATTTGAAAGGCCCGATGCGCGCCGCTGTGTCGGACGATTTCCGGCCTCGGGTCCATGACAGCGATGTTCTGGTGATTGAGAACGGTGCGGGCGAGCGCTTGTGGCGGCCCATCGCAAACCCGGCAAAGGTTGAGACTTCGGCCTTTCTGGACGACGGGCCTGCCGCCTTCGGCCTGTGGCAATCGGTGCGGACCTTCGAGGATTTCGAGGATACTGAGGCCAGATACCATGACCGCCCATCATGCATGGTGCGTCCGATCGGCGACTGGGGGCGCGGGGCAATTATGCTTGTCGAAATTCCGACAGGCGACGAGTTCATGGACAACATCAACGCATTCTGGCGCCCCGAGGTCGCGCTTGAAGCCGGAAGCGAGCATCGCTTTGCCTATAGTCTGACGTGGACGCGCGCAGATCCATTGCCTGCCGAAGCTTTGACGATCCGACAGAGCCGCAGCGGGCGCGAACATGATCAGCCCGGCACACGGCGTTTCGTGATCGATTTCACAGGCGGTGCGGCCGGACTGACGCCAGACTTGTCTGCCACAGGCGGGGCTGCACTTTCGGGCCTCGGCGTTTTCGCACTGCCCGGTGAGCGTGGCAGCCGCGTCACCTTTTTGCTGACACCGGGAGACACAGGCACCGCTGATCTGCGCCTTGTGCTGAGGCGGGTTGGAGGGGCTGCGGCAAGCCCGGTTTGGCTCCACCGTTGGACGCGGATGCGCGATGGTGGGGTCTAGCTAACTGGGCCAAGCTCGATCTCGGCCCTCAACGGGCGGTGATCCGATGCAACGCGAATGCCGGGCCCGTCGAGCACTTGGGTCGAGATCACGCGCGCAGGCGGCGTGACCAAAACTCGGTCGAGCGGCAGAAAGGGCCGGCCAACTGGAAACGTCGCGCGCACTGGGCCGGACAGTTGCAGCCCCGTCAGCGACGATGAAAGTGCCAGACCGCCCCAAGGCCGCCACTCGTTCAGATCCCCGCACAGCAACGTCGCCCGAGCATCGCGGCGAAACAGATGTTGGCCGAGGGTGCGCATCTGCGCCACCCTAAGACCCTGCAGCAGCGAAAGATGCGTCCCGACCAGTCGTAGCGGCAGGTTTCCTTTCACGAAATCCACCACGACCGCGCCACGGTGGCAATGACCCGGCAAATCCACTAGCGCGATGTTTTCAACGTGGCAATCTGGGTGCAGAAAAACGACGGTGCCGAGGAAGCCGTGGCTATGCACGCCCCAACGACTGTCCAGATCGGCATGCACATGTCTTAGCCCAGTGTCGGACTCAATCTTTCCAAGATCAAGGAAGCCGCGATGCGGATGCGCCTCTTCGTCGGCCTCTTGCAGGATCAGGGCATCTTGGCCGGGGCTGCAAACCTCATCACGCAAGACCCGCGCAGTGCGCCCCGGATCGAGCACGCCGTCGTTGCCACGCCCACGGTGGATGTTCCAACTTACGCAGGAGAAATGTGCCGTTCCGTCCGCCACCCGCCCAAAACCCCTCATATTGCCATGCCGTGCAGATACCACACGCCCACCCTCCGGCAAGGACGCCCTTGCAAGCGATCCCTGAGTGAAACAAACTCGGGCAACTTACTTAGAATGCTGCCAAACGACCGTCCCAGATGCGATAGCTAGGCCAAATGCGTTGATCGCTGAGACAGAGTTGACCCAAGCGAGAGGATCGCACGATGAGCCTAACCAACACAAAAGAGGGTTACGGCGCCTTCACCAAGCTCTTCCATTGGCTGATCGTTTTACTGTTTGCACTGCAATATGTGGGCGCCAACATCATGACGAGCATCCAGGGACAGGAAACTGTGCTCGGGTTCATGCAGGGCTTTTACTACAATTGGCATAAATCCCTCGGCCTTGTGGCGTTGGTCATTGCCGTGCTGCGTATCGTCAATCGCCAAGCGGGGCGCCTTCCTAACTGGGCACCGACGCTGGTGACGGGCGAGAAGCGCTTTATCCACCGCGCCGAACAACTGCTTTACTTGGCAATGTTTGTCATGCCGATCAGCGGCTATATTTACGTAATGGCAGGCGGTTTTGGCGTCCAGCTCTTTGGTGTCTGGAAACTCAGCAACCCCATTGGCAAGTGGGATGACCTCGCCTTCGCCGCGAAATGGATCCACATCATCTCAAGCTACGCGCTTGCGGCTGCGGTTTTTGGCCATGTCGGTCTGGTCCTGCGGCACCAGATCTTCCACAAGGACGGGCTGCTGATGCGGATGTTGCCGGGGCGTCGCGGCTAGAGCTACGCCAAGCCACGGCGCGGACCACGGCGGAAGGTATTGGATGCGACATAAGTCAGGCGGAATAGGCCGATCCCTCGACATCTATTACCGCGATACGGCCCGGACGCAGCGGATGGACCGGCTGAATGCGCTGTTCATCCCAAACGGCGGCCTTGCCTTTGACATCGGTGCGCATGTGGGCGACCGGACGGCAAGTTTCCTACGCCTTGGCGCGTCGGTGGTTGCACTGGAACCTCAGCCCCGCGTATTTCGGGCGCTGCGCTTGATCCATGGGCGCAATCCGCGCGCGGTCCTTCTATGCGAGGCCGCAGGCGCGTCCCCCGCGCAGATCGACATGTATCTCAACACCGACAACCCTACGATCTCGACTGTGTCGCCTGATCTTATCGCGGCAGCGAGGACCGCAGCCGATTGGCAGGGCCAAGTCTGGGATGCCCAGATCAGCGTTCCTGTCACGACGCTTGACCACCTTGTCGCCCGTTACGGCATACCAGATTTCGTCAAGATCGACGTGGAGGGGCATGAGGCAGAGGTCTTGGCAGGCCTGAGCACGCCGCTTGCGCTGCTGTCGTTCGAGTTTACCACAATCCAGCGCGAGACTGCCTATGCGTGCATGGATCGACTTGCCCAGATTGGGCGCTATGAGTTCAACCTCAGTCTCGGTGAGGATCACATGTTGCGTCACGCCGATTGGGTCTCGGGTGCGCATATGAGCGCCGAGATTGCGGCCCTGCCAGAGCAAGCCAATTCCGGCGATGTCTACGCACGGCTTATGAGCTAACGCTTTTCAGGGGCAAACGGGCTTCAAACGCGCGGTTCCGCGAACTAAGTTTGCGTGGTGTTATGGGCGGGCCGATAGTCGCCGTGTCTCAGTTGGGCTTCGTCACAGCGGTTAACGGGCAACAGCGGGCCACAGGCTCGAATGCGCCGGTTCGGCGTGAGCCAACTCAAGCGTCTGGCCCATTTCCAGCGCCCAAGACCTTGCCACGCATTTTTCACCCTTCCTTCTCGTTCTTCCCTGAAAAGCATACGTTGGAATCCATTCCCGTTCAGCGTCCCGAAGGTCCGAAGGCGGATAAATTCGCCGGTCCGGGTGACTGCGGGTTACAAATCAGGGCAGAAGACCCCATATGTCCTTCGAAGGGGCATGTCTTGCCCCAATGAAAGGCCTCGCTCAATGACTATGTTTTCGATGAAACCGAAGTTCGATTTGGCTGAATTTCTGGCAGAGCCGGTGAAGCCCGGCTCCTTGAGGTCTCGAGGTCGTGGTATGAATTTCCAAGGCAAATCGGGACCGGCAAGCGTCGACGAGCCCCAGCCTGATGCGGTGACCCAGCCTGTGGACCCAGTGGACGAGCAGGGCAACCCGAAGCCCGAGTAAGGGCTAAGGTTCGCGCACCGCGAGATACCTTGATTGACAGTGGTTGTCTGCGGGGAAGGTCAGAAAAGGAAGAGGGCTGTCTGACGTCAGCCTAGGGGCTGTAGGCGTTCGGGATTCCCAAATCACCCTACCTCTGATTCAAAGTTGCAAACGACAGGAGAGCAGCCTTGACCAGAGGAGTTCTAACCAACGCGCAATGGGCAATCATCGAACCGTATTGTCTGGGTAAGATCACCGACCCGGGACAAACCGGGCGTGACCCGCGCCTGTTCGTGGAGGCCGTCCTTTGGATCGTGCGCACGGAGGCGCAATGGCGGGAGCTACCAGACGAGTTCGGCAAATGGAACTCCGTATTCAGGCGGTTCCGCAGGTGGGTCAAAGCGGATGCTTTCTATCATATGTTCAGAGCATCAGCCTCAGACGTCGATCTCGAATACGCCATGATCGATGGAACTATCGTCAAGGTTCACCGCTCAGGCCAAGGCGCAAAAGCCCTCTCATCGCTGCGAGCAGCGACTGCCGGGGAATAGGACACTCTTTGCCAGGCCACTGGGCGCTCTCGCGGAGGCATAGCGACGAAGATACTGGCCCTGACGGATGCACTCGGCAACCTCGTTGATTTCTGCCTGATGGCTGGGCAAGCCCACGATCTGCGCGAGACCGGTGCATTGATTAGCGGTTTGTCCGCTGGACATTTGCTAGCGAACAGGGCGTTTGACGCGGATTGGCTGCGCAATGACCTGCAGGACCGCGGCATCGTCCCGGTCATACCCCCGAAATCCAACCGGAAGTCTCCAGCAGAGTTCGACAAGGAAACCGACAAATGGCGGCACCTGATCGAGAATTACTTCGGCAAACTGAAGGAAAACAGAGCCATAGCGATGCGCTCATGCAAAACAGACCAAAGCTTCAAAGCCTTCATCTCCATAGCGGCTACAATCCTTCACATTAGGTGAAGATGCTGTCAGCAAAGGGTGTTGGTTCTTACTTTGTTCTGTTGCTTCAGTGGGGTATGCTGGGGCTTCCGAGGCCCAAGGAGATCCACCATGCCCCGTTTTGATCCGACCGAATTCGGCCGCATGCTCTCCCGCCTGACCCCGCAGGAACTGCGCCAAGTCGAAGGACTGGTTGCTGATGTGCGCAAGCGTGCCGAGGCCATCCTTGAGATCGACGCCCGAGCCGATGCTGGCGGCCCTGCGGCGTCCTGCCTGCGCTGTGGGGGCGACGCTCGGACCCGGACAGGCGCGCAGCGATGGAACTCTCGGGGTGCGGGGTAACGGGGTCAGGTCGCAGCGGGACGTCGCTGGGTGCGTCGCGTGACAGCATCTGGCGCTGGCGAATGGCGATCATCGGCGTCCTTAAACCGGAGGCTGACGACAGCCTTGCTGGCATCGTCGAAGCCGACGAAGTCCATGAACGCGAGAGCCGAAAGGGGTCGAGGGAGTGGGTCCGGCACAGGCGCGACCCTGCGAACCACCCGGCACCGCCGCGCTTGCGCTGGCGCGATTACAAGCGTCACGGTGCCTCATGCACAGCGCCTCCGGGCGGCTGGCGGGCTTGGGAGACGAAGCTCCTCGCAGCAACCGATCGTGCTGGCCACCGCGCGTTCGAGGCCATATCCGACGCGGGCCAGAAGGCGATTTCCGGTGCCCTACTGCCCGTGATGGCGCCCGATGCGGCGCTCTGTACAGACGGGTTCGTCACCTACGAGCGGATCGCGAAGGACGAGCGCATCCCGCATTTCGCACTGAATGCCGGGCGGCGGACGAAGCGCACCCCGCGCAGCCACCACATCAACACCGTGAACGCCCTGATCAGCCGGTTCCGCGCCTTCATGCAGCCCTTTTGCGGACCCGCGTCGAAGAACCTTGCCGCATATGGCCGCTGGCACGCCGCCCGAAATAACGCGGACCGCTCCTACCTCGATGCCCTCAGGCTGCTACTCGCTTCAGGCCCTCGCGCCAACACGATTTGCTGACACCGCCTTAGGTGAACGTCAACAACCCCTAGTGATCGTGGCTACATTTTTTATTGCCGTTGGCCAAGCGCCAGGTAATCATGGATAGCAGGCAAGCTTGACCGGGGTCTTGGGCATCGCGAATTCGGCTCATCATGGTTGCCCAGTCTTCCTCAGGTGCGCTGTTCGAAAAGTCGACGACCGCTAAGCGGGCATAGGCGGCATGGTCCAAACCTTCTGACTCGGCGGCTTCACCTAAAGCAGCCCAAATCTCTGGCTCAGCGGATGCCAACCAGTCTTTAATCCCATTGCCGGATTTACGCGCGGCGGTCAGAACCTCACCTAACATCATTGCTTTATCTCCACCAAATTGGCCCCATAGACTTAACCGACATTCTCCAAGTGAAGTGCCTTATTGTTTATGTTGCCACTGCCTTGTGGCCCGATCAACCATCTATGGCAGGCTGTTTCGTTTTTCAGTCATCCAACGCGCGGCCGGAACGCGATTTCGGACCTCGGCAGCGTGGATAATGTGGTTTTACGTGTGCTTGGACCCGTTCGGACAGACCGACTGAGCCGCTTTCGTGCAGGTTCTTGACTGACCCCGTCATATGGAAACAAGTGGCGCACGAAGTCCGTGGATCACCGCCAGTACGCGGTGGAAAAAGCTTAGACTCAAGTTTCAAGTGCAACACCCACGGCCCAAGGGGCATAGGATGTTGCGATGGACAGACGATACAAACACCTCAATGGCGAGGAACGCGGCGTGATCTCTGCGGAGCATCGAAGGGGGGCCAGCCTACGGGCCATCGGCTCACTTCTTGGCCGCTCTGCGAGCACGATCGGGCGGGAATTGGTCCGCGGCCGGGGGGTTGACGGCCACTATAGCCCGCAGGCGGGACGTCGTGTTCATGATGCACGACGGCTGCGAAGTCGGCGACCTCGCAGGCTGGTCGAGGGCGGCGCGCTTCATACCTGGGTTCATGGTAAGCTGGTGCATTTGCACTGGTCGCCGGAACAGATTGCGGGCAGGCTTGGGGCCATGCATCCCGATGATCCTGATCAACGCGTCAGCCATGAGACGATCTATGCCGCGATCTATGCGCAGCCGCGCGGCGGGCTGAAGGCGGCCATGATCGAGGCTCTGCGGCAGAGGAAACCAGCGCGGGGACGGCGACGAACAACCCTCGCAGGAAGCTCCATGGTCCCGGAAACGTTACGGATTACTCATCGCCCCGAAGAGATTGAGGCGCGGATCGTTCCCGGCCACTGGGAGGGGGATTTGATCAAGGGTGCCTTCAACCGCTCGTCGGTGGGCACGCTGGTGGAGCGCAAAACCCGCTTCGTTGTTCTCTGCAAAATGAACGGCAATGGTGCCCAGGCCGCGCTCGACAGCTTCACCCGGCAGATGAAGCGACTGCCCGCAGCAATGCGCAAGAGCATGACCTATGATCGCGGATCGGAGATGGCCTGCCACCCCGAACTTGCCCGCCGTCTGAAAATCGACATCTGGTTTTGCGACCCGCACGCGCCTTGGCAACGCGGTTCGAACGAGAACACCAACGGATTGCTACGCCAATTCATGCCGAAGGGAACCGACCTTTCCCAAGCCAGTCAGACCTGGCTTAACGACGTTGCATGGCTCCTGAACGGACGCCCCCGAAAAACGCTAGGTTGGACAACCCCCGCCGAAGCAATGGCAGAGGAAATCCTAGTCTTCAATTCAACCGTTGCACTTGATGTTTGAATCCAAGAAGTCACCGCTGACGGTAATCTCAGCGAGTTGGAAGGTAATTGCGCAGGTGTGGCTGACAACTCAGGGGGCAGGTCACAATGCATCCGTGAGACCGACCATGACGGCGCTTACAACCACATCCCGACAATTCGAGGTGTGTAGCTATTGCGCTCCAACTCGGTTGCCATCCAAATTGGCTTTCCTTCATCTTCGCCAATCGACAACGCATACGTTACATGCCCAGAAACGCCTTGGGTGCGCGCAAGAATGGAACCATCGCCGCCAGGTTTTGAAGGAGGATACGGCTTTGTATTCAAAGTAACATTAGCGGTAATTGGGCGACCACTGCTATAAAGTGCGTATTCGATGTGGCCGTTGTTCGATCCACCGTTCATTACAACAATGTCCAAACGCATAGCAACTCCGGCATCCCGACATGCCTCAAGAGACTGATAAAGTTGTTTTGCAGTAAACGCATCCAGAGGCGGCGCGCTGGGGTTAGATAAAGACCACTGGATGTATTTCCCAGCTAACTTCGTAATGGATCTTTCAAGGTCGTTTTTAGCAGCGCCGCCCCCTGCGCTCCTCCCAGCATACCCGGAAATGGCAACACCATTTAGCCGCATATGATAGGCAGCGTTAAACAATTCCTCGACGCATCTAATTTCCAAACCTGGGATCGCCGCAGGTAAATTAACGCCGCCCAAATCATCAATTGAATCTCCACCAGCCATGGGGCGTTCCTTTGCTTCGAGAATTTCTAAACCAACCGCGTTCTCGCTCATGCTGTCACTGACCTTTGGCTCGATCAACCCTCTTTGGCTCGCTATTGCGCCATTCAGTCATTCGACACAGTGAAACAACTCACCACGGTGCAATTCAGCAATGATGACAACACGGCGGGCCTTGCCCAAAACACAGCCTGGCACAAAAAAAGGCGCGCCACACAGGGCGCGCCTTTCTCAATTCAGCAGGCAGAGTTACGCCGCCGACTTCGTCTTCTCGACAGCCTTAACATCCACCGTCTTTGGCCCGGCAATCTCGATCCGGCGCGGCTTCAAGGCCTCGGGGATCTCGCGCTTCAAGTCGATGTCGAGCATCCCGTTCACAAGGCTCGCGCCCTGCACCCGCACGTGGTCGGCAAGATGAAAGCGCTTCTCGAACGCGCGCTCAGCAATGCCGCGATGCAGGTATTTACGGGCCTCGTTGCCTTCGGGTTTCGAAGCCGAGACCACAAGCGTGTTCTCACGCACCTCAAGGCTCAGATCAGCCTCAGCAAAGCCCGCCGCCGCGATGGAAATGCGGTAGCTGTCGCCTTCGGTTTTCTCAATATTGAAAGGCGGATAGCCGGTTTGGGCGGCAAGGTCATTGGTCATCACACGGTCTACAAGATCGGCGAAGCGATCAAAGCCGACAGTGGCGCGGTAAAGGGGGGTCATATCTATCTGACGCATGGTGCATCCTCCAGTGAGCGATGGTGAGCGGTATGTTAAACGGACCCTTCGTAGGTGAAGCGATCCGCGATGTATGTCCCGGCCCCCATAATGGGCCGCCGTGACAAGACAGAACGTGGGAATGATAAATCCGGGTTTCAAGCCCCCCACGCTCAGGGGCGCAGGAACTTGGCACCACCGCTACCAGCGGCCCCTTGCGCGCCCAGACGGCGCACTTGCGGCAGGTTCGACACCGGCGTGATCAAGGTTAACTCGGCGCGCAACTCGGCAATTGCTCCGTCGATCTGGGCGGCCAGCGCCACCTTTTGACCCTGCCACCGCGCCTTGGCCGACACCACGCTAATGACCCGCAACGCGCCATCCTCGACCGTGATCACAGGTGCGCCGGACGAGCCGAAATCAACGTCGCAGGACAACACTTGCGTCTGCGCCTCGGACGCCAAAATACTGCACGATTGCTCAAGCGAGGGCACATCGGCGCGGTCATGGGCATAAGACACCAACGCCACCTGTTCGAGCGACGCGCGCCCTTGGCCCACCGGCATCGGGATCACGCCGTTCTGGTAGATCGGTTGCGACAACTGCAAAAGCGCAAGATCGCGGCTGACCCGGCGCACCGGATCGGTCGAGCTCATGTCGTAATCACCGTGCACCGCTGCGCGCCTTACATGGCGAAACGCCGCCGCGCGCCCATTGCGAAAGGCAGGCGCAAACGACAGCCCTTCAACCGCTAAGCGCACACCACTGTCTTGATCAAACAGGCAATGCGCCGCCGTCAGCACCAGATCAGGCGCAATCAGGGTGCCTGTGCAAAACCCACGCCCGCCCAGATCAATCCGGCCAACAGCGTTGAAGGCGCGGCCCTGATCGCTGGTCTCAAGCGCAATGAACGGCGTTTCCTGCGACGCCGCAGGGGTCACAAGAAACAGCCCGACAAAGATCAGGAATCGCAAAAGAGGCGTGCGTGTCATGACAGGTCTGGTAGCCCGCTACAGGGGCGGAATTGAGGCGTCATTTCGGCCCAATCCGTCCCTGCCTGTGCAGTTAAGGAACGTCTGATTAACGGGTTCGGCTGCGCCGAGATGACGGTTTGATCGCTTTGCGGGGCAAAAAATGGGCTGTTGGAAGTCGATCTCTCGGGTTCAGGTCCGCTCTTTCGGCGGTTTGGCG
>Ga0163215_100817_pt1 | contig 32971 bp, 33 predicted proteins | sample SynspAceP_FD_185934 | JGI IMG/M metagenome (GOLD analysis project Ga0163215, IMG submission 185934) | Saline lake microbial communities from Ace Lake in Antarctica - Synechococcus sp. Ace-P (Hybrid Assembly) | ecosystem: Environmental > Aquatic > Non-marine Saline and Alkaline > Saline | place...
TGTTCATCACCATGGCGGCTATCTTGGTGCTCAAGCCCAGTGGCATCATGGGTAAGGAGACTCGCTAATGAACGTTGGTTCATTCTCCCGAGAGGCTCTGATCGCAGCCATCGTCCTATCCATTTTGATAGCCATTCCTTTTTTCTCAGATTCATCGGCCATTATTGATTTCGGTATTCGCTTGGCTGCTTTTGCGGTTTTTGCGACCTCACTGAATATGCTGGTCGGGTTTGGCGGCATGGTCTCTTTCGGGCATGCCCTTTATTTTGGGGCTGGGGCCTATTCGTTCGGTTTGATCATGCAGCACTTTGCGCTACCTATTCCACTCGCTTTTGTCTTGGCGGTCGCTTTTTGCGCAACAGTGGCAGCGATTGTCGGCGCCATTTGTGTGCGGTTAAAAGAGATCTATTTTGCTTTTTTAACCCTAGCATTCCAAATGCTTTTTCATAGCATCATCATCTCGTGGACTTCTTTCACGGGTGGGGACCAAGGTCTCATGGGTGGGTTACCGCGTCCACCGTTTTTGGGTTTGGATTTGGTAAATCCGGTCGATCTTTATTGGTTCGCTGTCGTGGTGGGCGTCGTCGCACTTTTGTTGATGCGTTATATCCTGCAATCACCGTTTGGTTACACCCTACGCATGGTTAGAGATAACGCAGACCGTGCAAAATTTCTCGGTGTCAATGTATGGCGGATCAGGCTATTCGCCTTCATTTTGGCCGGTAGTTTTGGTGGAGTGGGCGGCATCATCATGGCCTTATTGGTATCGGGTGCTTTCCCAGAGTTTACTTATTGGACGATGTCTGGCGAAGCCGTCTTCATGGTTCTGATGGGTGGTGTTAATACCTTCATTGGCCCGGTCTTGGGTGCTGCCTTGTTGTTGGGCTTTAACGATTTCATCACCCGTGTCACAGACCATCACGGTCTGGCTTTGGGGGGCATCATCCTCTTATTTGCACTGGTGTTTAAGCACGGCATCACCGATTTCATTGTGCAGGGTTGGCAGCGCGTAGCCGGTAAAAAGGTGGATTCATGAATCATCAGAGCGTAATTGCTGTCACGGGTGGCGCAAGCGGCATCGGTTTGGCCGTTGTCGAACGGCTACATGCCGACGGTTATTTGGTGGTCAGTTTGGACTTGCCTGGTAAGACCGATAGCCCAGCCATTAAGGCGCTTGGCGTGCCAACGGTACCCATCGATGTCAATGATGAAGTGTCGGTGCGCCAAGCACAGGCCGACATTGTCAAAGCGCATGGTCCGATCGATGGTTTGGTCAACAGTGCGGGCGTCATCCAACGACGGCAATCGCCCGACCAACTCGCCATGAAGGATTGGGATTTCGTGGTTGATACTGACATGAGAGGGACCTATTTGTGTTGCGCGATATTTGGGCCGCCTATGGTTGCGCAAAAGCGCGGTGCAATTGTCAATATTGCGTCGGTGACATCAACCAACGGCGTGCCGTTGCACGCCTACGCGCCAGCCAAAGCGGGTGTTTTGTCGATCACGCAATGTCTGGCGGGTGAGTGGGGGCACGCGGGCGTCAGGGTGAACGCGGTGGCGCCCGGCTACACCGAAACCCCGGCGTTACAAGCCGCGATCGACCGAGGCGATCGTGATCGTGCGATGTTGGTACGCCAAGCGGCGATGGGGCGAATGGTTCAGACCAAAGAGGTGGCAAATGGCGTCGCCTTCTTGCTATCAGATCAGGCAAGTGCGATCACAGGAATTAGTCTGCCCATAGACTGCGGTTGGTTGGCCAGTGTTGGTTGGGAGACTTACGGCGGCTTACCCCACACGAAATCGGGGGATGTCTAATGCTGAAAATAGAAAACTTGAACAAGTCATTCGGTGGTGTCACGGCCACCAAAGATGTGTCTATTGAATTCCCACGCGATTCCTTATCTGCCGTCATCGGTCCCAATGGCGCTGGCAAAACCACTTTTTTTAATTTGATATCGGGTGCTTTACAACCAGACTCGGGTCGCATTTTGCTGGATGGGCAAGACATTGTGGGTAAAACCAGCGCCGAAATCGTGCACATGGGGATTGGGCGTGCCTTCCAAGTAGCAAAATTATTTAAAACCCTGACCGTCGAACAGTCGCTTAGGGGCGCCTTGTTGTCACCATTGGGAAAATCGGCCAGTCTGACGGGTCGCTTTCCTTTGCCCGATACGCGCGACAGAGCCTACGAAGTCATGGATCAATTAGGCTTGACGACCAAGGCTCATATGGTGAGCGGTGTGTTGTCGCATGGTGATCAGAAGTTGCTGGATATGGCGCTCGCCCTGGTGCTTTCGCCCAAGGTGTTGCTGCTAGATGAACCGGTCGCCGGTATGGGCCCAGAAGAGCGCGAACAAATGATGGAAACCGTCCATGGATTGTGGAGAAAAGGCGGTCTAACGATTGTTTTGATTGAGCACGATATGGAGATTGTTTTTAAGGTCTCTCAAAACATACACGTGTTGTCTTATGGCAGGGTGCTTGCTGAAGGCACGCCTGCGCAGATCCGCCAAAACCCTGAGGTCATTGAGGCTTATCTAGGCTCAGCCAAAGAGGATGTCGCATGAGTACGACCCTATTAACAGTGGAAGACATTAACGTTTTTTACGGAACCAGCCAGGCGTTATTTGGCGCTTCATTGAAGCTTTACTCAGGTGAAACCTTGGCCTTGCTGGGTCGAAATGGGGCCGGCAAGAGCACCATGATGAAGGCAATCGCCGGGCTCATTCCATCGCGTGATGGCAAAATAATGTTCATGGACAAACCTATCAATGGTGTGCCTGCCTTTCGCATTGCGCGCAGCGGTATTGGCTACGTACCCGAGGATAGACAAATATTTCCAACGCTCACTGTCCAAGATAATTTGGAAATCGCACACAAAATAGGCCCTAGCGGCCAAGATGACTGGCCGATTGAGCGGGTCTACGAAATGTTGCCGTTGCTGGCCCCACTCAAAGACCGTCTCGGCGGGCAATTGTCGGGTGGTGAGCAGCAGATGCTAACGGTGGGCCGATCGCTCATGGGCAACCCAACGGTTTTGCTGTTAGATGAACCCAGTGAGGGCTTGGCGCCCATCATGGTGGAGAAGATTGGTACATTGATTGAGACGCTCAAAGCACTGGGCAACACGATTGTCTTGGCCGAACAAAACTTGCACTTTTGCCTGGGACTAGCCGACCGCGCGGTGGTGATTGACAAGGGCGTCGATGTTTTTCATGGATCCATTGACGAACTCAATGCCAATGATGAGATTAAGCAACGCTATTTATCGGTGTAGTTGTGGTGTCTTTGCGGTGTAGTTGCGGTGTAGTTGCGGTGTGGTTCGTAGCATCAGTAAACAAATGGCGACTGTTTGACAGTCGCCATTTGTTGGTCTGGCACGGTTGCTGATGTAGATGTACATCTAGATCTCAATGCAGATCTAAACGCAGATTTTTTAAGAAAACGTCAATCCACGATAATTCTCGGCGACCACCTCATCGCAAATCGATCGGTAGTGACTCAGTCCCCCAGCATAGGGCATGAAAACCCGCGGTTTGCCGGGCACATTGGCACCTAAGTACCAAGAGTGTTTGACCTGTGGCAGTAAGGTGGCGTTGGCCGCACGATCAACTTCCTTTTGCCATTGTTGGCTGGCCTCGTCCGATGTTTGTACGGTTGTTAGCGCATGGTTTTGCATGTGCTTGATACAGTCCGTGATCCATTCAACGTGTTGTTCGATGGCTGGCGGCAAATTGCACAGCACCGAGGGGCTACCTGGCCCCGTGATGGTAAATAGATTGGGGTATCCCGGTATCTGCAGACCAAGATAGGTTTGAGGACCAGCGCGCCAATCATCATTGAGTTTGCGGCCGTTGACGCCTTCTATATTGAGTTTCAATAACGATCCTGTCATCGCATCAAAACCCGTGGCAAACACAATGATGTCTAAATCATGCGTTTGACTAGCGGTTTTGATGCCAGCGGGGACGATCTCCTCAATGGGTGTTGCCCGCAAGTCGACTAGCGAAACATTGTCGCGGTTATAGGTCTCGAAGTAGTGCGAGTCGATGGGTGGGCGCTTGGCAGCAAACGGGTGATCGATGTCGGCCAGTACTTTCGCTTTGGAGGGGTCTTTGACGATACCCAATATTTTTTTGCGGATAAATTCGGCAGCGGTATGGTTGGCATCATTGCTGGTCAGTAAGTCACCAAATGTGGCTCTGAATTGCAGACCCCCTTTTTGCCATGCTGTTTCATAAATTTCCTCGAGCTCCTCTGTAGAGGTATCAACTGCTTTGCGAGAGTCGATATGAAAAGGGTGCCCGTTGCCGTTGGTTGTCATGACGGTATATATCTCGTCGGCATGCGTCTTGGCGTACTTTTTGAACTCATCTGTCAAGGGCGCATTGTTTGCCGGTAGGCTGTAATTGGCGGTGCGTTGAAAGACCGTAACATGCTTGGCTTGTTTGGTGATCACGGGGATCGCTTGGATGCCGGTCGATCCCGTGCCAACGATGCCCACGTGCTTACCCGCGAAGTCAACGCCTTCGTGCGGCCAAGAGCCGGTATGAAACCATTTGCCCGCGAAGCTGTCGCGACCAGGTATGTTGGGTACGTTGGCAGATGACAAACAGCCGACGGCGGTGATGAGAAACTGGGCGCGCAGGGTTTCTCCGGCCTCGGTTTGAACCACCCATTGTTGATTGCTCTCATCAAAGCGAGCGGATGTTACGCGGGTGTCAAACGCGATATCGCGGCGCAAGACGAATTTGTCTGTCACGTGATTCAAGTAGCGCAAGATCTCCGGTTGCTGTGGGTAACGCTCGGACCATTCCCACTCCTGCACCAAATCTTCAGAGAAGTAATACATATAGGAGTGGCTCTCGGAGTCACAGCGTGCACCGGGATAGCGATTCCAAAACCAGGTGCCACCCACACCCGAACCAGCCTCTAAAACCCGAGCTCGTAAACCGAGCTTGTCGCGCAAGCTGATGAGTTGATATAAGCCAGCAAATCCAGCACCAATGATAATGGCGTCTAAAGCATCATCCTTTTGCATTTTTAACCAACCGATCCAAGTGTTATTACGTTTGTCTCAAGGGGATATCAAATTTTTTTCCGACTGCTTTGTCCAATCGCTTAACAGCCGCGAGCGTCAAGGAATTGTCTTTTTAGGATTTTTATTTTTAGGTGCTTTTTTAGAGCTTTTTTTTTAGTTTTCCTACCCTTATGTTTACTTTTTATGCGGACTCGTGTCAATGGGTTTGGCGGCCCAGCGCGCTACGCACCAGGTGCTAATAACTATTGACGCTATCTCACCCCATGTGGACGCCGCCGTTGACATCTAGGGTCGCACCTGCCATGTAGTCAGAGCCGTGGCCGAGCAAAAATGCAATCGGTAGCGCGATTTCGCGCGCTTGAGCCATCCGACCCATTGGGATGGCACTCAGATCGAAGGTTTGATTGTCTGTCATGGCGGTTTGGGTTGCCCCGGGGCAGACGGCGTTGATTTGTACGCCCGCGGGCGCACCTTTTCTGGCTAACCATTTCACCATCGCGCTGACACCACCTTTGGCGGCGACGTAGTGGGGGCTTGCACGCAAGCCACCGATGCGTGCAGCGACTGAGCTGACCACGACAATTTTGCCGCTGCCACGCGACATCATGCCGGGTAGCACGGCACGTGTGAGGTGGACCACGCTTTTGACGTTGATGTCGATCACCGTGTCAAAGACCGTATCCCAGTCCGCTTCATCCCATTGATCCCAGGGACAAAAGCCGGCATTCAACACCACACCATCTGGGGTGCCAATGTCTTGAATCATTTGCTCGGTCGCCTGTCGGTCGCGCACGTCAAACGCCACGGTTTTGCAAGGGGTGCCGGATTTCATGAGTTCGTTGGCCAAAGCCGTGGGGTGCTGCTGATCGGCAAGTACCAGAGACGCGCCTAGCGATGCGCAAACGTGTGCGGTGAGACTGCCAATACCACCACTTGCCCCAGTGATTAATATGGTTTGTTTGTTCAGGGAAAACGGTTGATCAGTCGATGACAGCATTTGTCTAATGCCTTCTTTTCAGTTTCAGGGCGAGGGCAATCCTTGGATCGTTGTGTCTCAGGTCCCTTATCCCATGTCTTTAGGTTTTGCGTCTCTCGGCCAACAGGGCTTGTGCGATGTCCTCTCGTACGGTTTTATCGTCAGTCATGCGTTGGGCGATTTCAGCAATTTCATCACCGACAGCACCAGCGGCGATCGCAACATTTTGTGCGTGCAAGGCCATGTGGCCTTGCTGTATGCCCACCGTGGCGAGGGCTTTCAGCGCACCAAAGTTTTGTGCCAACCCGACAGCGGCGGCGATACCCGAGAGCGCCGAGGCAGTTTTAACGCCCAAGATTTTTAGGCAGGCCTGTGCGGTCGGATGAACCTTTGTTGCGCCACCCACAAGCCCTAGCGCCATGGGCAATTCGATACTGCCAGCCAGATCACCGGCTGGTGTGATCTCAAAGCGGCTCAGACTGCGATACTGACCCGACCGTGCTGCATAGGCATGAGCGCCTGCTTCAATAGCCCGGGTGTCATTGCCGGTTGCCAACGTTAGCGCACTCACGCCGTTCATGATGCCTTTGTTGTGGGTTGCGGCCCGATATGGATCAGCGTCAGCAAAATCAGCGGCCCAAATAATGCCCTGGACCACGTCAGGGCCACCAATATCTTCGGCCCTCCAAACGGCCCGTGCCCTGGCTAACCGTCGATCAGCCAAGTTCGATAAGATTCTCAAGTGGTGCCGCCCGCCTGTCCACTCGCTCAGTTTGGGTGCGAGCGCTTCGGCCATCGTATTAACAGCGTTAGCACCCATGGCATCACGGGTGTCCACAATCAGGTGAACAATGACCATGGGGCCTGAGCGTGTATCTAACAGCCTGACTTCTATGTCTTTGAGGCCGCCGCCAAGTTTGATTAAGACCGGATCACAAGCGTTACAAATCGCAGCAATGTCGGCTTTGCGTTCTAACACCTTTAGCCGAGCAGACCAAGGATCGGAAAGTCCAACGAGTTGGACTTGAGCGATCATTTCCGTGGCGCTTAATGATGTAAAAAATCCACCAGTCGCGCGGCACTGCCTTGCGGTGTTTCCAACAGCGGCAATCACAGAGCTTTCTTCGGTGGCCATGGGCACCAGAATATCTTGACCATCAACGATCATGTTGGTCGCGGTGCCCAACGGCACGGTGAACCCACCAATGGCGTTTTCTACGAGCCGATCCAGCAAATCAAAAGGTAGTGCACTCGAGTTTTTGAGCGATTGAACGGTCTCATCACTAAGAGCGGCAAAGTCCTTGACCTTGGATAAGCGCTCGGCCTGTCCTAACTGATAGAAACCACTCAGACGAGAAGAGGCTTGCATTCGATTCCCTTTACTTGTTGTTACTTGTTACTTGTTGTTTCTAGTTGTTTCTAGTTGTGTTTTGCGTTTTTTGTTTAGTTGCCACCCAACACCAATCTTGGCAGCCACAGAACCAGCGACGGAAAGGCAAATGCCAATGCCAGTCCCAGTAGCTGAAGTGCTACAAAAGGTGTGACAGACCGGTATATGTCGCCCATGCTGATTTCCGGTGGTGCGATCCCCTTGAGATAAAAAAGCGCATAACCAAAGGGCGGTGTTAGAAAACTGGTCTGCAAAGTGATGGCAACTAAGATGGCGAACCATACCAAGGTTTCTGAGGAATTCAACCCAAGACCAAAATCAAGTGCGACCACAATCGGTGCGAACAGCGGTAGAGCGATGTAGCTGATTTCAATCCATTCAAGAAAGAAGCCAAGCAAGAAAATAAGGGCCATGATGATGAATAAAGTCATGAATGGGCCAGAAGCAATCGCCATGACGGCATCTTCAACCATGGAGTCGCCACCAATGCGTTTAAAGATGACGGAAAAACAGGTGGCGCCGATGGCTACCCAGAGAATCATTGAGGTGGTTTTGCCGGTTTCATAAACGCAGAACTTGATATTGGCCCATGTGAGTTGCTTGGCGAAAGCGGCAATGACCATCGTACCGAACGCACCAATGGCGGCTGCCTCAGTCGGCGTGGCGATGCCAATGACTATCGATCCAAGGACGCCCAGGATCAACAAAACCGGGGCAACCAAATCGCCGGCAAGAGCCAACCAAAGCGGTCGTTTGTCATCGACGTCAACCACACCGGCCGGTGCCTTATGTGGAAAGAAAATGGCAATGGAAATGATGTAGATGACATACAAAGCGCCTAGCACCAGGCCAGGTACTATCGCGCCAAGGAACAAGTCACCCACGGAGATGCTTAAGATATCACCGACCAAGACCAGCATGATGGACGGCGGGATGAGAATGCCGAGCGTGCCGGAGGCGCAGATTAAACCCGCGGCCAATCCCTTGTCATACTTTTGTTTGAGCATCACGGGTAGGGCAAGCACACCGAGCAGAACCACTGATGCGCCGATGATGCCTGTTGAGGCGGCCATCACAATACCGAGCAGGGCCACAGAAATCGCCAAACCTCCTCGCATGCCTGCGAATAGTCGTTCGAGCGATAGTAAAAGCTTGCGTGCGGCGTCGGATTTCTCGAGCATCAGTCCCATAAAAATAAATAGAGGGACTGCTAGCAGTAACCAGTTAGCCAAGGTTCCACTAAAAATGCGGTTAACAACCGTTCCTAGGAACATGATGTTGATGCCGCCGAAGAAACTAAACAATACGCCAATGCCCGCTAACAACAAAGCCACTGGATAGCCTGAGAAGATACCCGCGATTAACGCGAGCATCATCATGATCGGCAAAAAGTACTCACCCACGTATCACCTCTTATTATCCGTTGTTGGTGGTGCTGTTTTCGGCCGCGGGATGTTGTTTGCTTAGAAGGAATCCAATATTGCGCAAGACACGTCCCAGCCCGGTTAAAAACAATAAACCAAGCCCAATCGGCAAAATGGATTTGACTAGGTAACGGTCGATTAAACCGCCGTAGTCAGACTGCTCACCCGAACGAATCGCCATGTCAACGAAACGCAGCGAAAGCCAAGCGACGATAGCGCAAAACGGTAGTAGGAAGATCAGATCCCCAATAACGTCCACCCTGGCACGCCACTTGGGGCTGACCTTTTCGTAAAGCATGTCGACCCGCACGTGTCTGTCCTCATGTAGAGCATAAGCGCCACCGAGCATGACCATCACAGCGAATAGATGCCATTGCAGTTCGGTCAGTCCGATGATGCTTAATTGATCACCGAATAATAAGATCGATTGATCCCAGGTCGCGAGCTGGGACAGACGGAATATGCCCCCTAGCACCGCAGCCAGCACACATAGGATGACCGGTAAGATTAACCAAGAGCTCGCCATGCCCGGCCAAGCGCCAATGGACATCATGATTTGACCTAACCGTTGCAAGCCATTTTTCGCAGGACCAGCGGCCTCTAGCTCTTTGGCCGCTGGTTTTTCTACAGGTTCAGTCATTTCAATTTGTGCTCAGACTCTGCAGGCTATGCCACTGGTTAACGCTTTGCATGTAGTTAATCAATGACTCATACGCTTCTTTAAAGATAGGATCATTGGCTGCTTCTTGCTCGAGTACCTTAGCCGACTCTACTTGAAGCGCTTGCAAGACTTGTGGTGGAAAGCGTCGAACATCGATGCCTTTGGCCTTGAACTCATTGATGACAGGAATTTGAGCGGCGGGTGCCACTGACATCGTGTAGACAATATTGGCTTGGCAAGCGACATTTAACTGCTTCTTTTCAAGGTCTGTAAACCCGTTATAAACATCTTTGTTGATGAGCAAAGAATTCCAGCTCGCTGGTTGATGCCATCCGGGGAAATAGTAGTACTTGGTGATGTCTTGAAAGCCGAGTGACTTATCGATAATGGGTAGAGAGAACTCTGTGGCTTCAATACGACCGCGTTCTAGTGCCACAAAGATTTCACCACCGGCGATCAGTTGAGTAGAGGCACCTAGATTGTTCAGTACCTTTCCACCAAGGCCAGAAATCCGCATTTTCAGGCCTTCAAAATCAGCCGTTGAGTTGATTTCTTTGTTAAACCATCCGCCACTCTCAGGCGCGGTGAGGTGACAAGGAAACACTTCAACATTAAAGGGATCGTAAGCTTTTTGCAGGATCTCGCGGCCACCGCCTTCCCACATCCAGCCTAAAAACACCTCTGGGGTCGGGCCAAACGGCATGGCGCCCATCAAGCCCGCCACGGGAACGGTACCAGCCCAGTATCCAATCCAGTCCCAGCCAGCCGAAACAGCACCGGTACTCACGGCGTTAAAGACTTCCAATGCGGGAACCAATTCACCCGCACCGTAGACCTTGAGATTTAATTGGCCATCAGAAACATCGGACAACAGACCCGCGAGATTTTCAGCGCCTTCCCCTAGAAAGACCATATTCTTTGGGAAAGTGCTCGCCACATCGATCGTCTTTGCGGCGTTCGCAGATTCGGGTTGGGCCGCGAACAGCAATGCTGTTGCCGCGGCAGTGGTAAGTAGTTTTTTCATTGTCTTCCTCACTTCCTTGGGTTGCAGCTCAATCGAGGAAGGTCGTCATGAAAAAAAAACATTAGCCGAAGCTAATAGCTGCAATTTTGTCTCAACGAATCCCCCAAGAATTGAACATGTCAAAGGGTTGCGGTTGTTTTTTATTTTCACCGTCTCGATGATTATTCACAGTCGCCGTGTTGGAGTCAATGTAAGTCGGGTAGATATAGGGATATCACTTAGGTGGGCTGATCATCTCAGCATTTTCGAGGGCTTGCGCGTCGGTCGTGGGGTTTTGGCAGGTCAGGCTCGTTGACAAGGCGGTGCAGTCCTCCTCGTGCCCAATGCCTCATATAAGGGCTTGCGTCAGACCATCCACGGCGAGCTCCTGCCCCGTGATGTTGATAGCCGCGTCACTGGCAGCAAACAGTGCTAGGTTGGCAACGTCACGGGCACTGATTAAACGGCCTAGAACGGCTTGCTTCTCGTGGCGCTCAGTCAGCCCTTGTTCTGGCACACCGAGTGTTTTGGCCTTGGCCGCGATGACGGCGCGGATACGTGGACCGTCAACAGCGCCCGGCAAAATCGCGTTGACTCGGATGCCAAAGGGACCGAGTTCAATGGCCAACGATTTGGTGAACCCCACCACCGCCCATTTGGATGCCGAGTAAGGGGTGCGACCGGCAAAGCCCAGATGCCCAGCCGCAGAGGATAGGTTCAACATCACGCCATGTGCTGATGCTTTCAATAACGGCACTGCTTCACGTGCGCAGAGAAACTGACTTGTGATATTGACGGCTAATGTTTGATCCCAATCAGCCTTGGACAAGGATTCGACCGGCCCAGTAGGCCCTGCGATACCAGCATTATTGATTAGGATGTCAAGACCGCCCAGTAATGTGTTCGCGTGCGTGAATAGGTGTTTGACGCTTGCCTCGTGCGCCACATCAGACTGAACCGTGAGCACGTTAGGTAATTCGTTTTTCACGGCACTCAGCGCATCGGTATCGATGTCACAAATCAGGACCTGGCAACCCGCATGACTAAATGCCCGGGTGAGTTCGAGACCAATACCACTAGCACCCGCGGTGATTAAAACACGACGATCTTTTAAGCTGATGTTTTCAAACATGGTATTACCTTGTGTATGAAGGAAGGGGTTGTATCGGATTTTTGCGTGTGTGGTTTGTGTGCGTGATTAGGGTGCTTCGGGTGCTTCGTTATAACCATCACGCTAGGTACTCTGCTGCAGGCGGGGCTTTACCCAAAATCAAATCAGCGGCCTTTTCTGCAATCATCATGGTGGGTGCGCCCGTATTTCCAGACGGCATGTTAGGCATGATGGAGGCATCAACAACGCGAAGATTTTGCAGGCCAATGACGCGCAACGAGGCGTCTACAACGGCGCTGGGGTCGCTGTCGGGACCCATGCGACAGGTCCCCATGAAATGCCATGCAGTGCCACCCCGTTCGCGCGCGCAGTTGAGCAAGGCGTCGTCGCTGGTGGCGCTTGCCAGCGGGAAATCGTCCTCGTCAATATAGGGTGTCAGTGCCGCTGAGTGTAGATACTGACGTGCTAGGCGCAAGCCGTTGGTGATCACTGTGCGGTCTCGTTCATCGAGAAGGTAGTTGGGTTGGACGGCAGGCAAGATGGCTGCATCAGGTGACTGAATACGCACATGGCCACGGCTATGTGGCCGGGTGTGATAAACGCCTAGGGTCATGCCTTCGAATGCATCGAGTTGGCCAGCGATGCCAGCGGCGTAACTGCCTGGCGAAAAATGAAACTGTAAATCGGGTTCACTCACATCGGCCGAAGATCGCTCAAAGGCAAAGCAAACGGAAGGGCTGATGCTCAAGATGCTTGGTCTTTTCTTGAGCCATTGCAGGACTTGCCCGACTAACGGCAGACCCCTTGCCATGGTGTTCAGGGTACGAACGCCTTTGACTCGTACGATCGATCGGATCATGTAATGATCTTGAAAGTTTTCTCCAACGCCCTTGCTTTCGTGAACTGGTTTGATGCCATATTGGCTCAATAAAGGCAACGGCCCAACACCAGACAATTGCAACAACTTGGGCGTGTTGGCGGCACCGGCGCTGAGGATGACTTCGCGTCGGGCAGACAGAGTGTTCACTTGGTTTTGACCATGACGTTTAAAACGAACGCCAGTGGCTTGCTTTCCTTCAAAGGTCACCGCTAAAACCTGCGCTTCGGTGATCACTTGCAGATTGGGGCGATGCCTCGCGGGCTTTAGAAAGGCTTGCGCGGCACTGATTCGACGACCTTTATGGATCCAGCGCTGGTAGTAGCCCGCCCCCCGTTGACTTGCGCCGTTGTAATCGATATGGCTGGGCAGGTCATGTTCGGCGGCGCCGGCGATAAAGGCATCACAAAGCGGATGACGCCAATCGCAGTCGGTAATCGGAAGCATGCCTTGCGTGCCTCGGTACTGGGGATCATGAGGACCGATACGGGACTCGGTTCGTTTGAAATAGGGTAGGACGTCAGCGTAAGACCAGCCGGGGTTGCCCAAGTTGGCCCAGGCGTCGTAGTCTGAAGCGATGCCTCGGGTGTAGTTAAAGCCATTGATCGAACTCGAACCGCCCAGGGTGCGACCCATGCGCGTGATGACGCGGCGCCCCTGTGTCTGCTCGGTTGCTTCCGTTTGGAAATCCCAGGTGTAGTTTGGGTCGTGGCCGACTTTGATGAATCCCGCCGGGATATGAATATAGGGGTTTCGGTCCGGCGGTCCTGCTTCAATTAGGCAAACCGAAACCGATGGGTCGGCGGACAATCGATTGGCTAGCAGGCAGCCTGCGGCTCCTGCCCCGACGATAATAAAGTCAACTGTTTGATTCACGCGCATGCCATCCAAGTCAGGTGGTAGGGGTTGTCTGGCTTATTCAATCGACACCCCTCGGTAACCATCTTTAGCCACGTCATCACATATCTTGCGGTATTTATCTAAACCCGCGACATATGGCATGAACACCCGAGGTTTGCCGGGGATATTGGCCCCTGTGTACCAAGAGTTGGCTTTGGGGTAGAGCGTCGTGTCGGCCACGTCGTTGACATGCTGCACCCACTGCTCTTGGGCATCAGGCTCGGCTTGGAATTTGACCTTGGCGGTTTTGCTCATGTGTTGAACCAAATCACTGATCCAGTCAACGTGTTGCTCAATGGCTGAAATCATGTTGGTTTTGACGCTGGGGCTACCCGGACCTGTGATGATGCTCATGTTTGGAAAGCCGTTGACCATCACACCGAGGTAGGTTTTGGGGCCGTCTCGCCAAGCATCTTTCAAACGGGCGCCATCTTTGACGCGAATGTCGATATCTAAGATGGCGCCCGTCATGGCGTCGTATCCAGTGGCAAATATCAAGTCATCGAATTGATATTCGGTTTCGGTGGTTCGTAGGCCGGTTGGGGTGACTGCTTCAATGGGTGCTTGGCGCACGTTAACCAAGTGCACGTGGTCTTGGTTATAGGTTTCGTAATAGCCCGTATCAAGACACAATCGTTTGGTGCCGATAGGGTGATCGTTGGGCATCAGTAACGCCGCCACCTCAGGGTCTTTGACCGTGGCGCCTATTTTATCGCGCACAAAATCGCAGGCTGTTTCGTTGGCTTGCTCGTCTGTCAACAGATCTTTATAAGCGTATAGAAAGCTGATGTTTCCGCCCGTGTGCCACTTCGTTTCAAAGAGGCGCTGTCGTTGCGCGAAATCGTCATCAGCGGCAAACTTCTCGGGTGGCGGGTGCCCTGCGATACCAAAAGGCGTGTGTTTGGCATGATCTCGCCACTTCCGATATTGCGCCTTGTGGGGCGTGGCGACATCGGGAGTCAGCGGGCGGTTCATGCTTGGGACGCTGTAATTGGCTGTTCGTTGAAACACGAAAAGTTGTTTGGCTTGTTGCGCCACGACTGGGATCAGTTGGATGCCGGAAGAGCCAGTGCCGATGACGCCGACGGTCCGGCCTGAGAAATCCACGTCTTCTTTTGGCCATTGGCCCGTATGAAACCAACGCCCTTTGAATTGATCGAGACCAGGAAAGTTTGGCACCCGCGGCAGCGACAGGTTACCGACGGCTAGCACCAAGTGCTGTGTGGTCAATGTCTTTTCATCAGCAGAACGAATCGTCCAGATCGCCGTTTCGTTATCGAATTCGGCAAATTGAACCCGGGTGTTGAATTGGATGTCTTTTCTCAAGTCGAAACGATCCGCCACATGATTGGCATATTTTTCGATATCGGGTTGAGCAGAGAAGCGCTCTGGCCAGTCCCATTGTTGTTGGAGCTCGTCATCAAAAGAGTATGAGTACTCTAGGCTTTCAACGTCGCAACGGGCACCTGGGTAACGATTCCAGTACCAGGTGCCGCCCACACCGTCAGCGGCTTCTAGCACCCGAACGCGATACCCTAGTTTGCGTAAGCGGTGTAGGGCGTACATGCCGCCAAAGCCTGCACCGATCACCACAATGTCCAATTCTGCGGCAGATTGGCTTTTATTCATCTGTTTCCCCCTCCTGTTTTTGTATGGTCCTAGCGCGTGCTGCCTTGACAGGCGTCAAAGGCGGATTGCGCCATCTCGGTCACGGCTTGATGGGCGATATCAATGACGTTTGCCATTCGTATGAAGCCATGCGTCATGCCTTTGTAGAGGCGTAAATCAACCTCGACACCGTTTGCCTCTAGTGCCTGCGCGTATCGAATGCCGTCATCGCGCAGCACATCGTGATCGGCGAGTGCTATCCAAGTCGACGGCAAACCGCGCAAGTTTTTGTGGTGAATGGGCGAGATACGCGCGTCTGTCCAGACGCTAGGCGGCGCGTACAGCTCAAAAAACCATTCCATGTCTTTTTTATAAAGAAGGTACCCCGCACTGAATGTGCGATAACTGTCAGTCTCGAAATCACAATCGGTCACGGGGTAAACCAACAATTGCTTGGCAATGGGGATCTGCTTGTGGAGCTCGTTAACCGCAATGGCGGCCAAGTTTCCACCGGCGCTATCGCCGGCGATGATCAGTGGCAAAGTCGAGCCTGCTAGTGATTCGCAGGCTTGGTAAGCCCAAGTGATGCCGTCGATGGCGTCTTCGAGTCCACAGGGGTAGGGGTGTTCGGGCGCCAATCGATAGTCCAGTAACAAGACCGCGCAGCGACTCTGTTGGCATAACAGGCGTGCCAAGGCATCAAACTCTGTCAAGCCACCCAGGCACCAACCGCCACCATGCAGGTAGACGATCAGGCCGTTCTCAACCGGCCCGCTGCGATAGAGTGTGGCGGGGCATGTGCCGTGCCGAACAGGCACTTCGATGGGCTTGACGTCGTGTACGGCTGGCCCGGCACCGAGCGCGGCGGCGCTAGCGGCCATCACTTCACGTGCTTGAGGTGCCGCGCATTCATGAAAAGCCGGACGTCCACTTAAACGCACGGCCTCCAACATATCAACGAGTTTGGGATGTAGGGTCAATGGGATCTCCCGTTTCAATCCATTAGGGGCTGGTTAAAAAGCGGGTCACGGCAAGGTGCACTGGCTGCCACTGGTGTTCTAGGATCACAAAGTGAGCCCCGTTACCGACTTCGACGCAAACCTTATGCTTGGCGCTGATTTCGTCAAATAATCGCGAAGCACCGATACGTGAAGACGTCTCGTCGTGGTCTCCACGCACCAAAAGCGTTGGCGTCTGAATCCGCTTGGCGTCAAACACCGGTCGGCCGGTGTAAGCGGCGAAAAGATCAACCAAAGTGCCATTTGGTGCTCTAAAAGAGGGCGGCTGCTTATTTTGCGCAGCAGGGTCTTCCTTCAAACAGGCCTCGAACAACGCATTTAAGACTTCATCGCTACGCCACAATGTTTTGTCTACGTGAGGGATTTCTTCATCCCAGCGGTCAAGTAGGCTGTTGTGGCCGGCCCATCGGTAGGCGCCGAGCTTTGGATTGATCTGATCTTTGTTATTGGGATCAACGGCACCATGCCACCAAGATGTCTTGGTATGGCCTTCGTTGTAGATGGGGGCATAAAGCACCAGGCGTCGGATGTGCCGCGCCAGCTGACTGCTCGCGAAAAGACCACAAATAATCGATCCCCATGACCCACCTAACAGATCCACGGTGTCGATGTCATGGCGTTTTTTGATGAAGGCAATCGCGTCCATCACATCTTGTTGAACGTCTGCTGCGCGGGCATAGGGCTCAAAGTTTTCTGGGTCGAGCGCGGCCATTACAGGGGGCCGGGTAGAGCCACCGTAGCCGCGGATATCTAGCGCATAGACATGGATTCCCTGCATGGCTAGCCGATTCATCCAGGACCATTGAGCGATGGGGTGATCCCACAGCACACTAGGAATGGTCGCGCCGTGCACCATCAGTAGCGGCACCGCTGCTTGGACAGACGCCGCAGACGGGGTGACGACGCGTTCACGCAGGCGCAACGTTATGCCCTCTTGCTCGGTCGAGGCGATGAAGTGGTCTGCGTTTATGAGGTTGTCTTCGTTTATCAAGTGTTTGGTGTTTTGTTGTGGTTCGGGGTGGTGTGGGGTGGTGTTGTTTTTGATGGCATCTGGGTCGCTCAGTCGCTGGGTTAATCAGATGGATGGCGCTTGATCGAAAGCAGCACACTAGAAAAATCGCGCTTGCCGTATCCGCGTTGACTATGTTGTGCAAACAGCTCACGCGCAGTCTCGCCGAGCGTGATGGTTGAATCGGTGTCTATGGCGGCGCCGGCGGCGAGCCCGAGGTCTTTGAGCATCAGATCGACGCCAAAGCCACCGGCATAGTCATTTGCTGCGGGTACGCCAGCCATCACGCCAGGCCACGGGTTGTATTTCTCTATCGCCCAGTTACCGCCACTACTCACGCGCATGATGTTGCTGAGCACGGCGGGATCCATGCCGTTGGCGACCCCTAAGGCGAGCGCTTCGCAGGCGCCAGCCATTTGAATCCCGAGCATCATGTTGTTTGCAATCTTGGCGACTTGACCAGCGCCGGCGTCGCCGGCATGAAAGATGTTTTTGCCCATGGCTTGAAGCACGGGGTTAGCGGTTAACAATGTGTTGGCGTCGCCGCCCACCATGAATGTCAGTGTGCCGGCCGCCGCGCCGTTGGTGCCGCCCGACACGGGCGCATCCAGCATGGCAATGCCACGTGTGGCGGCTTCGATGGCGACTTTGCGGCTACTGGCGGGGGAGATGGTGCTGCAGTCGATGACCAGAGTGTCCGATGAGATATGCGACAAGAGTTTTTGATCATGCAAATAAAGCGCTTCTACATGGTGGCTTTCCGGCAGCACGGAGATCACAAATGCTGCGCCCTCGACAGCTTCTTGTGCACAGGAGGCGACTTTTGCTTTGGGTACGGCTGCCATGCACGCAGGCACCAAATCGTAGACACACAGCTGATGGCCCGCTTTGATCAAATTATTCGCCATGGGGGCACCCATGTTACCCACGCCAATGAAAGCGATAGTCGCCACTTTTGTCTCCTCTTCTTCCTGTTCAAAACCCGAACAGAGGCTGTTTGTTGTTATGTTTTCTACTTTTTTTATCGTTCGATTGTGTCTCGACAGGCTTTCTAAACACAAGTTCTTTTTGACAAAAAATCACAAAAGGTGATTTCTCGAGCGATTTTGGACCACGGGCGGACCAAACCCGGGCAGTAAGTAGGACTCAGCACTCAGCACTCTGGACGCAGTAAGCAGCAAGCAGCAGCAAGAAAGCAACGCTCTCGGTCCAGAAGAGGGTCTGGCTCGGGTCCGGCCAAGCACATGGGCACACAAGCACACAAGCACGTAAATGGATTGTTGTTTGCAAAGCCGACTGCTATCGTCAGTGCAAACCGTTCCCAACCTATCCCTCATGCAGCAGCGGTAACCCAAAAACCAAAAATAAGGAGACAACATGAAAGGCGTCGTGTTTGCAGGCAATAGAGGTTTGGCGTTTCAGGATTTTGAGGATCCAACGCCAGGTCCCGATGAGGTGGTTTTGGAGATCAAAGCGTCGGGGATGTGCGGCAGTGATTTGAAGTTCTATCGTGCCGCGCCAGGGCAGGCAGCGCGCGAGCTTGGCTTTAAAAACCCGACACCAGTGATCGCTGGTCATGAGCCTTGTGGGGTTGTTGTGGCGGTCGGCAGCAACGTGAAACCTGGACAGGCGCGGATGGGTCAACGCGTCATGGTCCATCATTACAAAGGTTGTGGGTTTTGCCCGCACTGCACAACGGGCTGGATGCAGCTTTGTGTGGGTGGCGTGGAAAAGGTTTATGGATTGACGGGGCATGGTGGACATGCCCGCTATATGACATGTCCCGCCTCGACAGTGGTTGAGTTACCTGAGAGCTTGAGTTTTGAGACGGGGGCGGCGATTGCGTGTGGCACAGGTACAGCGTGGGGTGCACTGAAACGACTTGAACTGACGGGCGATCACACGATCGCTATTTTCGGTCAAGGTCCTGTGGGTTTATCGGCGACACAGCTTGCCAAAGCGATGGGTGCACAGGTCATTGCTTTAGATGTGAGCCCTGATAGATTGGCACGTGCCAAGGCGTTTGGCGCTGATCACGTCATTAACCCACTTGAAGATGAGCCGGTCCAGGCCATCAAGACGCTCACGTACGGTCTAGGTGCGCACGCCTCTATGGATGCGTCCTCTTCGCCTAACGCCAGGCAGCAAGCGGTGCAGTGCGTGCGTACCTGGGGCAAAGCGTGTTTGGTTGGAGAAGGTGGTGAAATGACCTTGAATGTCAGCCCAGACATGCTTCGCCGACAGGTCACCCTCATTGGATCGTGGACCTTTTCTACCCATGGACAAGCCGACTGCGCTCGGTTTGTGGCGGACCGACAGGTCGACGTTGATCAGTTGTTCACCCATCGCTGGTCATTGAGAGATGCTGAAAAGGCATACCAGATCTTCGATCAACAAACCGAGGGCAAGGGTGTGTTCGTGGAATTTGACGCGTGAGCCGAGCGTCAGGTGTGTCAAGGCCCGTCGAGTTGCAAACCATGAGGCTTTTTTATCAGTGGTCTTAGAGAGCGCAGCGACACCTGTCTGAGTCAGCAGGGCGCAACAGGGACAATCGGGAAAAGATGAGCCGATTGGAATGTCCATTTGCTTATGATGGACGAGACCTCTTTTCAATCTGCTTATGGGTGATGCTGCTAAGACTTTTTAGTGAAGGCATGTTAAGTGATCGGTGCTTGAAGAGTGGTTGCTTTAATACGAAACTTCTTCTGCCAATAATACAAAGCCGACGACGTGATGCCGTGAGCCTTGGCATACTCAACACCTGACCCATTATACGCATTGGCCACCGTATCCATGCCCGCTAATATCAGACAAGGCAACGGTGCCAGCAAGATGGGTTCGCCGGTCGCTTACGAAATTTGGGGAAACGGACTATTCTTTAAACGACATCTTACGTTAGTGGCAATTGAGCAAGCTTGCGACTCGCGATCCACTACACTTTACAAATGGCACAAAAATCAACCTTTACCTGGACGTTTCGGGCACGATTTCGGCGCAACGCCTATGGTTGGAAAGGCTCGAGGCTTGCCATCAGTCGAATCAATCAAGCCCTGACTGAGATTCGTGCTGTCGCACGCAAAGATCCGGCCTTGGCAGCCGACGGCGCCGTGTCACTCTTGACGGCCCTGTCGCCGGCGTTGAGCGATATTGACAGCTCTTCGGGTGCTCTGGGCAATGCCGTAAACGCTGCCATCGAAGCGTTGGTACCCATCATCGCACAAGCGCCAGTCACTGGAGCCGAGCGACAAAAGTGGCTCACAAAACTGCACCAGGCCCTTCAAGAGGACAACATACCCTACATCGAATACTTAGGTGAATACTGGGGCGAGTTGTGCGCTGACCCAAAATTGGCTTCGACGTGGGCTGACGAGTTCTTGCCGATCGTCAGGCATGTGATTGCTGATCGCGCGAAGGGGGTCTTTGCTTTTTATAAAGGTACTCAGCCTTGCTTAAGTGCTTTATTTCACGCCAAGCGTCATGATGAGTTGCTTGAACTGCTTAACAGCGAGTCACGCCCCTTCTACGGCGACGTCAAGTGGGGCGCTAAAGTCATGATTGAGAGGGGGCGGATCGATGAGGGCATTGCGTACTGGCGCGGGCAGGGCGGTAAATATATACACGAAACCGAATTTGCCAAATTTGCAGAAGAGGCACTACTTGCGGCGGGCAGGCGCGCCGAGGCTTTTGATCAGTATGCGCTGTTGGCTAACCGGGGCAACTCCAATTTGTCGACGTTTCGCGCACTGCACAAGAAATACCCTGAGATTGAACCCAACAAGCTGTTGTTCCACCTAATCGGTGAATCGCCGGGATCATCTGGCAAATGGTTTGCGACAGCCAAGACACTGGGTCAACTGGACGTGGCCGAACAACTTATCTGGCAGTCGCCCTGTGACCCGCATACGCTGATTCGCGCTGCACGCGACTTCGCAGCCAAAGAGCCTTTGTTTGCCATGAAATGCGCACGTGGAGCGTTGCATTGGATCTCGACTGGGTACGGGTACGAAATTACAGGCATTGATGTGCGTTCGGCCTGGCAACTCGCGATTTCCACATCCGAGTCCACCGGTCAAGCCACCGAGACTGATGTCTTCATCGATCAAGTCATCGGATTGGCGCCCTGGATGAAACCGTTTGTCGGTCGCTAAAGAGGAGAGTGGTGTAGGCAGTGCAGGCTTGGGCCTAGGCCCCGAAGTCCCTTGGCGAACTCAGCTAAAAAGCCACCATCGTTTAGTCACGACGATGTCAATTGATCGGTTGTGCAGCAAAGCTCACCCTTGACCCCGCACTGAAGGGTGAGCTTTGCTGCGCAACCGATCAAGCCCTCATCCAACAATGGGTTGAACATGGTGTCAACGAGGCGGTAATTCATAAGAATTTGCAGAAATATCGTGGTGTGTCGACTTTGCAGCAATGTGGCTCGGAGCCCTAGCGGCAAGGCATTTAAACTCAATGGTAGGATTTCTTTTGATTCACTTGCTTCATTTATTTCACTTGTGGCGTTAGAGTTTGTTCGTCCTGACGAGGAAAACATCATGCGAACAGTCGATCGAATCCGAGAGGTGGTCCCACCCCTACTGAACCCTCACGACAAGGAGCTGGTTCGAGCGGAACAACGTTGCATCATGGCATCGTTAGATCACTGTCGCGACGCGTCCAGCACCGTGACCACAGACACTGGGGAAACGCCAACCGTTGAGGTGCCGCCGGTTGCACTGAAGTAGATTGGTCAGTTACTTGGTGCAATGAGCGAGGGGCGTGCCGCCATGCTGGTGCCGGCTGATCAAGAATTCACAACCGTAGAGGCGGCCAATTTCCTGAACGTGTCGCGCCCGTCTGTTATCAAGGAAATTGAGTCGGGAAGGCTGCCGCATCGTAAGGTGGGGTCACATCGTCGCATTGCTTTTGAAGATCTGATGGCCTATGCACAAAAAATGCGTGAGCAACAGGCCAGCATACTCGAACGAATGGCAGATAATGCACGTGAATTGGGCCTGGATTATTAATGGCTGGTCACGTTCGGTAAACATTCCATGTGCGGCATTTCTAGATGCCTGCGTTCTGTATCCCTTGGCAATGACCGATGTGCTCATGAGCCTTGCAACACCTCAGAGGCAAACTGTAAAAGTTACTTACAAGTTCGGCTGGAGTGGCAGAGGCAGGTCCGACGCAAGATAAAGTTTTAAAATCTCAATGCTGCCAACATTGACCTTAATAATCAATACGATGGTCAGCGAAACGGCATATATATGGCTAAATTTGGAGGAATGCTGGCGCCTGCCATATCGGAAGGCTCCGCCAGTTAGCCGGGAAGCCCATGGCTTTGACAGGAATCTCGTATTTGGTAATCAGATCCTGCAACCGAGTTCGCCAATGGTGATGTAGCGCGATTATATCCATGCAATGTAGAAGCAAGACGAGCGTGTTGTAGAGTTTGCGAGAGCCCGGATGCAATTGGGTGGTTAGACCCTGTGGCTTATTGCGTGGCAATAACGGAGTGATAGTGAACTCGCGGTTCCATAGTCGGCTGTGATGAGCGCAAGTGTTGCGTACTAGTGAAAGATGCCGTAGCCATGACTCCAGGACCCTTTCATCTAACTCATAAGCGTTTGCGATGGCACGTCTAGTAGGCATCGGTTTCAGGTTGTTGTACCAACGTGAGAGCAGTCCCAGTGACATGACTTCACACACGGCCCATACTGGGGGCAAGCTTTCCATATATGTGCTTTGCAGATGCTTGATAAAGGTCTCGTCGGAGCGAGCCACTTCGCCGTTTAGCTTGTTGAGGTTTTGTTGCCACAAGTGATATCTGAACGCGATTGATGCATCGAGGTGGGCATGCGCTCCGTGATGGTGGGCCATTTGATAAGCCCATTGGCTGCGTACTGACACTTCAACTCGCTCAATGGAATCAAGCACTAAAAGGCGCAGCTCACGATCAAACACGTAGAGATTTAGAACCTGGTCGAAATGTGTGTTGGGCCAGAAGCGGTGTGTGCTGTGGTCAGCCTCGAAGGGGAGCCAGTAGGCACTAAGCCGGTAATAATTCAGGTGTTGTAGGTAAAGTTCAGCGGTGGTTGAGTTGTCAAACGCCATGCCGCGCTCGCGAAGTAACTCGACTTGTTGTTTGTGGGTGGTCGGAGGTTTGATGAATGGGTACTTGATCATTTGTGCACTACGCGACGAGTTTCCTGCAATCTAAGTGCACGCAAAAAAAAGTAACCCGCCGGTTTGAGGGTACGCTTGCGCGCATAGCCTTGGCGGGTTTTGTTAAATGAATTGTACCTGCTCGACACATATTTTGGCGATCAGAACGGGCTTTTTTTGCAATGAGATGTCTAGTCAGGGCTGGTCACTGGTGCCTGGAGCACCACTCTCGCGGGCTCGATAGAACAGGCAATGAAACATAATCTGCATGACGCTAGTCTGCAAGTTTGATATCAGCAAAACGACGCTTCGACGGATTTTTTAGTTTTTGTTCGAGTACGTGAATGCTTTGGCCGGTCTCTATCGCTGTTGAACTAGCTACAGCCTGCCGCATGGCAGCAAAGTCAGGCTTCTTGAAAGTTGGGTTCGATTTTTTTTGCTTTATCCATGGCACGTAGCGTTCCAAAGACTGTGGTGTCCAGGGCCGGACACAAAAGCCGCATGGATACAGGTTTTGCGTGAGTTTGGGGATTTTTTTATTCCCCAAGCAAAGTTTCACTTCGGTGTCAGCAGGGCGCAACAGGGACAATCGGGAAAAGCAAGTTGGATTAGTCGTGTATGCCCATTTTTGACATGGTGCCGAATTTGCTGTCATGTCAGGGTATGTTGACGTGGTCGGGCATCGCACATGTCGTAGGGTGCGAGGCTCGGCGCCCGTGAGTAGGTTGTCCTCGCCGGTTTGGTTGGTGCAAGCGCATTTCTATTTTCAATTTCGTATCCAATCAGATTCAATAGCTGCATGAATGCTTTTCAAAGCACAAAAGAGTTTGATGACTGGTTACGAGGTCTATAGGATCGAGTGGCTAAGGCAAGAATCTTCAGCCGTATTGACGCAGCCACCCTTGGTAATTTTGGTGAATGTGAGGCAGTTGGTGACGGCGTCTCGGAAATGAAGATCCATGTGGGGCCTGGTTACAGGATCTACTACACCAGGATCGGAACGGTTGTTTATGTATTGCTGGCTGGCGGTAACAAATCCACTCAAAAGAAAGACATCAAACGCGCATTAGAACTGGCGCGTGGTTTACCAAAAGGAGAATGATGATGATCACTAAAACCAAGACGTTCGATGTAGCAGAGTTCCTCGAAGACGAGGAGACCATCGCCGAATACCTGAATATGGCGCTCGAAGACCCGAATCCAGAAATGCTTTTATTGGCTCTCAGAAACATTGCCCGCTCTCGCGGGATGACACAATTGCCCCGAGATACCGGTCTTGGACGAGAAAGTCTCTACAAGGCTCTCAGTGAAGGCGCTAAGCCACGGTACGACACAATTCTAAAAGTTGTGCGTGCCCTCGGTGTCAAGCCACACGCAGAACCCGTGCATGCTTGAGTGACTTGTTGGAAGTCCTTGAGATAGCTTTAAAGTGTATTGACAACAGCGTAACGTGGTGACCGGGGCCGGACACGGAAGCCGCATGAATACAGGCTTTGCGCGAGTTTGGGGAATTTTTTTGTTCCCCAAGCCAAATTTCACTTCGGTGTCAGTAGGGCGCAACAGGGATGAGCTGGAAAAGCGGGTCAAACTCGCTTTGTGCGACCGTTTTGCAGCATGATGGCGAGACATCCACCATGCCGCAGTTGTCGAATTAGGAGAACAGCTCCGAATGGGTACCGCTGCGCACAAACACGACGAGTCCGTGCTTACCAGAGTCATCGAGCTTGTAAATCAAAAGAAAGTCACCGCCGATATGGCACTCACGATATCCCGTCCAGTCACCAGTTAATGGATGATCAAGCCACTCAGGCGGTAATGGACCGTCGTTGCCAGTCAACAAAGCCATTGCCTCTTTGAGTCGGTTCATGTCATACCGCCCCGAGTGAGATAGTCGTTTCCAGTCTTTTAGAAATTCCTTGGTGTAATCGGATGCACGTGGGAGGTTGGCGCGTTTACTTGAAGCTGGTTTTTTCGAGGTCATCAATCAGAGCGTCGGCGTTGTTGAAGCGAGCACGACGGCTCTTGATGATTTCATTCGTCTGGGCCATTGCAGAACGACTGCGAGCATTTGGGGCTTTGACCACAAAAGGAAGTTCGTTGTCGGCGACAACTCGCGTTAGAAATATACGGACTGCGTCAGACACTGTTAGCCCCATCGAAGCCAGCGTTTCGGCCGCTTGTGTTTTGATATTTTCGTCTACGCGCACATGCACCATCGTCGTGGCTGCCATGGCAAGCTCCCTTTGAAAGTGTTTGAGACACATTGTATCTCAATTGAGATACCACTTCAAGGCCGTCTAGGTTCTAGTGTTTCAGTTGTCGTTTGACTCGGCGAGTGCCTTCGTGGCGAACTACCGAGTAATCCTCGGTAGTTACTATTTCTTCCAATTCATTGCTGGCGTGGATATTTTTCAAGTGCAAGCTGACATTGTCGGGGGACATGCCGAACAATTCTGCCATTTGTATCTGCGTAAGCCAGACTGTTTCGCTCTCTAGCCGTACCAGTATGGTCTGATCGCTAGAATCGAAAATCACCATGCCATTTATGGTGGAGAGCCGAAGTTGAATCGAAGCGGATGTCTTTGATGCGATAGTTCCCCAAACCGAAGAGTAAGTGGCGCTGGCTGGATGGATAGTTACAACAGTTTTGGATGTACCGACTGACTCTGGATTAACCGTGGCGCCCGGGGCCGACACAAAAGCCGCATGAATAAAGGCTTTGCGGGAGTTTGGGGAATAATTTTCGTTCCCCACGCAAAATTTCACTTTGATGTCAGAAGGGCGCAACAGATGAGATCTGGGAATGAAGGTCAAATAGGTCTTGTAAGCCTGTTTCTAACTGTTGTTGTCAAATACCAGAGATGACCGTGTCGATTGCTGAAACTAACGCGTCGGCCTGTGACACCACATTAGCTAAAGGGCGTTTTAACGATTTTGCTGGCAATGGTGCGGCGAAGTGGGCAAGCGCGTGAAAGCGTTTTCCTTTTATTGTGGCGATAGGACACAAGGCTATGGGCATTTTGATTTGCTCGTCGAAAACCGCTAGAGGTAAGGTCTTCGAGTTGCGAGCGCATCGAGCAGTCACCAAACTCGGTTCAAACTGTTTTTTACGAGCAGCGTGATTAGCCTTGTCGTTGCAGGCCTGCATAGCCAAGAACTGCTCGGCTGACATGATGACGGTATCGAGGTGGCCTGCTTCTTCAACGAATATAGGCTCGCGTTTGGCGAGGGCAGATAGGCTAACGAATCGGTTTTTTGCTTCCGTGGCAGAGACTCGCATAAAAAAGCTCCTTTTTATACTTTAGCCATTTTCGCTATGGTGTGTCAGACTTCAGGTGGGGCGGCTTAGGTTTTCAAACGCTGAGGTTACGTTCTTCTCCTAGAATCCAAATCTTGGATTGTTCCATGACACGAGTCAGGAACGACTCCTGCTTGGCTACCCGGCCGTGAAACTCGTCTCGCGACAAAATTGTGGGGTTCACGGCACGTCCGAGGGTGGCGCTAGCATCTTCTAAGGCAGTGAAGAGCGTGCCGTAACTGAGATCATCCGCGATCACCATCAGGTCAATATCGCTGTTGGCCGTATCGGTCTTTTTGGCAACCGAACCATATACAAAAGCCGCTGCGATCTCATCGGACAACGCTTGCAATGCTTGGCGTAGTGGGTCCGCTAAACCCACCGTTTTCTGAATAATGGCACGTAGTTCAGTGAAAATAGGCGAGTTCGCATTGGCTTGGTAGTGCTTTTGGTTTCCCACCTGTTTCACCGAGACGAGGCCGCTGCCGGTGAGCGTTGCCAGTTCGCGCTGCACAGCACCCGATCCGCTGGCTGCGAGCTTGATCAACTCGCGAGCGTAAAAGCTACGGTCTGGTTGCCCATACAAAATCCCCAGCACGCGCTGTTTGGTGCCGGAAAAGAGAGCGTCGGACAGGCTCTGCGTTGAGGGAATAGCCGGTTTAGTACCCATATTGGGTTTTATTATACCCATATTGGGTTTATATCTGTTGGGCAGCCGTAAGCGCTTCGCCTCGCGCGCTTGTTAGCAGATGTGATGGCAGTACAGGCCGGCCTTGAGCCCCTAGATTACAGTTATTGGGAATCTAACAAAGACGACTACATTAGTGCAATTCACCAAGGTATGGCCATGAATTATGAATCTATAAAAGATATGTGAGATTAGCTATTCGTCAGAATTCGACGTGAACTAAATAGCCAATTTGACATTAGCAAAACGGCGCTTGGCAGGTTCTTTTAATTTTTGTTCAAGCAATTGAACGTTTTGTCCTGTTTCAACTTCAGTTGAGCTAGCTACAGCACGCCTGACAGCGGCGAGGCTAGGCTTTCTATAAAGTGAAGTTGATTTTTTTGTGGCGTGCATACTTCAAGTGCACCAATATTTACTTACGATCGACGGTTTAACCGTGGTGCCCGGGGCCGGACTCAACAGCCGCATGAATAAAGGGTTTGCGTGGGTTTGGGGAATAATTTTCGTTCCCCACAAAAATTTTCACTTCGGTGTCAACAGGGCGCAACAGTTGATATCTGGAAAAGCAGGTCAAATTAGTTTTGTAAGCCTGTTCTCTATATCGTGTCGACCTTGATTATATTATGGGTGATTGGCGGGTACGGCCTGATCGTTTTCGACGTTTTGAAAGATGTGCCTCAACCCACTCTTCAATTTCAGTGCGTCGCCATCTCGGATTGCTACGTTTGCCCTCGACGTCTAGCAGCAGACGAATGGGAACAGGAAATCCTGGTGCAAGCGCGATGGTCTCGCGTATGTATCTGGCCGGGTAGCCAAGCATTGCGCCAACATCTTCAGCGCTTAACAACGCTTCAGGGGATATTCGTGCGGCGATCTGTCGGGCGAGTTCGGAGTAATTGAAGTCGTAATCTGTAGTTGTCATTTGAGCGCATCTCTTTGTTACTAGACGCTCAAAGATTACCCTTGAGTATCCTGGCAGCGAATGGTGAAACGGATATAGTTAACAAGGTGTGGAATGATCCACACCTTGCTTGGTGCTTGCTTTTGCAGTCTTCTCCCGCTGTCTTCAGCCCGATTACGACGCCATCGGCTGATTACTGGCGCGGCTTTCATCCCTGAATGCCGACCCCTTGTTTCATCACTGTATTGCACCCCATGCAAGAGGTCAGTGTTGAAACGAAGGATTTCACCTGTTTTTCTTCTACCCAGGTGCCGTGCAGGTAGTCACGCAATCGCATGCCATAATTGACAGGGCGTGATATTCATCGATCGCTTGTTGTTAAAGAACGTACATAAATAGTAGCAAATGCTACTAAATTACGCAATCGTTATCTAAGTGATGTGGCTTAACTGCCACGTTGTGTAGGTAGAAAGAGGAATAGTTAAGCCAGCAAAAAAGATAATTCAATAGTTGAATGTCAGGTTAGCGGCGTTAGAAATGCATTGGCCCAGCGAATTAAGACAAGCGTGGCAAAATCTCAAAATTTATTTTTGATCAATTTCTTGTATTAGCGCCAACCCGGCAGTTACCAATGACAATAGCGCTGGTGTTGCCCAAGATGGCACAGGCTCGTTTGGCTGGCGAACGATCAATTGAACAAGCTGCTGGACTGGAACAGAAGCAGCATGGTAACGACTGGCAGTGTCGTCTGGACTTGTGTCAGCGCGTGGAAGTGGTGCGCGAGCAGGGGTTTTTTTGCCGTCTGCTTGGGTGAACCATCCGTGCATGCCTGGAAGGCTTTCAATGAGGCGAATAGTTTTCTCAGATACGCTGCGTGAGCCGCTAAGCATCTGTCTTATGAATGCACCATCTTTAAAGCCCAAACGGCGACCAAAAGCGGTGCGGTCACCTTGGGTCAGGTGATCAATGGCTTTTGATAATAGTTCGCGGCGTTGCTCGGCGATAAGTGCTTCGTTCATGATTGAAACAGTAGCACATGCTCTAGTAGCGTAGAGTCATTTTTTAAGAAAAAAGTAACATTTTTTACCGTTTGAGCCCATATTTCACCTGAATGTCACCTGTTGTATTGATTTAAGGTGCGTCGGGAAGTAATCAAAAACTGAAGTGATCGCGAGAGCCTTTCTTCAGTATTAGAAAGTGCTATTTGGGATCGTGGTCTTGCCTTTAACACTCTAATATTGTATATTTTTAAAACATTTGGAGTGCATCATGTTAAACGCTTACCTTCGTAAATCAGGTGGTTCATTAATCATGACCATCCCAGCAACCTACGCTGAGCAAAACGGCTTAGATGCCGGTTCATGCGTTTCTGTAGATATCCATGGCAGCGAACTAAAGGTCAAGCCAAGCCGCAAACGCAAAACCTTAGCAGAGTTGCTGGCCGCCACGCCTTCAACTGCTAATCGAGTCGAGGGTTGGGACGACATGCAGCCCGTCGGGGCCGAGCTTTGACGCCTAATCGAGGCGACATTCTGCACCTTCAGTTTGACCCTGCTTCGGGCAAAGAAATGATTGGTAATCACTTTTGCCTAGTGGTGTCACCCCCCTGTCTCACAAAAGATGTCCGCTGCATTTAATTTAGTTCATTAACCTTCGGGGCGGATGGAGAGATGCAATGGCGTCTTATAGTTCGCAGTTCAAAGAGCAAGCGGTGCGTCGTCTGATGCCACCGAACAGTCAAACAGTGGCAATGGTTAGCCGGGATTTGGGTGTTGCTGCCCCAACCCTGTATGCTTGGAAGCGTCATTTTGAATCGAAAGGATTCCTGGTGCCTGCCAATTCCTCTAACCCTGAGAAGTGGGATTCGAAGTCTAAGCTGGCTGCCATCATTCAGACCGCATCGATGAATGAGGCAGAGCGATCGGCGTATTGTCGCGAGCATGGGCTATACCCTGAACAGCTTGATGCCTGGCGCGCTGGCTTTGAGTCAACTGACGCGGTTGATGAACCGGTCAGCAAGGCAGCGATAGCCGCCGAGCGCAAGAAAGTCAAACAGCTAGAGCGTGAGCTGCGCAGAAAGGAGAAGGCACTGGCTGAGACCGCTGCCTTGCTGACGCTGTCAAAAAAAGCCCGGGCCATCTGGGGTGTCAACGAGGAAGACTGATTCCTTTGGAGACCAAACAGATGGCCATGGACCTGATTGGCGAAGCAGTGGCAGCCGGTGCTCGACAGAACCGCGCTTGTGGCGTGCTGGGTATTTCCTGCCGAACCTTGCGTCGTTGGCAAGCCTCGGTTGGGTATTTCAGGGCATCGTGACCGGTCATTTCAGATTATCGTGACCGGTGATTTTAAAAAAGCGTGACCGGTGATTTCAAATCATCGTGACCGATGTGGTGCCGTTGCATAGTAGTTAAAGGTAGCCTGTTTATTTTTAATAAGCGAGCAGGTGATGCCTCAGGACAAACTATCTATGCGCAAAATAAGAGATGTACTTCGATACCGCTTTGACGCCCAATTAAGCTTGGAGGCCACTGCGCGCGCACTACAAATATCCAAGGGCGTGGTTGCCAAATACGTCAAGTTGGCCGCCGCCGCAGGTATCAGTTGGCCTATTCCAGATGAACTCAGTGATCAAGATCTTGAGCATCTTTTAAAACGCCAAGAGGCTTTTAAAGAGCCCACTTACGTTGAGCCCGACCACGCGCAAACACATCAAGAACTTAAAAAGAAAGGCGTCACACTGCTTTTACTATGGGAAGAATATCAACTCACAGCCGGCACACGGGCCTACCAATACACCTCATTTTGCTTGCACTACCGTGCTTGGGCCACAAAGCTCAAGATCTCGATGCGACAAGTGCACCGCGCGGGCGAGAAGCTTTTTGCTGACTACGCGGGCCCCAAGGTGCCCGTCATCGATGCCAACACGGGCGAGATCAAGCCGGTTAGCATCTTTGTCGCATGCTTGGGCGCTTCTAGCTACACCTTTGCCTGCGCCACACCGGGTCAAACCCAAGAGGACTGGCTAACGGGCTTGAGCCGAACGATGCGATTCATAGGCGGGGTGACCACCCTAATCATTCCAGACAACCCGCGCTCATTAGTTAAGAACGCCAACGCCTATGAACCAGAGCTTAATCGTGTAACGACTGAATTTGCGCAGCACTACGGTACCGTTATTTTGCCCGCCCGACCTAGAAAGCCCCAAGATAAGGCCAAAGTCGAGTCAGCCGTGCAAGTCGTTGAGCGTTGGATTCTGGCACGCTTGAGACACTATCGGTTCTTCTCGATTGCTGAGGTCGATGCAGCCATCGCGCAGCTGTTGCCCACGCTGAACAATCGTCCCTTTAAAAAACTACCCGGCTCACGCCGACAAGCCTTTGAGCTACTGGATCGTGATCACTTGCAACCACTGCCTGCTAAAGCCTTCGTCATGGCGCATTGGAAGCACGCCCGCGTGAACGTTGATTACCACGTCGAACTCGATCAACATTACTACAGCGTACCCTACAACCTAGTGCGCAAAGAGGTCGAGCTTTGCATCACCCGTGGCATGCTCGAAGTCTTTATTGGTCGCCAACGCGTAGCCATCCATGCCCGCAACCTGCACAAGGGGCATTACTCAACACGCCCCGAACATATGCCCGCCGCGCATCTAGCCCATGCCGGCTGGACACCCGCCAAGATGATGGCTTGGGCTGCTGGGGTGGGCCCCTCTACAGCCACACTGGTCGAACGACTCTTGTTCGAGAAGCAACACCCTGAACAGGCCTACCGAGCAGGCCTGGGTTTGAAGCGTTTGGCCCGCGAGCATGGTAGTGCGCGCATGGAGGCCGCCTGTGCGCGGGCAACCGTTTTAGGCTCACACCGCTATAAGTCAGTCGCCTCAATTCTTAAGCTGGGACTGGACCGACAACCGCTGCCCGCTAAGCAAATTGAACTGCCCTTACCCCATCACGCAAACCTGCGTGGCCCCGCCTATTACCAACCCACGGAGATCGACCCATGCTAACAGAGCACACCCTCACCACCCTTAAATCTTTGCGCCTACCGGGTATGGCTGCTGCATTTGAAGACCAGCAAACAAACAGTGCCGCGCAAAGCCTCGCGTTTGATGAGCGATTTGGCATGCTCGTGGACTGTGAGCTCACGTGGCGTGAGAACCGTAGACTTAAACGACTACTCCGTGAGGCGCGCCTAAAGACCTCACAAGCTTGTGTTGAAGATATTCAATATGGTGCAGGGCGTAAACTTGATAAGTCACTGATGGCACAGCTATCAAATTGCCAATGGATTCATAATCATCAGAATCTCATTCTGACGGGCGCCACCGGTTGCGGTAAAACGTGGCTGGCCTGCGCGCTTGGCAACGCGGCTTGTCGCCAGGGGCTGTCAGTCACTTATGTGCGCACACCGCGTCTGTTTGAAGAGCTTCGTATTGCCCACGGCGACGGCAGTTTCGGCAAGCGCTTAAGCGCCCTCGCCAAGACCGACCTCTTAATACTCGATGACTGGGGCTTAGCACCCCTTGACCAAGATGAACGAAACGATCTACTGGAAGTCATTGATGATCGGGTCGCTACGCGCTCAACAATCATCACCAGCCAACTGCCCACCGAGCATTGGCACGACTACCTCAATGACCCCACTCTCGCGGACGCCATTTTAGATCGCGTGCTTCATGCGGCACATCAAATCAAATTGGGAGGTGATTCACTGCGTAAGCAGACAAAAGGCATGGCAGCATGAGTAAATTGTGTAGCCACAACAGAACCGAAACAACGATTTCAGATCATCGTGACCGACGATTTCAAAAAAGCGTGACCGTTTCGGATAAAATTAACCACTAACTTTGCAACCTAACCACATCGGTCACGCTTTTTTGAAATCACCGGTCACGTTCAGTGAAATACGC
>Ga0163215_100820_pt1 | contig 32885 bp, 39 predicted proteins | sample SynspAceP_FD_185934 | JGI IMG/M metagenome (GOLD analysis project Ga0163215, IMG submission 185934) | Saline lake microbial communities from Ace Lake in Antarctica - Synechococcus sp. Ace-P (Hybrid Assembly) | ecosystem: Environmental > Aquatic > Non-marine Saline and Alkaline > Saline | place...
CGATGCCGACCGATTTCAGCCGCTATTTTGTCGACCGAAAACTTCGCGTGCAACATATCCTCAATCGTGCGCCGTTCGCTCAAACTCAGCTCTGTGTGGGCCATCTTCCGTTCTCCTTGCTTTCCATCAAGATAGGGGATTTGTCGCAAGCCAGTATAGAATGTGCCCTCAGTAATGCTGACTTATCGTATAATGAGAATTATGTAATATAAATTTATACCTACGGTAGGAAAGGCCGCCAATCATTCTTGGCTATGACAAAGTGCGCCTGGAAGGATCGCAAGGAGGTGGCTGCGGACCGGCTTGGTGCAGAGCCTGGCAGGAGGTGATTGCGTTCTTAGGCTTCGATCCGGCGATCCGGAAGATCATTTACACCACGAACGCGATAGAAAGTTTGAACAGAGTGATCCGCAAATAGATCAAAACCCGCGAATCATTCCCGACCGAAGGCGCCGTCACTGAGCTGATCTACCTGGCTATCCGCAACCTCGAAAAAGGTGGACGAAATGTTCGGGAATGGTTTGCCGCCCGCAACTATTTTGCCATAATGTTTGATGATCGCTTCGTGCTTGAATGTATCTGAAACCCGCATGGGCCAACCCGGCTAAACAAAATTCATGAAACGTCCCACGAAATCGTTGCTTCAGAGCCCGCCGACTATGCTACCCTAACGCCAGCAACCCAGGTTGCGCAGAGGCGCGGCCGCACATCGGCGACAGCCACACGGATAATATCCGCGCGCAGGCCAATGGCCAAAGAGCCACGATCAGTCAGGCCGGTCGCCTGCGCGGGGGTCGTCGTCACCGTGGCGATCGCACGCGGCAGGTCATTCCAGATCTCACCCAGTGCGAAGGCTGCCTGTATTAATCCCGCGGGCACGTAATCCGATGACAGGATATCCAGAAGATCTGCGCGTGCCAATTCGGCAGCCGCAACATTCCCAGAATGCGAGCCGCCCCGGATCAGGTTCGGGGCCCCCATGATGACCGCAATGCCTGCGGCGCGGCAGGCGCTTGCAGCCTCGATCGTCGTGGGGAATTCGGCGAGCCTGATACCCAGACCCGCCGACGTTTGAACCTGCGCGGCCGTGGTGTCGTCATGACTGGCCAGCACTGCGCCCATGCGCCCCGCCGCTGCCACTGCGGCCGCCTCGTGCGCGGCGCCCAGACGGGCCTGCAACGCTTTCTGCTGGGCAACATGATCGGCAAAACCAGCCTCTGAAAGGCCGTGCTTGCCGCAGACATAGGCGCGCAGCTTTTCCAGATCGCGGAACTGGCGCTGACCGGGGGTGTGATCCATCAGGGAAATCAGGCCGACCGCGTCATCGGTCCCGAACTCGTCCAGCTCCGCTATCAGCGTTTCCGAACATACCTCGGCGCGCAGATGGATCAGGTGATTGATCCGCAGTGCGCCAGCCTTGCGCAGAGCCAGCAATTCGCTGACCAGCCCCCGCGCATATTTGGCATAATTGGCAGAGGTATCCGAAACCACCGACCCGACGCGCATCGCGTCAAAAACTGTCGTAATTCCGCAAACGGCCAGCTCAGCGTCGTGGGCGAGGATGGCAGCATCGTGGGGCCAGTCAACGCCGGGACGCGGCTGGATGTGCCGTTCAAGGTTGTCCGTATGCAACTCGATCAACCCCGGCATCAGGACATCCCCGCCGCAGTCGACCGCCCCCGCAGGCACGTCCGGCCCCTCATCAATCGCGGAAATCTTGCCATCGGAAAGGGTTACCCGTCCGTGCATGACGCGGTTTCCCAGAACCAGCATCGCGTTGGCAAGACAGACCGGCGCTGTCATGGCAGTGTCATATGGATCGGTCACAGCCGCGGCAACAAAGGTAGGGTTTATGTCAGAGTTCATGCGATATGCCATTTATTATGTGCCCCGGATGCAGCCCCTTGCCGCTGCCGGAGCAGCGTGGCTGGGCTGGGATGTGTCTGCGGGCTGCACCGTCGCGCAACCGGACGTGCCCGGCATCGCCGCGTTGGCGCAAGCCCCGCGTAAATACGGTCTGCATGCCACCCTGAAGCCGCCCTTTGCTTTGGCGGACGGCACGCGCGTCGATGACCTTGACGCTGCCCTTGCGCAGTTTGCCAAGGCGCAAGCCCCCGTTAGCTTGGAAGGATTGCAGCTGGATCGACTGGGCCGTTTCCTCGCACTGGTCCCGGTCGGCGATCAAACGCATCTGACCGCGCTGGCGGCAAATTGCGTGCAAAACTTCGACATGTTTCGTGCGCCCGCCTCTGAAACAGAGGTTGCCCGCCGCCGCGCCGCCGGGCTGACGCCGGCGCAGGACGCGTATTTGATGCGCTGGGGCTATCCCTATGTCATCGATCAATTCCGCTTTCACATCACCCTGACCGGGTCCTTGGGTGACGACCAGTTGCGTGTAGCGCAAGATTGCCTGAAACAAGCGTTGCCTGCCCTGCCCGCACCGTTTTTGATCGACCAAATCGCTCTTGTCGGCCAGCAGGCAGACGGCTTTTTTCGCCTGATCCATAGCTATCCCCTCGCCGGGTAAATTCCCGCCAAAACCCGCATGACGGTGTCGTCTAACGGGCCGTCATTCGATACCGACATGACATTCAGGTCCGCCGGGACGCAGGCTGCATCGCGCGCCAGCCTTGCCGCGATCTCTGCCTCCGTCTCGCGCGCACGGCCTGCCAGCCGCTCCTGCAGTACCTTTGGTGACGCGGTCAGCGCCAGAACGACAAAGTCCGGTGCCAGATGGGCCGCCTCTGCCAGCACGGCGCGCGACAGATTGACGATGCAATCCTCTCCCTGCGCCAGCCGCGTCAGGACATCGCTCCCGATGCCATAGCGCAAGCCATGCGCCGCCCAATCCAAACAAAATAGACCCTGCGCAACCATCTCCTCAAAGTCGTCCTGCGAACGGGCGTCGAAATCCTCGCCGCCTGCATCAGCCGCGCGTGTGATGACGCGCCGCACACGGTGCAGCGCAGGCCGCACCCGGCACAGCCCGTCGATAACGCTGTCCTTGCCCACCCCAGATGGGCCGACAACCGCGATCAAGCGTCCATGCGTCACGCGGCCATCCCCGGCGTGAACCGCGCGACGTCGATGGTCCTATCGCAGACGCGGTCGCGTGCCTCTGTGTCGTGAAAAATGCCAACAATGGCCGCCCCCCGCGCCTTGGCCGCAAGGATCAGGTCCAGCACCACAGCGCGGTTACGGGCATCAAGGCTCGCGGTCGGCTCGTCCAATAACAGCGCCGGATAGTCATGTGCGAACCCCCGCGCGATATTCACACGCTGCTGTTCCCCGCCAGAAAAAGTCGTAGGCGACAGGCCCCACAATGTGCGCGGAATGTTGAGCTGCGCCAGCAAATCTGCCGCACGCGCCTGCGCCGTGGCCTCTGGCACGCCAAGCGCCAACAGCGGCTCTGCCACCACATCCAGCGTCGGGACCCGAGGGACGACCCGCAGGAACTGGCTGACATATCCCAAGGTCTCGCGGCGCAAGGCCAAGATTTCGCGGGGGGCCGCCGTTGCGACATCGACGTCGCCCACAATGATCCGCCCACTTGCAGCTAAATAATTGCCGTAAATCATCCGCATCAGAGTCGACTTGCCAGCACCAGAGGCGCCGACAAGCCCGACGCATTCACCCGGGGCCACCGACAGCGCCGCATCGCGCATCACCTCAATCACCGCACCGCCCTGATTGTGCAGTGTGAATGTCTTCGTCAGGTCCGAAATTTCGATCATGGCGTCCATCTTCTTCTGGTTCCAAATACCTCGGGGGGGGGCGGCGCAGCCGCGGGGGCAGCGCCCCTGTCACACCTGCAACACGGAACTCACCAACAGCTGGGTGTAGCCATGCTGCGGATCATCCAAAACCTGATCGGTCAGACCGGTTTCCACGACATCACCGCCCTTCATTACCATCAACCGGTCCGCCAGCAGGCGCACGACGGCCAAGTCATGCGTCACGATGATCGCCGACAACCCCATGTCCCGCACCAGACCGCGCAGCAGGTCCAACAGCCGCGCTTGCACGCTGACATCTAGGCCGCCCGTCGGCTCATCCATGAACACCAAACGTGGTCCGGTCACCAGATTGCGCGCAATCTGCAACCGCTGCTGCATGCCACCCGAAAAAGTCGTGGGCCGGTCATCGATCCGGTCAGCGCGGATTTCTACCCGGTCCAGCCAGTCAATCGCACTGGCACGGATCGCGCCGTAATTGCGCGCGCCCACAGCCATCAACCGCTCGCCAACATTGCCGCCCGCACTTACCCCCATCCGCAAGCCGTCGCGGGCGTGCTGGTGGACAAATGCCCAATCGGTGCGCGATAGCATCCGCCGCTCCGGCTCACTCATCGCCCGCGTATCGCGTGGACCGACATCGCGCGTGTCAAAGATCACCTGCCCCGCATCCGGCACCACATGCCCCGCCATACTGTTCAGCAGTGTGGACTTTCCAGACCCGCTTTCGCCGACAATCCCCATGACCTCGCCCGGGAATAAATCGAACGACACGTCCCGGCAGCCGATGTGCCGCCCGTAAGTCTTGGTCAGCCCCTTAACCTGTAACAACGGCGTCATGCGGCATCCTCCTTGTTATCGCTGCCCCGGTGGCCATCCACCTGCCGCCCGGCGCAATAATCGGTGTCCGAACACACGAACATGCGCCCGCCCGCATCGTCCACGATAACCTCGTCTAAATAGCTGTCCTGCGCGCCGCAAAGCCCGCATGGATGATCGGCCTTACTGGCGACAAAGGGATGATCCTCGAAATCAAGGCTGACGACACGCGTGAAGGGTGGCAGCGCATAGATGCGTTGCTCGCGCCCCGCGCCGAAAAGCTGGATCGCGGCCATCTCCATCTTGGGGTTGTCGAACTTCGGGATCGGTGACGGGTCCATGACGTAGCGGTCCGCCACCTTAACCGGATAGGCATAAGCGGTGGCAATATGCCCGTGGCGACTGATGTCCTCATACAGCTTCACATGCATCAGCCCGTATTCCTCCAGCGCATGCATCTTGCGCGTCTCCGACTCGCGCGGCTCTAGAAACCGCAGGGGTTCCGGGATCGGCACCTGATAGACAAGAATCTGACCGTCCCGCAGCGGCTCTTCGGGGATACGGTGGCGAGTCTGAATAACAGTGGCATCAGCCGTCGCCGTCGTCACCGCAATCTGCGCGGTGCGTTCAAAGAACCTGCGGATCGACACTGCATTCGTCGTGTCGTCGGCCCCCTGATCGATGACCTTCAACGTATCCTCGGGGCACAGCACGGCAGCGCTGACCTGCACACCGCCCGTGCCCCAGCCATAGGGCATCGGCATTTCCCGACTAGCAAAGGGCACCTGATACCCGGGGATCGCCAAACCCTTTAGGATCGCGCGGCGGATCATCCGCTTGGTTTGCTCGTCCAGATAGGCAAAGTTGTAATCAGACACGCGACATTCCCCGTTCATCTTGCAAATTAAACGCCCGCCCGAGGCTGCCCTGCGACACGCAAGGCATCATTCCGCACCCTGCCCGGTGGCATCCCGGCGCAGTTTGCGCACCAATTCCAGCTCTGATTGAAAATCAACATAATGTGGTAATTTGATATGCTCTAAGAATCCCGTCGCCTGAATGTTGTCGCAGTGATACAGCACGAATTCCGCATCCTGCGCAGGCGCGCCCTGATCATCCTCGCCCAACTCTTCCCAGCGCAGCGCCCGGTCGACCAGCGCCATAGAGATCGCCTTGCGCTCAGTCTGGCCAAACACAAGACCATAACCACGCGTGAACTGCGCCGGCTCTGTCTTGGACCCGGTGAATTGGTTCACCGTCTCGCATTCGGTCAAGGTGATCTCGCCGATCTCGATACTGATCCCCAGCTCTGGGATCTCCATCTCGACCGGCACGGTCCCGATGCGCAATTCGCCGACAAAGGCATGGTTGCGGGCGTAGCCGCGCTGCGTGGAATAGGCCATGCCCAGCACAAAGCCTTCGTCACCCCGCGTCAATGCCTGCAACCGCAGCGCTCGCGCGGCGGGTAATTCTAGCGGCGCGCGGGTCAGGTCGGGCGCGGGTGTGCCATCGCAGGTTTCCTGTGCAATCAGACCCTCGCTGTTTAGAAACGACATGACATGCGGGACCGGAGCTGGATCGACCGGCATTTCGGGTGCCGCGGGCACGTCGCCGTCCGCAGCCAGCATGAAATCCAGCAGGCGGTGGGTGTAATCGAATGTAGGCCCAAGCACCTGCCCACCGGGCAAATCCTTAAAGGTTGCGCTGATGCGGCGGTCACAAGCCATTGCACCGGTATCCACCGGCAGGCTGGACCCGAAACGCGGTAAAGTGGTGCGATAGGCGCGGATCAGAAAGATCGCCTCGATCAGATCGCCCCGCGCCTGCTTGATGGCCAACGCCGCGAGGTCAGGGTCATAAAGCGACCCTTCAGCCATAACCCGGTTAACGGCGAGCGTCATCTGTTCTCGGATCTGCGCTGTGGTCAGCTCTGGCACGGCTAGGTCACCGCGCCGTTCCTCGGCCAGCCAAGCATGGGCATTATCGATGGCGCGCTCGCCCCCCTTTACGGCGACATACATCAGCGGGCCCCTTTCGTCGTGCGCGGCAGGGCGGCAATGCAATCGCCGCAGGTGAAATAGAAATCGATCCCCAAGGGATATCGGGCGACACGTGCGGCCAGCAGACCGTCCGGCAGCGACAGGGTCGCCGTCTGTGCAATGCCGGGGCCGGTCAGCGTAGCGCCGGTGTTCGTCAGCGCTGCGACTTCCACGATCAGCGTCGCGGATCGGTCGGGATAGTCCGGTGTGCCGACCGCGTATGCGTCCAGCGGTGCCAAAGCATCCCAGTCACCCACCGCGAACATGGCATCCGCCCGCCCCACCAATGGTGCGCCAAGGTGGAACCGCACCCAGTCACGCACCCCGTCGGTGTCACAGGTCCCTGCCAGATGCAGCGGTGTTGCTGCGTCGCACAGAGTGGCCAGCAGCGTCGCGGCCGCAACCGACATCGGCGCAGGCGCTGTGCAGCCATTCAGGGTCTGGATCGTGCCGGGGCGGGCCATCGCCTCCATGCCTGCGCGAAAGGCGCGGGCGGCGTCGCGGGCGGGGTCAATGAACCCACCTTGCAGGGCTGCGTTGTCCATCAGTCTTCCCCCCGGACCAGCGTAAAGAATTCGACCCGCGTCGCCGCAGCCTTCGCAGCGCGCGACTTTTGCCGTGCCGCCGCCTCTGCCGCGAGGGGGCCCGTTACAGCAGCGTGGACCCGGTTCGTGTAATCGGTTTGCAGCAGCGCATCCACGACGGCCGCCGCACGCGCGTCAGCCTTTGACCGGCCCTGGACATAACCGTGCCCGACGGTGCCGCAGGGCAATTGCAGGCTGCACCGCGTCACGGTCATCTCACCCAGATTAAACGCACTGCCGGTTCCGCCAGCACGACCTTGCACCATGACGCTGCCAACCTCTGGCCGTCGCAGATCAGTCGCGGGCGGAACCGGACCGACCTGCGACAGCAGCGATGCGATGCGGCCCTGCGGGGCGCGTGCCAGCAATCCTAGCCAGGTCTTGCGGTCGGTGATTTGGGTCATCTCGACAACTCGATTATATTACTATACAACTAGACAAATGCTACGCCCGCCCGCGATCTGTCGCAACACAAGAGATGTGAAACTTTCATGACGCGCACGCCTGTCTGGTCCGCTATTGCAACCGCGTTACGCGATGACATCGCGCAGGGACGCTACACATCCGGCGACCAACTCCCGACAGAGGCCGCCTTGGCCGCGCGCTTTGGTGTCAATCGCCACACGGTCCGGCACGCTTTGAAACATCTATCGGAAGAAGGCCGCGTGCATGCCCGGCGCGGCGCAGGCGTCTTTGTCACCGCAGGGGCGGCAACCTATCCGATTGGCGGGCAAGTCAGCTTTCACCGCAATCTGTCAGCCGCCGGGCGGATGCCCGGGCGACAAATCCTGACGCTGGACCGCCGTCACCCGACCCCGACTGAGGCGCGAATTCTTGGCATGAACGATCCAGCCACCATTATTCTGGCGACAGGTGTTTCTTTCGCTGATGGCACACCCATCGCGCTCTTCACGTCATGCTTTCCCGGCTGGCTGCCCGACCGGTTCGAGGCGGACTTGAAAACGACAGAAAGTGTCACGCAAGCCTTGGCGCTGTCAGGGATTACAGACTGGACCCGGACATCAACACACATTTCGGCTCGCAACGCGTCGGCAGTGCAGGCAGGCCAACTGCGGGTCAAGGAAGGCGCGGCCTTGATCCTGTCAGAGTCTGTCAATCGCAGCGCCGACGGACGTGCCGTAGAATTCGGACAAACATGGTTCGCAGGGGACCGGGTGACGCTGCATATGCAAGGCGGCGACAGCGCAGCGTCACACGGCTGATACACGATTGCGCGACACCCGCCGAAACATCAGCGGAGCCAGCCCATGACACCTCATCTGACCCTCACCGGTGCCCGCGTATTGCAAGGCGATGACTTGCGTGATGGCGTCCTGTCAATCGACCAGGGCCAGATTACCGATACCGCAGGCCTAACCGTTGACCTGCGCGGCTATGACCTGCTGCCGGGGATCATCGATCTGCACGGCGACGCGTTCGAGCGGCATATCGCGCCCCGTCCCGCCGCGCCATTTCCGCTGATCGACGGGTTGCGCGGCACTGACCGGGACATGGCCACCCACGGCGTCACGACCGCATTTCTGGCCCAAAGCTGGACATGGGAAGGCGGTTTGCGTGGTGCAGATTACGCCGAAACGGTGATGGCCGGGCTAGCCGCCTACAGATCAGAAGCACTTTGCGACCTGCACCTGCAAATCCGGTATGAGACCTTTGCGCTAGACACGGCTGACCGTCTGCTGGCGGCGTTGCACAAGCATGGCACAGGCTATGTCGTCTTTAACAACCACATGAATGAACCCGCGTTTCTGGCGCAGCATAATCCCGCCGCGCTGGCCAGTTGGGCGCTACGCGCTGGCTACAACATGCCCGACTTCGTCGCCCTTGCGGACGGCGTTGCGGCCCGCAGCGCAGAGGTTCCAACCTCTGTCGCGCGGCTGGCACGGGCGTTCAGAGCGATGGGCGTGCGCAGTGGGTCGCATGACGATACTGATGCTGCCACACGGCACCGCTTTGCCGCCCTTGGTGCGGATATCTGCGAATTTCCGACGACCGTGGCAGCGGCGCAAGCTGCCCGCGACTTAGGCAACCCTGTCCTGATGGGCGCGCCCAATGTGGCGCGGGGCGGCAGCCAGTCGGGCAACATCGCCGCCATCGGCCTGATCCGCGCAGGGCTGTGCGACGCGTTGGTCTCGGATTACCATTACCCCGCACTGGCGGCAGCGGCCTTTCGGTTGGTTGATGACGGCGTCATGGGGTTGGCGCAGGCTTGGGCCATGATCTCAACCGCTCCTGCCCGGATTATGGGTCTGACGGATCGCGGCACGCTGGTGCCGGGCCAGCGCGCGGACGTTGCAATTGTGAACCGCGCAACGCGCCGGATCGAAGGCACCATCGCGGCTGGCCGCATCGCTTATCTGTCAGGTGCGGTCGCGGCCCGCATGATCGACGCGTCAGCCGTAACGCTTGACGAACGCCGCAGCGCTTAGGCTGCGAAAATCGTCCAGCGCGGTGCGCAGGCGGTCATGGGGCCAGTCCCACCATGCCAGCGCCAGCAAGTCGGCCACCACCGCCGGATCGTGGCGATCCCGCAGTTTGGCCGCAGGCGTGCCCGCGACGATGGTATAGGGTGCCACGTCCCGTGTGACGATGGCACCGGATGCGACGATGGCACCGTGGCCAATCGTGACCTCTGGCTTGATCATCGCGGCGTGGCCGATCCAAGTGTCATGACCGATCCATGTCGTCCGCGACCGGCGGTGCGCAAAGAACACCGCGTCGTTTTCGGCATCATCCCAGTAGTCGGCGGCGCGATACAAAAAGTGATGCATCGACGCCGTGTCCATCGGATGATCCGTCGCCCCGATCCGCACAAAGGCCGCGATATTGGCAAACTTGCCGACCTGCGCATTGGCGATATCGGCATACCGGTCGCAATAGCTGTAATCATTCAGATGGCTGTTCTGGATGCGGCTGCCGCGCCCGACCTCGCAGTAGCGGCCAAAAGTAACATCCGTCAGCTCGCAATCGGGGTGGACGCAGGGGTCTTCTGTCAAGCGTGCCATCATTCCCCCTTGATCAGCTTGCGCCGCAACCAGCCAGAGATGGTGTCCATCACCATCACCATCAGCACAATCAGTATGATATAGTAGGTCACCTCTTCCCAATCCTTCTGGGTCTGCATCGCCTGCGTCAGCAACAGACCGATGCCGCCCCCCGTAATCGCCCCAATGATTGTGGCGGACCGGGTGTTGGATTCCAGAAAATATAGCGCCTGTGACAGCAGCACCGGCGTTACCTGCGGAATGACGCCGAAACGATATCGCTGGACGGTACTGGCCCCCGTGGATGCGATGCCTTCGATCTGTTTGTCATCGACGTTTTCCAGCGCTTCCGAGAAGATCTTGCCGAAGCTGCCGGTATCCGTCACCAGAATGGCCAGCGCCCCTGTCAGCGGTCCGGGGCCAAAGGCGCGCGACAGCATGATCGTCCAGATCAACGCATCGACCCCGCGCACGAAGTCGAAAACCCTGCGAAACCCGAAGCGGACGATGCGCAGCGGCGTAAAGTTGCGCGCCGCCAGAAAGGCCAGCGGCAAAGCGATCATCGCGGCCCCAAAGGTGCCGAGAAAGGCCATCAAGATCGTCTCGCCAATCGCCCAGACGACGTCGGAATGCCGCCACATTCGGTTCGACCAAAAATCCTGCCACACGCCGGTCAGGTTGCTCCGGTTCGCGTCCAGTTGCGGCCCGAATGCCAGAGCCAGCGGGCCGTGACCAAAGTATGGACTGTCGAGCGTGAAAAAGAACAGCTCCCACCCCGGCTGGTAGTGAAAAACCTCGGTCTTGGACCGGGTCAGGGTAACACGGCCATGAGGCGTCGTGATCCCAAGGCGGGTGCCGGACTGGCTGATCCAATCGGGCGCATCGCTAGGTTGGTTGCTGACGACGCGGCCATTTACAAGGGCCGCCTCGATCAGCGGATAACCCGGTACGGACAGGCTAAACGCATTTTCCGGCAACAAGGTCACGACCTCTTCGCCGCCGAGGTCGATGACGGTCGCGTTGCCGTCAGCGGTCATCCAGTCCGGGCGCATGCCGTCCGGGTAGGCCCCCTTTCGCTCGCCCTCGATTGCGACCTCAATATCGCCGCTGCGGCTGTCGCGGGTGACGTGGGTTTTGTAACTGACTGCATCCGACAACAGGATCGCGGCATTGTCCAACCGCGCGCGCCCCGCCAGACCGAGCAGATCAAAGGCAAAAAAGATATAGGTCAGATACAGCAGGATCACGGCAGGCACCGCGAGCGCGGTGATCTTTTTACGCTGAATGTGGCGGGTGGCGCTGGCCTGCAACAGGCCCAGATCGGCAACGGTCATAGTGCGGCCCCTTTGGTCAAACGGTTGCGGACAACGGACGACAGTTGATCGAACACCACAATTGTCCCGAATAGCAGCAGAAAGATCGCCGCCGCCTCGTCGAATTTGCCCTGCCCCCATGACATCGCGTTCTTCAGCTCGTAACCGATGCCGCCCGCGCCGACGAAGCCGAGGATCGCGCTGGCGCGGATGTTGATTTCAAACCGCAGCAGGGCATAGGACAGATAATTTGGTGCCACCTGCGGCAGCACGCCCAGCAGCATCCGCTGGGACCAGTTGGCGCCAACCGAAGACAGCCCCTCGACCGGCTTCAGGTCAGCGTTTTCGCTGACTTCGGAAAAAAGCTTACCCAGCGCGCCAGAGGTGTGAAACGCGATGGCGATCATCGCAGGCACGGGGCCGCCGCCCATGACAAAGATCAGTACAAGCGCGATGACGATTTCGGGCACCGCGCGCATGATGTCCATGATGCGCCGGAACAGCGGTGTCAGCCGGGGCCAAAGCGCCAGGCCGCGTGTCGACAACAGCGACAGGACCAGACCGAACAACGCCCCCAGCAGGGTCGACACGGCAGCGATATTGATGGTTTCCAGCAGCGCCGGGAAATAAGTCAGCATGTGGGCGGGCAATTGGGTGCGCTTCTGCCATGCTTCGCTTATCACGCCTGCGGGAAAATCCCCAAGCTGGGACAGGCCTGACCAGAATCCGCCCGCGTTGCGCCCGTCAGCTATAACAAATCCGCTGGACATCAGCAGCACAAAAATCAGCAGCGTCAGCCCGCCATAAAGCCGCCGGCGGGCCACCAGTGCAAGGTATCCGTCCTGGATGCCGCTTCGTCTGTCAGGGTCGGCAAAGGTCATGGTCTGTCCTGATGATCACATGAAAAAACGGGTCCCGGCCTGCGCCGGAACCCGCGATGTTGTCAAAAATGGCTTCAGTTCGACGCTGCTTTGCGAACCGCGATGATGCTCTCGTAATAGGAATGGTCGATCGGCACGAAGCCCGATGTATCGCCTGCCGCTACGCCGTATGCGCAGTCGGCATCCTTGGCCTGAAGTCCCGCGACCAGATCGGTCATGGTCTGTTTCACATCGTCTGGCAGCGCGTTGCGGACAACGACGGGGCCTTCTGGGATTGGTTTGGATTTCCAGATCTCGACCATGTCATTCATATCGACCAGACCAGCGTCCACGGCCTTGCGCAACGCGCCAGAGTTATAGCCGTCTTCCCATGCGCCCTGACCATCAGCCCAGGTGACACCAGCGTCAATGTCGGCATTGTTGACAGCGACGATGGTCTGCTCATGCCCGCCGGTAAAGACGACCTCGCCAAAGAAATCCTCCATCGGCGCGCCAATCTCGGCGGGGATTTCGACAGATGGGATCAGAAAGCCAGAGGTGGAGTTCGGATCACCGAAGCCGAATTTCTTACCCTTGGCGTCCTGCAGGGACGTGATACCGCTGTCTTTGCGCGCGATCCCGATGGAGTGATATGTATAAGAGCCGTCGAGGTTCGCCTTGACCAGCACAGGCGTCACGACCTCTGGGTCTTCCAGATAGACGGCGGCATAGGACGACGCACCCAGCCACGCCATGTCGAGCGTGCCGCCAAGCAGGCCTTGGATGACGCCATTGTAATCGGACGGGGCGAAAAGCTGCACCGGCACGCCAAGCGCTTCTTCGGTGTAGGACTTAAGGCACTCGTAAGAGTTCATGCGATCCTGCGCATTTTCGCCGCCCAGAATGCCGATGCGGAATTCGGTGATGGCGTCTTGGGCGTGAGCCGCACCCGTCAGGGCAGTAGTCGCGAGTGCGATGGCGATCAGTCGGTTCATGGTCGTCTCCGGTTTATGATCCTGTCGGCGCACCGATCAGGCAGGGTGGAAAAGGGTCAGACGAAGGCTTCCGCTTCACGGATCAGCGATTGCTCTAGCGTCTCGATCTGGGTGGATGTCGCGGCCTCTGAAAACGAGGCGTCCGCGCCATAAATGTCGCGGGCAACGCCGGTCGTTAGCTGCGCGGGCGTGCCGTCAAACACGATGCGTCCCTGCCGCATGCCGATTACGCGGTCGCAATAGCGGCGGGCCGTATCAAGGGTGTGCAGGTTGGCGATAACCGTGCGGCCGTCCTCGTCATGGATGCGGCGCAAGGCGTCCATTACAATCTGCGCGTTCATCGGGTCGAGCGAGGCAATGGGTTCATCGGCAAGGATGATCGCCGGGTCCTGCATCAACGCGCGGGCGATGGCCACGCGCTGCTGTTGGCCGCCAGACAATGCCTCAGCGCGTTTCTGCGCGTGATCGGCAATGCCTAGACGATCAAGGATCCCAATGGCGCGGTGGATGTCTTCGGTCGGATACAAGTTGAACATCGTCGACAGCGTCGACCGCCGGTTCAGCGTGCCGTGCAGTACGTTGCTGACCACATCCATGCGCGGCACCAGATTGAACTGCTGAAAGATCATAGCGCATTGCGATTGCCACTGGCGGCGCGCGCTGCCCCGCAGCGATGTGACATCCGCCCCGCGGTAATTAATCGCACCGCTCGTCGCATCCGTTAGCCGGTTCATCATGCGCAAAAAGGTCGACTTGCCGGCGCCTGAGGCACCGATGATCCCAATCATACAGGGGCCAGCCACATCGAACGAGATCTTGTTCACCGCCGTGCGTTCGCCAAAGCGTTTCGTTAGTGTCTTGACCTGCAGCATAGACATCCCCCCGGGCGTTTCGATTGGGGGACACCTAGGGTCTGCAGGATTCAGTTTTGTTTAAGGGTTGTGACGGTACCGTGACAATGCAGGGTTCATTCCAACTTTATAGAGGTCGCAAGGAATGATGCACTATCCACATTTGCAATGAGGTTTCCCTTTTTTAGATCAGCGTTTTTGCTTTGATCTACCGACGTACAAAGTCGCATTATTTATCTGAAGGCCGTAACCCGCTCCCTGCAAAGAGCGATCATCGCCTCTGCTCGCTCCTGGATATCACGGTCCATACCGGGAAGATCAGGCACAGAAACCCCCTCTATGGCTTCGGCGAAGCGCTGCAAGAAATAGTCTATCTCTTCGCCCACACCGGTTGCAGCCAAGCCGGCGATCGCCGCCACCTGCATGAAATCACTACGCTGCAAACGATTATTTTTGCCATTCAGTTTCAGTGCCATTCAGTCATGTTCAAGGCTCGGGAAGACCCTCGTCGTGACCGCATCATAGAGCGGCGCGAGGCGGATTGTGCTGAAGCGATCCGCACCAGGACCGGCAATCTTTAGGAGTGCCAAATTCTTCAGGTGCATATCGCCGTCGCCGATCAACCAAGCGAATAAGGCGCGCTTGCATTGCCAAGTTGTTTGGCCTCACCGATTTGGCTACGGGGTGGAACATGAAAATACCAGCCTCAATGCCGCGCCTAAAGGGCTTTCGCCACCCCCGTGAGATCATCGCTTACGCGGTCTGGGCTTATCATCGGTTCGCGCTGAGCACGGCAGATGTCGAGGATCTGCTTGCCGAGCGTGGCGTGATTGTAAGCCGGGAAACAATCCGGTTTTGGGTCAATTGTTTCGGCGCGCATTTCGCCGACTTTATTCGTCGCGATCGGCCAAGTGCCGCGGACAAGTGGCATCTCGACGAGGTTGTGATTCCGATCAATGGCACAAAATACTGGCTCTGGCGCGCCGTTGACGCAGATGGCGACGTTCTGGACATTCTCGTCCAGCCGCGCCGGAACGCGAAGGCGGCGAAGCGATTACCGAAGCGTCTGATCGCTTAGTTCGGCGCTCCTCGCGTTGTCGTCACCTATAAGCTGCGCAGCTATTTCAAGCCGATCCGCGGTCTTGCGCCGAACGCGGATCACCGGGCACACAAGGGGCTGAATAATCGGATCGAGGGGTCACATCGACTGACCCGAAAGCGGGAGAAAATCATGGGACGGTTTAAATCTCCACGGCAGGGGCAGAGATTTCTCGCTACCCACGACCAGATCGACACAATCTTCAGACCCCACCGCTACCGAATTTCTACCATCTCATACCGCCATTCCAGATCAGATGCTTTCCAGCTGTGGGCCGACTGCGCGCTCGAAATGACAGCCTGATTGTCGCGCACAGCACCTCATGCTATCCATATCAAACAAGTTGACAATGCCCCTTTGAGTGCCTGAAGCCGATGTGCAAAAGGGATGGGATGTCGCCTAGCCAGAACCTCGTTCAGGATCTGGGCCGTCTGGACAGACCATTGGAAATGTCCCGCAGCATGCCGCGCTCATAACCAATATTGCGCAGCTCTTTTTCGCTGAGCTTGTAGAAGGCGTTCATGTTGTCGCGCTTGCTGCTCATCTTGATGAGGGCATTACGGATGACTTTGTGCCAAGAACGAAAACCAGATGGCGGCTTGGAAGCACCATCCTGCGACGGGGTAGTTTCATTCATCGGAATGGTCCTTGAAGATACGTGCGGCACAGTTTGCGATTACTGCTCACCATCATAGTCAAGGTCGGAAATAATAATACTCGGCAGCCGGTGCGAAAAGGGACATATCCACAGGTAAAGGCCGGCCCGGTTCAGACGTGTCTGATGCCCGCGCCAGCCTGATCGTTCATGGGTTCACCGTAATGGCATGCTCCATAGCGATGCTGCGGATCATGCCGCGCGTGATGCCGATATCGAACAGCTCGCGATCGGACAGGGCCTGCAGTGCGTTCTTTGTCTGTGTCATCAGGCGGTAACGTGCGAGTGCGCGCTTCAGATTTGCCAGTCCGGAGAGGGGCTGTGCTAGAGTGGTCATGGTCATGTCGGTCATGTCGGTCCTCAGAGGTTTCACAACGTCGCAAAATGCAACGTGCTGCATTGCAGCATAAACCACAGAGCATTTGTTTTATAGGTCTTTGCCCATGCCGATAACGAAACCCCGCCATGCGTATTTGCAAGTCAGAGATGAATTATTCGATCTCCTGCACCTGCGACTTAAGCGTTGTTGCATGGAGGGTAAATTCGTCGGAACGCGTCCTGCCCGAGACGGATTTCAGGCGGTGCGTTCGAAATTAGGGCGGCCAAGTTCGGTCATCCGGTTGAGAATCCGGGCGCCAATTTTGGCCTCGGTCTACTGATTTTCGAACGATCGCGCCTTAAGCTTTGGACCGATCACGGCCTTCCAACGCCCTATCAAGGTTTCGCCACGGCTGCGCTGATTATATCCCGAGGACTTTTGCCATGCCATTCGACCGCGGGCAGCTATGTCCGCGATATGGCTATCACGAATGTTCGGGTTTTGGGCCGCACCGGGGGTCAGGACCGCGTTCTTCGGAGGTGGGATCGTGACTTTAATCGCCGAACCGAAGTGTTCGGTAAGAAGGTCAAACGTCGGCTCAGGCATTGCCAAGTTGTTCAGCTTGCATGATCAGGCTATTTCAACATCATGAAAATCCCAACCAGTGTGCTGCGCCTGAAGGGCTTCCGGTTCCCTCGCGAAATCATCGCATACGCTGTTTGGGCTTACCATCGCTTCGCAATGAGCACTGCCGATGTTGAAGACCTGCGGGCCGATCGCGGTGTGATTGTCAGCCGGGAAGCGATCCGGTTGTGGGTCAATCGCTTTGGTCCACATTTCGCAAATTGCGTCCGGTGCGATCGTCCTCGCTCCAATGACAAATGGCATCTCGATGAGATCGTTATCTCGATTCGAGGGAAGAAACATTGGCTGTGGCGTGCCATCGACGCGGAAGGGGACGTCCTCGACATTCTCGTGTAAACGCGACGAAACGCTAAAGCAGCCAAGCGGTTTCTCCAAAGGCTGATCAATCAGTTCGGTGAGCCGAGGGTCGTGATCACCGACAAGCTGCGCAGCTATGTCAAGCCGATCAAACATTGGCGTCGGACGCTGACCACCGCGCCCACAGGGGATTGAACAACGCCATCGAAGGATCACACAGGCCGACTCGCAAGCGAGAGAAGATATTCGGCCGGTTCAAGTCACATCGGCAGGCTCAGAGATTTCTGTCCGCTCACGATCAGATCAACCTGATTTTCCGTACCCGCCGTTTTCAACTCACCGCAAACTCATACCGCCACGCCCGAGCTGACGCGTTCAGCCTCTGGGCAGAATACACCATCGAGATGGTGGCGTAATTTACAGACCAGCAACACCCTACGTCACGCGGCCAACAACTTGGCAATGCCCGCAAATTTGCTCGCCGACTTGCACCTGACGACCCTTCTGCATGAGGTTAGTTTGCGCGGAATTGCCTGCGACATTCCTGTTCGCTCGATTGGCAGACTTGCAATGGCCGGTCGCCGAACCAGCCTGCTGGATCACGGCCCAATATTCTAAAGGGCAAGCCGATTGCAAGACAGCCTTCAATCGACCGATAGAAGGAAAACTGAACGGATCTGAAGCCTGTACTTCAACGAGGTATGCCTGGTGCAATTCGGCGGCCGGCGCCATTTCTGTGGCTTCAACGCGGCAGTTATGGGCCCGCTTGACTGATACGGAACCATTTCTCTTGGCGAACGCAGGTTGATGTCGCAAACTCGAATGACTTTTTGTTAGCCAACATGGAGACTGCACATGTGCAACACGTGTCTGATCGAAAACGTCAAAGCCGACATGGTATCCAGAAGGTCGCTGTTTACCGGGGCCGCAGCGATTGGCCTTGCGTCGGTCGCGGCTGGCCTAACGAACGCCCGGCCCGCCCTCGCGCAGTCGTCGGGAAAGGTGGTCGACCTGACCCACGCCTATGACGGCAGCTTTCCGACCTTCGACGGCGAACCCGGCATCATTTTCGACTCTGCCGTGCCCTACACACCCGGCGGCTATCAGTTGTGGAAGCTGACGATCTACGAACACACCGGCACCCATATCGACGCGCCGCTGCACTTCACCGAAGCCGGCACCTCCGTCGATGCCCTGCCAGTGGAAAGCCTGATGTGCCCGCTGTGCATCATCGACATTAAATCCCGCGCCGCCGAAGACCCGAACGCGATGGTCCTGCCCGAGGATATCGAGGCTTGGGTCTCTGCCAACGGTGAAATCCCCGCCGGTGCCTTGGTGGCGATGAACTCCGGATGGTCGCCCAAGGTGGGCGAGGCTGCCTTCCGCAACACGCCCGACGGCAAGCTTGCGTTCCCAGGCTTCTCCAAGGCCGCGACCGATGCGTTGGCCGAACGCAACGTGGCGGCGATCGCAGTCGATACGTTGTCGCTCGACCCCGGAAACTCGGCCGACTTCGCCGTGCACTACTCCTGGCTGCCGGGTGGCCGCTACGGCATCGAGAACATTGCAAACCTTGACGCACTGCCGGCCAAAGGCGCGACGATCTTTGTCGGCGCGCCCAAGCACAAGGGCGGCACCGGCGGCCCGGCCCGCGTGATGGCTGTGGTCTGATGGCCACTGTCCCGATCCTGAGTGACGACGCGGCGGGGGCTTCAGCCCTTGCCGTGTTCGACGACATCCGGGCCAAACGGCAAACGGACTACGTCAACAACTTCTGGCGCGCCCTTGCCACCGATCCCGCCCTGCTGTCCGCGACTTGGGGCAGGCTGCAAGCCGTCATGGCACCCGGCACACTCGATCCGCTGACCAAGGAATTGATTTACATCGCCGTCTCCGTGGCCAATGGCTGCGGGTACTGCATCCATTCCCACACCGCTTCCGCCCGTGCCCGTGGCATGACCGACGCGCAGCATGGTGAGTTGATGGCCGTCATCACGATGGCCAGCCAGACCAATGCTCTCGCAACCGCGCTTCAGGTCGAACCCGACGACCGGTTTTGCGTCTGACGCAGACGGTTTCAACCGATTTCGAACATCCCGACCGGCTGGCATGGCCGCGAACCTGACGGGCGGCCAAACACACCGCATCAAAGGAGAGCCTCACCTCGATGTGGTTCAGGTCGGCTTCAGGGCGTCGGAACCCACAGCGAATCCCCAGCCCGCCCGCGAAGGACTCCACCCTCTGCCCACTGTCTACCCTGCCCTATTCCGGGCGGGGCCTTTCTTTATAGCCATTTTAGAGTTGCCGGATATGCACGCCGATAAGGGCGTCTCGCGCCATCAGTCAAATGCGCAAATGCCGCGGCGGGGCTTCGTTCTTGGGCCGAGTTCGGCGAAGTTTGCTTCGCTGCGGCGTTCAGACAACGAACGTTGCCTCGACCACGATCGAATGCGGCGAGGCCAAGGGCGCAGAGGGCTTTGTTGGACTCCGCTCGGCCTCGCGGTGGCTGAGCGCAGAGCCACGCCGCCAGGACCAAATACCCCGGACGAAACAGATATCCGAACCGGTCGCCATTCAGTCCCGGATCGGGCCAGCAAGGCCGAAGACTTCCGCCGCCGATATCCCTGCGGCAAGGGCTTCGGTCCAACCGGTCTCGCGCGCGAGTTTGGCTTCTGCATCTGCGATGAGGGTTCTGACCTGTGCCGGCGACAGCGACACCAGACCGTCATCGTCGCCGATCACCAGGTCGCCGGGGGCGACGCTGGCTCCGCCGATCGTGACCGGCAGGTTGACGGCGCCACGATCGGCTCCGGTGGGGCCGCGCGGATTGATCCAGCGCGCAAAGACCGGCAAATCATCCCAGCCGCCAAGAGTTCCCACGTCCCGCACCGCCCCGTCGCAGATCACGCCAGCAACTCCCTTTGCGCGCAGATGTCCTGACAAGATGTCACCGATCATGGCCGCCTCGCGGTATCCCCCAGCGTCGATCACCAGTACCTGACGGCGCTGGATCACGTCCAGCGCCAGCAAGACCGCCCCGAAATCCGGGGGTTCGCAGCGCACCGTGACGGCCTGACCAAAAAGCCTCGATTGCTGCCCGACCGGGCGCAGGGGGCGGATGGCAGGGTCGATCTGCCCCGCCTCGCGAACCAGATCGACGGCGATTGCTACGGGAATGGCGCTCCAGCGGCCGATCTCGGCTTGGGTCAGATCAAGGGCGGGGGTGTGCAACGTGACGGGCATGGAACCTCGGGGTTATTGGTTGGCGTGCAGAGCTTTGCCCAAGGCTGCAATCCCGGTCCGGATTGCGTCCAGCGAGGGGGACGAGAAATTCAGCCGGGCGTGATTGGCGCGCGGGGTCAAGGGAAAGAAGGTCTCCCCCGGCACATAGGCGACCCGTGCTTGCGGCAAGGCCACACGGCGCATGAAGTCCGAGGCATCGAAGCCCTCGGCAAAGGTAAGCCAAGTGAACAGCCCGCCCTCTGGGTCGGTGGCGGTGATGTCTTGCGGAAAATGCTTGCGGATCGCGTCCAGCATCGTCTCTTTCTTTACCGCATAGGCTGCGCGCAAATTGGAAATATGGGCCTCAAGGTCATAGCGGTCCAGAAACAGGCTGGCTGCGGCCATGTTAAGCGTCGATGTCTGGGTATCGGCGGCGACCTTCAGCTGACCCATGGGAGCGAGAAGATCTGGCGAGGCCAGCGCCCAACCGATCCGCAGACCGGGCACCAGAACTTTCGAGAAGCTGCACAGATGGATGACCCGACCTTCCGTATCCAGCGATTTGAGTGTCGGCAAGTTCTCACCAGTAAACCGGATGTGGCGGTAGGGCGTATCCTCCAGCACGATAAGGTCATAACGATTGGCCAGCGCAATCAATTTCTTGCGCCGCGCCAGAGAGAGGGTCACACCGGTCGGGTTCTGGAAATCCGGCACGGTGTAGATCATCTTCGCCCGAGGGTTGGCAGTCAGGATCGTTTCCAGCAAATCGGTCTGCATTCCCTCGGCATCGACCGGAACGACGCCATAGCGCGGCTGGCTGGGCTCAAACGCTATCAGCGCACCCAGAAAAGTGGGATCTTCGGTGATGATCACATCGCCCGGGTCAATCAGCATCCGCGCCGCAAAGTCGAGCCCCTGCTGCGATCCTTGCAGGATCAGGACATCGTCCGCAGTGCAGGGCATACCATCCGCCATCATCAGTCCGGCAATCTGGTCGCGCAGATGCGGCAGGCCGTTGGAAGGGGCGTATTGCATCGCGGCCCCGCCGGGCCTTTGGATGATTTCGTGAAAAACGGCGTCCAACTGTGCAACAGGAAACAGCGTCGCATCGGGATACCCGCCACCAAAGGAAATGATTGATGGATCGGCTCCCAGAGCCAACAACTCCCCTATGGCCGAGGGCTGAACGTTCGCCATCCTTTGCGCATATCTGGGAGTCATTTTTTTGGCGTCCTGAATTCTGATGGGGTCTAGTTACACAAAAAGGCAAGCCGCTCCAAGCAGCAGATTCCTCTCTGCCTGCCCAATGGCATTGGCTTGGGCCAACTTTACTGCGTTACCCTCCGATCCGGGGATCACCCATCGAGAAGCTTAGGCTCAAGATTGAAGTGCGACACCTTGCGCTGTGCACGCAACCTGCCCCGATTTATTAAGCGATAGGCTTTGCCATTTTTCTGCACCGCTTTGACCCACTTCCACCTGAGGTAGAGGCAACCTGATTTTATTGCACGCCCATGTGCCAAACTGTCGCCCTATCTGGATTGTGATTGGCAATAATAATCTGTGAACTTAGCTAACGGGTAAGTCAGAATTACCTGGAGAATTTGAAATGCGTAAACTATTATTGTCAGCTGCACTGCTCGTTGGATCCACTGTTGCAGCCTTTGCTGAAACTATCGAAGTTCAGATGCTGAATACAAACGACGCCGGTGACAAAATGGTGTTCAGCCAAGAGTTAATCCGTGCCGAGGTCGGAGATGTGATCCGGTTTGTACCAACGGACCGGTCCCACAATGCAGAATCCGTGAAGGATGCGTTGCCGGAAGGTCAAGAAGCCTTCAAAGGTAAAATGAACAATGAGGTTGAATATTTAGTGACCGAGACAGGCCTGACAGCCGTCGTATGTCAGCCGCATCAGACCATGGGTATGGTGGCTTTGATTGTCGTTGGAAGTGACGTGAGCAACGCACAGGACATTCTGGACGCACGTGTGCGCGGTAAGGGCAAAGACAAGATCAAAGCACTGGTTGAAGAGGCAATTGCCAGTCGGTCCTAAATGTAAAGATTAGGCAAAGTCTATGGCATGAGCCTTGATACCTTCGGCGCATCAGGTTTCATCTTTGTCTAGAAGTCCACAATCTATAAAATCATGAATTCAATCGGGGCAGGTTGTGCGCACAGCCTGCCCCGAGAGAGTGTCCTGACTTCTGTGTATGATTGATTGGGCCCATGCTTCCTGAGAGAAGCAAAGACGATAACGATGACGATTTCCAAGGAACTGCTGGACGAACTTCTGAAGGGCTGCCAGCGGCCTGAAGATCTACTTGGTAGCGACGGCTTGATGAAAGAGCTGAAAATCAAGCTGATAGAACGGTATTGCCAAGTTGTTGACTGGGTTTGATCAAAGTAAGTCAACTCTATGGATATACCAACCGACATGCCGCGCCTGAAGGGCTTCCGTTATCCACGTGAAGTCATTGCGTATGCTGTCTGGGCGTACCACCGGTTCGCCCTGAGCACGGCTGATGTCGAAGACCTGCTGGCTGCGCGGGGTGTAATTGTGAGTCGGGAAACGGTCCGGCTTTGGGCCAATCGTTTTGGTCGCCATTTTGCAGACTGCGTCCGGAGGGATCGACCAGGACCGAACAACAAGTGGCACATGGACGAAGTCGTGATCACGATCCGTGGCAAGAAGCACTGGCTGTGGCGCGCGATCGACGCGCGTGGAGACGTTCTTGATGTTCTTGTGCAAACGCGGCGGAATGCCAAAGCGGCAAAGCGCTTTTTCAAAAGACTGGTAGCCCGGTTTGGTGAGCCGAGGGTCGTCATCACGGACAAATTGCGCAGCTATACAAGACCGATCAAGACGCTGGCCCCGGACGCCGACCACCGCGCGCACAAGGGTTTGAACAACGCGATCGAAGTGTCGCATCGGCCAACCCGCAAACGAGAGAAAATAATGGGCGGGTTCAAATCACACCGGCAGGCTCAGAGGTTCTTGTCTGCGCACGGCCAAATCAATCTGATCTTTCACTCCCGCCGCCATCAACTCACCGCCACCTCATACCGCCACGCCCGCTCCGATGCGTTCAGCCTCTGGACCAATTATACAGCCGAAATGGCCGCGTGACCCAACCCCCGCCAACGCTTCTCTATGTGCCGTAAACAACTTGGCAATACCGTTTGTTCATTTTTTACACATTTGATTTCGTTTCGATACTAGTGACGGTAAGATTTGCTTGTCAATATAATTTCGAAACGCTATCAGTCATGCATGAGTGAAAATCCGATAGACACAGAAGAAATCGCCGAGCTACTCGTCTATCTTGGGCGTGCAGCGCGCGGGACCGACACAGGATCAGACCTGACGGCGGCGCAATGGACGGCCATGCGGTTTTTCGCACGCGCCAATCATATCACCCGAACGCCGTCAGCTTTTGCCAGCTTTCATGCCACGACGAGGGGCACCGCATCCCAAGTTATCAAATCCCTGATGCTAAAGGGATATCTTGCCAGGTATGAGGCAGCCGATGACCGGCGCAGCGTTCGGTTGGACCTGACGAGCAGCGGGAAATCAATCATGCATTTTGACCCTCTGAACAGCCTGACAGAAGCCATTGATCAGTTGGGGGGCAAGCTGCGCACTGCGTTGCGGCAGGCTTTACCCGCCTTGGCAGGAGAGTTGGCCAAAGTTCGCGGCACCGTCGCCTTTGGCACCTGCGGCGATTGCCAGCATTTTTCGTGCCGCGATGCGGTCAGCTATTGTGCGTGTATCGACGCTGAACTGGCTCCGGCCGATCTCGGCTGTCTTTGTGTCAATTTCGCCGCAAGCGAAGGCCGCAAGGCAGCGATGCCAAGCCTCAAACCAAAGGAAATTTCATGACCACTGCACAAGCTACATCCAGAACAGCTGACGACGTTGGCATGGCACAGCTTGGACAGATCATTGCCGTCGCCAGCGGCAAGGGCGGTGTCGGTAAAAGCACCGTCAGCACCAATCTGGCATTGGCCCTAGCGGCGCAAGGTGCGGCGGTCGGGTTGGTAGATGCTGATCTTTACGGCCCCTCTGTGCCGGGAATGTTGGGGATCGAGACTGGAAAAGCCCCCACGATGTCACCTGCGGGCAAGGTGATCCCCGCTGAGGCGCATGGGATCAAAGTCATGTCGATGGGCATGCTGACCGATGACGACAAACCCGCCATCCTGCGTGGCCCGATGGTGTCGAAATACCTGCGCATGTTCATTCTGGAGGTGGAGTGGGGCAAGCTAGATTATCTAATTCTTGATCTGCCACCCGGTACTGGCGACACGCAAGTGACGCTGGCGCAATCCTTTCCGCTGACTGGCGCAATTGTGGTCAGCACGCCGCAGGATGTCAGCTTAAAAATCGCACGACGGGGCATTCGCATGATGGAGCAGGTCAAGGTGCCGATCCTTGGCATCGTCGAGAACATGAGCGGGTTTACCTGCCCCTCGTGTAACGAAGTAACTCACATCTTCCATCAAGGCGGCGGCGCGAAGATCGCGGCCAGCCTTGGCGTGCCTCTTCTGGGTGCCATTCCGCTTGATCCGGCGATCGTGGATTGCGGCGATGAGGGGCAACCTTTGGTGATTGCGCATCCCGACGCGCCCGCGTCGGCGGTCTACCGCGATATTGCTGCAATCCTGTCAGGACGCGTGCAAGCGACCGCCGGAGTTCCAACGCCGTTTGACTGGCATTGGGCTGATGACACCAGCAAGCCAAAGCCTTCGGCGCTGGCGGCCCACGCAGGTGGTGCTGCCGAAGTTCCGGTAACGATCGATCGCCGCGACGGGCGCACCCTGGTCTTGCGTTGGCAAGATGGCCACGACCAGCAGATCGATGTGCGCGATTTACGTCTGACATGCCGCTGTGCGGCCTGTATCGATGAGATGAGCGGGCGCGCAGTGTTAGACCCAACGACGGTGCCGCTGAACATCGGCCCGACCCGGATCTGGAGCCTTGGCAACTATGCTATCGGCGTCAGCTTCAGCGATGGCCACAGTTCGGGAATTTACACCTTTGGTCATCTGCGCGGCATGGTGACCGCCGAGGTTGAAGATGTCTGAAATTACAGCTCCGCTGCGTATCCGTGCCGAAACCTCGCACGCTGATCCGCATAGCATGCGCTTTGTGTTGGACAGGGACTTGCAGGAAGATGCTCTGGCGACCTTTCCCAATGCAGCTGCGGGTCGGGGCGCACCTTTGGCCGAGGCATTATTCGCCATCGCCGGGGTGAAAATGATTGATGTCGCGGGCGCGGTTGTGACCGTGGTCAAAACTGATGACAAAAATTGGGCCGACCTAAAGGGTCCGATAGCAAATGCGCTCCGTAGTACCATTGCGAAATCTTCAGCGCCTTTGGGTCAAGGAGCCAAGATTTCTGGCCATGCCCGGTCCGATGTCGAGATCCGTTTGGCCGTTCAAAGGGTGCTGGACCGGCAAGCCAATCCGGCGATTGCCAGCCATGGAGGACATGTCAGTGTGACGGACGTGCAGGATGGCGTTGTCAGTATGCTGATGGCAGGGGGATGCCAGGGCTGTGCCTCCTCTGCCGCGACGCTGCGCGGCGGTGTGGAAAGCATGATCCGAGCCGCCGTTCCCGAAGTCAGCGACATCATTGATGTGACGGACCATGACGCCGGGGTGACCCCCTATTACAGCGGCGGATTGGGCGATGGACAAAAGCCAAAGCGACCTTTGTTATATCGCCCAGTGCCGCCCGATGCGATCATGCGTGAAGATGATCAGTTTCTAATCTCGCCAGACTACCTTGCTCCGCGACTGGGGATGGACGCCGAAGCCCTCCGGGCCGGGCTACGATCCGGCGAGGTTGTAAGTCAGTCTGAAACCGGAACCGGAGTGGACGCAGGAAAAACCCGGCTGATTATACGCTCCAGTAATCGTGTCTGGGCAGCCGAAATCGCATCGGATGGTGCCGCCCATGAAATCCCCGCCCCGCGAACTGCTGCAAAAGCCGCCGTAGCTGGCGGCGTGTTACGCGATAAAATTCGGGCACATCTCGCCAACTTGTCGGCAGCCGATGTCCCAATGACCTACGGTAAGCTTGCCCGCGCCTTGGGGCTTTACTCACCCGGATCCATTGCAAAAGTGACACAGGCGCTTGAGGCGACAATGGCTGAGGACGCCGAGAGCGGCGCGCCTTTCCTGGCCTCTCTGGTCATCAGTAAAGTTGGGCAAGGAATTTCTGCAAAAGGGTTTTTTCAGAAAGCGGAGGCACTGGGTCGCGGACCGGGCTTCGGCGAAGACGACCGGGCCTATTACCATCGCGAGTTCACAGGTGCGGTTGCCATGCTGACTGCCCCTAGCTGAAACAGGGGTGAACCGGGGTCATATTTTTTTGCCGAACCGAACAAAATTTGGACTGTACCCGACGGCACTATTGCTAACGTTGATCGCTCGGCAGCTTGGAAACCACATTTTTCGTGACGGTTAATGCGTCAATCTGAATGCGTCCGGTGACCACCGACCGTGCAGCAAGTCACGTCGGCATCAAGGTAGTGGGATGGTTATAGCCATATTCTCATTTTTGCTTGCCATCGTTGGTGCAGTGGACGCTTTTTTAGCCGCTTCTTCTTCAACAGGACGGTAGCGATAGGTCTTCGATGGACAAGTTCTGTTGGCCCACAATCTGCACTGATAAGTTGGTTCCGGCCCTGCCGACCAGTGCGGTCTCTTAGCTTGTCGCATATGCGAAAATGCGGACGTTCGTTGCACTGCAGAATACCGTGATAATGGGCTCGGACCTGCCGTTCGGTTGCGGTCGCGAACAAAATCCACGCTGAACCGGACGACGAATGGCGGCAGAGCGGGACATTGTGTGCATTCGCTGCAAGCGCGAAAAACAGGACACGACCAGATTGGCATCAACAGAATGGGCGGTTTCCAGACCTTCGCTGCAGGTGCGAGGTGGGAGTGCGTCAACAGCGAGAGCTGACATTCACATTGCCGAAGAACTCAGTTTCTTTCTGCACCGCAGCAAGGCCGCTTCGAGCCCATACTGCATAATGCTTCGCTGCACCCATACAGTTCGGCATCAAATGCCTTAGATTGTCGCAAAAGCTTAATATGCCCCCGTCCATCGCCATATTGTGCTATATTTGGAATAGTGTCGCCCAGTTAACCCACTGGATAGCGTGCCGGAGTTCCAGATAGGTTCGCGGTGATCCCGGGTATCCGGACAACACACCGGAGAGGCCAAATGCCATCTGTTCTGAACTACGCTGCACCCCCAGGGCGGTTCCTTCTTTCCCTCATATTCATCATTTCCGGTCTGGGCAAAATCGTAGGATATGCTGGTGCCGCGCAATATATGCAGGCGATGGGCGTGCCAACTGGGCTTCTTCCAGTCGTGATCCTGACCGAGGTCGCCTGCGGCATCGCGCTTCTTGTCGGCTGGCAGGCGCGGATTGCCGCGTTTCTGTTGGCGGGTTTCAGCCTTTTGTCAGGCATCCTGTTTCACCTGATCCCTGCAGGTGGCCTTGAAGGCATGGCCGCACATGCCGAAATCACCAGCTTTCTGAAGAATGTCGCCATTGCCGGGGGCTTGCTGATGGTGACCGGTACCGGTGCAGGTGGTCTGTCACTGGACGCGCGGCGCACCGGTTCGTGATCCATCTGGCTGGCCTTGCCGTGCATTCCGGCGAACGCCTTGCGGGCCACATTCTGCCCATCCTCAGCCAAACCCCAAGTCAGGAGAACTCCCATGACTGAAGAAGTTGTCAAAGGCCGCGATGTCACCATTCGCTTCGACGCCAGCCGCTGTATCCACTCGCGCGGATGCGTGCTTGGCCACCCCGAGATCTATGTGCCGAATGTTCAGGGCGAATGGATCCACCCCGATGCCGCAAGCGCGGACACGGTGATGCTGACGGCGCTGAACTGCCCGTCGGGCGCAATCCGAGTCGCGCGCAATGACGGCGCAGCCCATTCTGATGCGCCGCCGTTCGTCAATACGGTGCGGGTGCGCGAAAACGGCCCCCTCGCCATCGAGGCGGACCTGTCGATCCGGGGTCAGGCGCAGGCCACCCCGCGCGCCACCCTGTGCCGCTGCGGCCAGTCGCAGAACAAGCCCTTTTGTGATGGTGCCCACGCTGCCGCAGGTTTTGCAGCCACTGGCGAGCCCACAGCCAAGGATTTCACCGCCCTTGACGTTCGCAATGGCCCGCTCAACGTCCAGCCTCTGCCGAACGGCCCTTTGCTGGTGACCGGCAATCTGGAGGTGGTCTCGGGCACTGGACGCACGACCGACAAGGTGACCAAGACGGCGCTTTGCCGCTGCGGCCAGTCCAAGAACAAGCCCTATTGCGACGGCAGCCATGTCGCTGCTGGCTTCGAGGCGGAGTGATATCCATGACCAAGCTACGCCCCATCGTCGCCCGTGCACGTGGCCATCAGCACGGGCCGATCAACCGCCTGATCAGCCCCGACGATCTGGGCGACAGGCTGAAACCTTTCATCTTCCTCGACTTCTTCGATGCCGAGATCGAACCCGGCTTCGGATTCGGCATGCATCCCCATTCCGGGATCGCAACGCTGACCTGGCAACCCGGAACCGACGTGCGCTATTCCGACACCACGGGCCAGAACGGTGTTCTCAAGGCGGGCGGGCTGGAATGGATGACTGCGGGGGGCGGTGCCTGGCATCAGGGCAGCCTGATGGGTTCGGGCCGGGTGACCGGCTTTCAGCTTTGGGTCGCCATGCCACCGGGCGTCGAGGATGGCGCCTCCTTCGGCCAGTATATCCCGCCTGCAGACGTGGCCCTGACCCCAATTCCCGGCGGCACCCTGCGTGTGCTGCTAGGGGAATACGGCGCTGGCCATGATCGTGTCGTCAGCCCGATCCAGTCGCATCAGGACATGACCTATCTGGTCGTCAGCCTGTCGCCCGGGCAAAGCTGGACCTTCACCCCTCCTGCGGCGCATAGCGCAGCCTTTGCCTTCGTCTTTTCCGGCGTGGCAAAGGTGCAGGGTGAAGAAGGGGGCAAAACCTTGATGGTTCTTGGCGACGCCGGGGACATCGCCATCGAGACAACGGATCAACCCGCCGAGGTCTTGATCGGCACAGCCGCTCCACATCGCCATCCGCTGGTCATGGGGCCGAGTTCCGTGCATACCAATCGGGCCTCACTTCACGCCAGCATCGCGCGCATCCGGAAAATCGGGGCAACGCTGGGGAGGTAAGGGCATGTGGGAGAAGAGATTTTCGACGCCGGAATATCTGTTCGGCACCGAACCGGCCGAGTTTGTCCGCCGCGAGGCTGTGCGTCTGGCTCCGGCGTCCGAGATCCTCTGCCTTGCAGATGGAGAGGGGCGGAACTCTGTCCATCTCGCCAGACTGGGCCACCGCTGCACAGCTATGGAATTTGCCCCGTCCGCGATTGCGAAAGGCCGGGCGCTGGCAAAGTCGCATGGCGTCGATGTGAGTTTCGTCCAGGCTGACATTCGGGACTGGGACTGGCAGTCTGAACGCTTCGATGCGGTCATGGCCATCTTCATCCAGTTCGCGGACCCTGATCTGAGGGACGACATCTTTGCTGGGACAATCCGGACATTGCGCCCCGGCGGCTTGATCTTCGTGCACGGCTATACGCCGGCCCAACTGGAATTTAACACCGGGGGGCCGCCGCAGGCCGAGAACCTTTATACGGCAGAGTGTCTGACACGTGCCTTTGTCGGGATCGAGATCCTGCGGCTGCGCGAATACGAGGCGACGCTCGACGAGGGGTGCGGGCATCGGGGCAGGTCGGCCCTTGTTGATCTGATCGCGCGCAAGCCGTAGCGCGCGGAAATCACGCCGCGACGCCGAATGCCTTCAGGGCCGTCTGCACGAAATCGAGGAAGAGCTTCGTCTTGACCGGATGCACCTTGGTCGCGGTGACGGCATAGATGGGAACCGGCCTGATCGACCAGTCGGGCAGGACGGCAACCAGATCGCCCTGCGCAAGATACGGCGAGGCCATCACCTCGTCTGCCGCCGCGATCCCCAGCCCGGCAGCGGCAAGCCGCAAGACAATTCCGGGCGCATTGGCTTGCACAGGGCCACGCACGGAGATTTCTTCCGTTTCATCTCCGCGATGCAAGACCCAAGGCAGGGGCTCGCCGGACGACACGCTGAGGCATCGATGCACAGCCAGATCCAGAGGCGTCAGGGGTGTCCCAGCCCCTGCCAGATATGCCGGGCTTGCATAAAGCCCGCGGCGGGCCGTAATCAGTTTGCGCGCATAAAGATAGGGTTCGCGGGGCATACCGATGCGGATCGCCACATCCACGCCCTCGGACAATATATCTGCGCGGCGCGGATTGAGGTCCAGATGAAGATAGATCTCGGGGTGGCGCTCGTAAAACTCCACGATGACAGGCACCAGAAAGGTCGTCGCAAAATCCGGTGTCACCGAGATGCGCAGGGTTCCGCGCGGGCGCCGGGTCAACTCGGAAAGCTCTGCCCGCGCGCCACGTGCCGCCTCCACGATTTCCTCGCAGCGTGACAGGAACAGGGCCCCCGCTTCGGTGAGGTCAACCCGTCGCGTTGTGCGGACCAGAAGCTGGGTGCCAAGCCCCGCCTCAAGTTCGGCAATCCGCCGCGAAAGGGTTGATGCGGGCATGCCCAACCGGGCCGCAGCCTGACTGAAGTTTAGGGTCCGGGCCACTTCGACAAAGTGGGCGATGTCGCGCATGTCGTCCAACTTATTATCCCGTCAGTGGCATACTGTGAGCCAAGACGATAACTTACATTCACACACGGCGCAATCTACGTTCCTGTCATGGCCTTGAATGGCATGAAAGGAAGAACCAGACCATGCAGGACACTGAACTGACACTCGGTAGACGCGGCTTTCTGGCGGGCACTGGTGCCGTCGCCGCCGCCACTGCGCTGACCAGCCTTGCCGGACCCACCGCCGCCCAGACACAAACCCAACCAATGGAGACTAAAATGCGCCCTGAAACCGGCTTTCGCGCCCTGACCGCTGAAAACACCGCCCTTATTCTGGTCGACCATCAGGTCGGCACCATCGGCTGGGCTGGAGAACTTGCCAACGACGACGAACGTAACCAGCTGAAGATGTGGGTTCGCACCATGGCGCGGTTCGCCAAGGCTGCCGGCATGCCGATCGTGCTGACCTCCAGCCTGGAAACCGAGGCGCAAGGCCCGCTTCTGCCCGAATTCCAGGAAATTCTGCCCGAAGAATATGCCGCCCGCATCCAGCGCCAGGGTGTTATCAATGCTTGGGACGACCCGGCCTTTGCCGATGCCGTTCGGGCAACCGGCAAGAAAAACCTGCTGATCGGCGGTCTGACGACCGACGTCTGCCTTGTTCCCCCGGCGTTGTCGGCCAAGGAAGAGGGCTTCAACGTCGTGGCACTGGTGGACATCTCTGCCGCGACCACGCGGCTGGGCGCGCAGACCAGCCTGACACTGCTGAACAACGCAGGCATCGACCAGATGGTTGTGGTGCCGATGATCACCTCTATGTTGGGCGACTACAAGAGCCCGGTCTCGGGTGCCTTCTTCGAAGCCATGGGCAAAGAAGGCGTGTTTGAAGCCTTTGCCAAGGGCAACCTGCGCTGATGGCCGCGCCCGTTCCCTCGGGCGCAACCCCTTCTGCGGCGGCGCAACCGCCGCGGAAGGTCAAGCAGATCGCCCTAGCCTTTGTCGTGGTCTACCCCTTGGTCACGGTTCTGAACACCATAATCGCCCCGCAGATCAGCTTCATCCCGCAACCTTTGCGCGGCATCCTGATCGTGCTGTGCATGGCCACGGTGCTGACCTACGTTCTGCCCTGGACCAGCAAGCGAGCGGCTGCATGGTTGGTCAGGTAAAATTCTCAGAAACGAATTGGGCGTCGGTGGCGCCGCCGATTTCGACGCTTCGGTGGGCGGTGTCGCAAGATGGTTAGCGTGCTGCAAAGCGTGATGGAGAGTCTCTCGCCCATGCCCCGGCCTTTGCTTTGAAAATTCGGCCCGCGACCAGTTTCGAAGTCCTGAGCAGATGAGTATAGACGCGGGGCGGCGAAGAACCTCGAACGTCAGCAAAAGGGCCGAAAGCGTCGATTTCGAATTGCAGCATGGGCTAAATGCTGCGCTTGCATAGTCCGGTAGCAAGGGCTCTTTGCTGCCGTTAGCTGCGCCACGCACGGACGTCCGCTTTTGGGAAAACCGACCTCGCCAATACTTTCCAAAAACGCTGGTTTTTGAACGGCTCCAACCGGTGTGACTAAGGCCCGCTTCCGAGCCCTTTTACAGATGCTGCGATGCGAACAAATGGCGGCTATTATTAATTGACCTGTAGATTTCCACGCGGAAGTGAGCCGGGTTTTCCATCGAGAAGTGAGCCACCTTTAAGTTATGTTTCGGGTGTCAGGCTTTGGTCAATGCATGATTGTCCTCCCTCTTTTTCTGCGCCGCTACGGC
>Ga0163215_100821_pt1 | contig 32809 bp, 25 predicted proteins | sample SynspAceP_FD_185934 | JGI IMG/M metagenome (GOLD analysis project Ga0163215, IMG submission 185934) | Saline lake microbial communities from Ace Lake in Antarctica - Synechococcus sp. Ace-P (Hybrid Assembly) | ecosystem: Environmental > Aquatic > Non-marine Saline and Alkaline > Saline | place...
CTCGCCAGGCTTCGTGCACGCATCAGCGGCCAGAACGATGCGACGCTTATCAGCATTGGTAAAGCGCCGACGTTTGGCGCTGGGTACCACTTCGGCGTCGATGTTCGGTGATAATGGTCGCGCCGACACAGGCGCATTTTCAGTCGCCCCAGGGGCTCCTTGCAATGCGCCTGTGTCGTCAGACTCTTTAGCTGAAAGCAATTTAGCCTTAGGTTGATTGTTCATGTTCATACCTACCTTTTAACTCACTGAACTATTAGGGGTAGGTGTAGCAGTTCATTCTGGCACGGAGGGCTCGTACGCGCCAGTTCATACGCGTTGCAAAATGATCTGAGTAGTTTTCGCCCACTTGCGAATTGGTATGCACCACACAACACCCAGTTATTTTAATCGCATGGGGTCGCCCACCCCTGAGGCCTCAAGCGGCTGTGGGGACTTGACTGCGCCGGCGGCTAAGATCACCGATTGCGTGGCGCTGACCGTTGTCAAATGGCCATCGTGAAGGTACGTGACCCCAACGCAGCGTCGATGGCGTGCCAAGAGGTAAGCTTACCGAAATGGTGAACAGGTCAAGAAGGCAGATTTACGCTCCTTCTGGGCGATAGGAATGAGGAAGTCTGCGGGGTTTCTTAAAATTGTTGGCTGAATCGTTTCGCAACAATATTGGCAAACCGCATTAGCGCCTGTTGTCGATCTTCGTTCGTGTGGTTGAAACGGACGGCCAAGTCGATTCGATTCTGAATACGCTACTCATGAATTAAGCCAAACAGGTAATGCTATTGTTCATGCACCTGTACGCAAATTAAGTGTGGCCTATGTTCAGTGCGGCTTTTGCCTTGACGACAGGGTCATCTTCAGTTTAGTCTGGAATCAAAATCCAAGGCTTAAATGTGATTGGCTTTCATGACGGGCAGCACTGCTCGGCCTCAAATAAAAAATACAACCAAAAGAAGGATTACCGTGAATAAAACGTTCGTTTCTTTTTTGTCACCCGTTGTGTTGAAGGCGTATCTGCATGACACAAAAGAAATAGCACTATTGGATGTGCGAGAGTATGGTCAATATGGCGAGGGACACTTGTTTTATGCGGTGAACACACCGTATAGCAAATTAGAAGATGAGGTTGTACGCCTGGCACCAAGAAAAAATGTACGAATGGTCTTAATCGGTGACGAGAATGATATTTTGTCGATTAAGGCACACAGAAGACTGACTGAGATTGGTTATACGAACGTTCATATTCTTAAAGGTGGTATTGCGGCTTGGAAACATGCGGGATACGAAGTATTTGCCGGTGTTAATTTACCAAGCAAAACATTCGGTGAACTCGCGGAACACGTTTTCAACACACCAAAAATAACCGCGGCAGAACTGAATGAAAAAATCCTAAACAAGGAAGACATGGTTATTTTGGATGGGAGACCGTTTCAGGAGTTTAAGAAAATGAGTATCCCGACAGCCATGTGTTGCCCTAACGGTGAGCTCGCCTTACGTATTGACGACATTGTTCACACGCCTGACACAACAATTGTTGTCAACTGCGCTGGTAGAACACGTAGCATTATTGGTGCACAAACGCTCATTAACCTTGGTTTGCCCAATAAGATATATGCGTTAGAAAATGGGACGCAGGGCTGGTTTCTGGCCGACCTAGCACTAGACAATGGCAAAACTAACACTCACGCTTTGGCGGTTAATGAAAAAGATTTGTCTTTGAGGCGTGAGCGTGCACATCTGCTTGCTCGAAAGCATAATGTGCCATTCGTGAATAGCGAAACGGTTGAAGCATGGTTAAAACAACAAGACAGAAGCACGTTTCTATGTGATGTCAGAACAATCGAAGAATTTACACAATATTCGCTACCAGGCGCACAACACACGCCAGGCGGACAACTGGTGCAAGCCACAGATCAATTTATTGGCGTGCGTGGCGCCAGATTGGTTTTGTTTGATCAAGAAGGCGTACGCGCACCCGCGGTCGCCTCATGGCTTGCCATGTTAGGTTGGGATGTTGCGGTTTGGATCGGGGCACTTGAGCACGCATGGACAACAGAGCACACGCTAGCGCAACAGGCTATCCCAGCAACAGATTTAATCGAGAATCAACACATTGACGTCCAAAACATATCGTCAGAAGAAATTTTGCAGTATTTGCAGCGCAAGCCAGATGATGTATCGATATTAGATATGCGTTCCAGCATGAAGTACCGCGACGGACATATCCAAAATTCAATATGGACTACACGATCGCAACTCGACACGCATAAAGAGCATATTAATGACCGAGTAATTATTGCTATTGCAGATGATGAATGTACAGTTAAATGTGCCGCAAAAGAGCTACGCGAATGGGGTGCCAAGCGAATTTGGGTAAATCTTGATAGTCCTATTCAATGGACACAAGCAAAACTAACTGTCGAAATAACACCAGAATTGCCACCAAATGAGGAGTGTATAGATTATTTGTTTTTTGTCCATGATCGGCACGATGGGAACAAAGTTGCAGCCCGAGAATATTTGGCATGGGAAACAAATTTATTGTCGCAGATCGACGAACAAGAAAAATCAGCCTTTAAGCTGCCTAAAGTGATAGGTTAAGCAAAATTGGATTTGGTGACTAAGTAAATTTAGTTTTTTCTCAAAAAGCAAAACCAATTTGTCACATAGGAAAGCCAAGCTTTTGATACTCAGTAGTATTGCTCTCTCGATCTTTGGTCATCTTGCGCAGAACCGGCCGAGTGATTTAAGGGGGCATGCTGTCAATCTATTGGCATTGGCGCCTGTATTGCCAACCAAAGCCTATTTGAGTGGCCCCAGGTTTTTAGGTGGGATTGTAGGAGACTTCATAGAATGTGCGACTCGGCCTGCCGTCGTGGCGCGTTTGAATGCTGAATTTAAACAGAGCAACCCCTAAGGTCCCGGTTGTGTCGAACTTCAGTGCCCACTAACCATTAACACGGGACCATCGGCGATGTCGCGCTGGCTGACGCATTTCTTGCCCTCTTAGCGCACTGCGCACCTATTTTGAAATTAAGGGGTCGTTCACAACAAATGAAGCCTATTAAATTGGCCCGCAACGGGCTCTGGGCTTAAAACACAACAACCCCGCTCCGAATCGCTCCGAGGTGATCAGTTTGGTGCCTCCCCTGTGAGTCGAACACAGCACCATCGGATTATGAGAAAAGACGAGTAAAACTAACTTTTATATTTCAGTGACTTACAGACGTAAATTTGCAGTGTGTAGCAAAGTGTGTAAGCAAGTGGTACGCAATCGCGAAAGTACTATTGTGAAAACTGTGCATAAAAACACCAGAATTGGCGACTTTAAGCAGTTACTCGGGTCCGACGTCGCGACTGTCTAGTGGTTCGTCGATACGCAGGCTGCACACCTAAATGCTCGATAACCACAGGAGGGCGATTGGGGAATTGGGCCACTAGATTTAACTGCCCACCCATACACTCAACGTAGTGGCGCAATGTGGACAACAACATGTCGCTACGGTTTTCAAGCCTGGAGATCGTATCCTGGCCCACGCCCAATGTAGCGGCCATTTGCGCCTGCGTTTGCTGACTCGCCTGGCGTAAATCCTTCAGCGTTGCCAGTTCAAGCGCGTGATCTTCAATGCGTTGACGCCGGTCCTTGGGTAATGCCGCAATTACATCATCGAGTTTTCTTGCCACGCCTTAACTCCTTCTTTTGTAGCGCTTGTAAGTGCGCATCGTATCGATCATCAGCGATCGCTATCAACCGCTTGTAAAAACGCCGCTGATCCGCCCCACCTTGTTGCCACCCATCAAAAGGAAAGCTTGCCGATTAGGGTCGAACGCGAAAGCCACACGCCAAACACCACCCTGCCAGTCAAACCTAAGTTCCTTGATATTTGTGTGGCGAGACGCCTTGAGCGTGTCAACCGTCGGGCGACCCAAGTGCGGTCCAAACTGAGCTAGAACCTTGGCATGTGCCAGCACTCCATCCTGCAAGTCATCTGTCAATAGGCTGAATTCATCATCGAAATCATCATGAAAAATTACGGTCCAGCTCATTTGCAAATTATGCTTTTAAATACATATGGATTCAAGTACATACTTAAGTTTACGTATTGAGTCATGGAATCTCATGGTGGGATAGACCCATGTCTCGAGCGAGTGTGTATCTTATGAAAGTGGTGGCCCCCCCGTGAGTCGAACACGGCACCAACGGATTATGAGTCCGCTGCTCTAACCAAGCATGAGCTAGAGGGCCACAATGTAGCTTGTAGAGTTTAACCGACTTCCTAGTCTCTCGATTTAGCCTACTCGATACGAATTGACTTGAACGCGGGGACGTGTTCGTTCAGCAGACGATCAATGGAGCCGGCGTTGGGTTGATATATAAAGGGGCGGCGTGGATAGAGCCGGTCGTTGACCCAGTGCTTGGACCAGCCTTCTGTTGTGTTGATACAGGCCACTGCGAAGTCACCATCAAAAGTGGTGGCGTATGGACTCAGTTGTTGGCAGCCCGTCAAGAAAATATCGATGTAGGACTGCACCAATGGTAGGCGTTCAGATGCCAGTGCGCGGTAGTCAGGCTTGTTGACGTAGATCCAATACTGCGCCTCGTCTGGCGCTTCGGAGCCGTCGAGCAGTTGGACTTGCTCGACAGGCACAGCAAATCGGCAATAACTCGACTCTCGCTTATCGGTCGCTGTGATGTCCCTTGGCTCAAACACTTGATAGACTGCGGCCGCTATCTCTGAGCCCTCTTTTTCGATAACCCCTAAGTACGTGGTGCTGAAACCCACAGAACTACCTGATGCGTTAAAAGACCGTTCAAACCCACTGACGACGGCAGGCACCGCAGGTCCTGTATTGGGTGCCGTTCGTGTTCTGGACTGGTCTTCCATTAAGCTGCCGTAACCAATGGTGAACTGAGGCCGATCAAGGTCCACATCGGGATAGCAAACTTGACTGGCCCAAACCGACAATGGGCATAACAGCAAAACACAAAAAGGCACAAAAGATTTCATGAAATGGTTCCGTAAGGAAAATGCGGGTGAGAGAAAAACGGGCAGTGAGACGGCAATGGGACAGGGCTGACCAGCTCAGTATTGCACCCGTACTGACCATCTTGCTAGCCAGGAAGTACAGTAAAGTGTTCTATTATTGCCGTCAAACATGACACCAAGCAGACGGGCAATCGTTGTAGTGCCGTGAAGACACCATGGCGACACTCGGAGAAGCCATGAATCGCGATGTAACTGATGAGGGGATGGCGTTAAGGGGCGCCTGTGACTGTCATGTGCACGTCATTGGTCCTATCGAAGCTTATGCCCTGACACCGGTTCGTAGTTACACCCCACAGCCCGCCACGGCTGATGATCTCATTGACATGATGAAACGCTCGCGGATTGATCGCGCCGTGATTGTTCAACCCAGCGTATTCGGTGTCGATAACCAGTGCGCACTAGACGCCTTGCCTCGATTGATGGAAGCGGGCTTGCAGGGCAGGGTGGTTGCGGTTCTCGGGGCAGATCACACACCGAGTCACATCGATCATTTGCATGCATGTGGTGTGCGGGGGTTGCGCGTTAACCTGCAAAGCCACGCTGGGGCCAGTCTGGATCAGGCCACGCAACAAATCCAAGCGGCGAGTGTGATTTGCGAGCGTAACGGGTGGCACCTACAGCTGTTTGTTGATCGCCAGACCATCCATGCCTTAAAAACAGTTCTACAAGCTTTACCTGTTCCTATCGTGCTTGATCATTTTGCAGGATTGTCTGTTGATGGTGTTGAGGATGTTGAAGATGAGGCGAGTCGCAGTGTTTTAGGCTTACTGGCGTCGGGTCAAGTATGGATCAAACTATCCGGGACTTATCGACTGACCCGCGACCCCTTCGACACACGTTTGGCGACGCTCGCGCAGAGGCTCGCAGCGATTAATCCTGAGCGTTTGGTGTGGGCCAGTGATTGGCCACACACCCCCAAGCATCAAGGTCAGCCTATGGTCAATCCACCCGTGCAGCCGTATCGGGCGATCAACACAGCGCGCTTGCGTCAAATGGTTGACACATGGTTCGCGCCTGCCGTAGGCGATCAGGTCCTCGTACACAACCCTGCACGTCTCTACCAATTCACAACGCTCACCGATTAGCGGCGTCAGTCCTCTGGTGGTTTGCCCAAGGGCTCACCGGCGCCTACCCTGTCGACAATCAGTCGGTAGTGTTCTGGCCGTCGGTGTGCCGCAAGATTGAAAACATGCTGCTTGAACGTATCGCCTAGGGCCAGATCTGCCTGACAGAAGATCACCTCGTCGTCCTCAGATTGCGCTTGCGCCACGATCTCGCCAGTGGGCGCGACGATGACTGAGCCGCCGATCAAGTGACTACCGTCTTCCACACCGGCTTTGGCAGCTGCAGCGATCCAGACGGCATTTTGATAGGCAGAGGATTGCAAGGTAATCAAGTGGTGCATCATGCGCAGGTGGGTGGGTTCTGGCCAATGAATATTGACCGATGGCGTGTTGTAACCCAGCATCACAATATCGGCACTTTGCAATGAAAACATGCGCCAAGTCTCAGGCCAACGGCGGTCATTACACAAACACATGCCGATCTTGGCCTGCATGGCCTCCCAAACAAAGAACCCTTCGTTGCCGACATCAAAGAATTTTTTCTCGAGATGCTGAAAGGGTGCTTCGGGCTTGTGCTCGCGATGACCAGGCAGATGTACTTTGCGATAGCGCCCGACGATCTCGGCGTTCTTGTTGACCAAGATGGCGGTGTTGTAAGGCCTGCCAGTTGCGGAAATTTCGGCATAGCCCAAATAAAAGCCAATTTGCAGCTCGCGTGCAGTGTCAAACAGCACCTGGGTCTCAGGACCTGGCATGGTTTGCTCAAAATATCGCTGCTCAGCTTCTTCTTGCGACATCCACTCGCGGGGGAAAAACGTCGTCAAGGCCAGCTCGGGAAACACCACAGTGTCAGCGCCCCGTGAGGCCGCTTCACGCATCATCTCAAGCAGACGGGCAACCGCACTGGCGCGTGACTCATCGCGACTGATGGGGCCGAGTTGGGCCACTGCTAAGCCAAAAGGCCGTTTTTTCATGGGGACTTCCTCCTGAGAGAGACATGGGCATCGAGGGGGAGGGCACATGCCTTCATTAACCTAAGCAATCATACAACCGCGGCACAGGTGTCTTCTTTGGCCGTGTGGCGCCTCCCAAAACAAGATCGCTGTGGCCATCATTTGGGTTAGTCTGATGTTTTGAGCGGGCGTGCAGTAAATGAGGTGCTGGAAAAATAAGTGAAGTCATCAGTGAAGCGATGGATAAAAACATGGAAATCGACGGAAAGACGCAACTCTATGCCATTGTGGCTGACCCCATTGAACAAGTTCAAACGCCCCAGCTTTTGAATGCGTTAATGCGTGAACGTCAGTGCAACGGTGTGTTGGTGCCCATGCATGTGAGCGCCGATGGTTTGGCGCACTGGTTTGAGTCTCTTCGCCATATTCAAAACTTTGCGGGATTCATCGCCACGGTGCCGCACAAGCAAACGATTGCCAAGCTTTGTGATGAGGTCTCTGATGCCGCACGTTTGATTGGTGCGGTTAATGTGGTGCGTCGTGAGGCGAACGGGCGCATGGTGGGTGAGATTCTCGATGGCAAAGGCTTTGTGGCGGGTTTACATGCCCATGGCATTTCCCCAGCTGGTCTGCGTGTGTTGCTCGTTGGTGCGGGTGGTGCTGCCAACGCCATCGCCTTTGCTTTGGCCGAGGAAAAGGTGGCGTTCTTGGGTATACATAACCGAAGCACAGAAAAAGCACTCGATCTGATTGACCGATTGCATCAAGGGCATCCAGATATCAAAGCCGAGCCTGTGAGCAACAACCCTGGGGGCTTTGACTTGGTGATCAATGCGACGTCTCTAGGGATGCGAGAGTCGGATCCATTGCCCATAGATACTTCGGCGCTCACCGAGGGCCAAGTGGTTGCTGAAATCATCATGAAGCCGGCAATGACCGCGCTGTTGACTCAAGCCCAATCCAAGGGCTGCAAAATTCAATTTGGCTTGCCGATGTTGCGCTCACAAGTGGCGCTGATGGCAAATTTCATGGGTATATCTGAGTAACAACGCTATGTTTGACTATGTCATTGTGGGTGGTGGGACAGCGGCCTGTGTCTTGGCAAATCGATTGTCAGCCAATGGTCGGGTAAGTGTTTTGTTGTTAGAGGCGGGCGGTGAGCCGCGCAGTCCTTGGATCCGTATACCCGCAGGGTTTAGCAAGCTGTTGGTCAATCCCACTTATAACTGGCGCTTTGAGTCCAAGCCGGAGGACAACGTCCTGGGACGCAAGATTGCGATCCCGCGCGGGCGCGGCTTGGGTGGCTCTAGTTTGATCAATGGCATGATTTATGTGCATGGTCAACGTGGTGATTACGATCAATGGGCTGCCTTGGGGGCGACAGGTTGGTCAGCAGACACCGTGATGCCTTATTTCAAAAAGCTGGAGAATTACGCGTTTGCACAGGATGCACGCGGCCAGAACGGTCCCATGCACATTGATCAGGTACGCGAACGGATGCCAATCGCTTCGGCGGTGATTGATGCCGCCGTACAGGCCGGTCACGTCGAGAATGCGGACTACAACGGTAATGAGCAGGATGGCTTTGGTTATTACCAAGTCACTCAGAAAAAGGGCCAACGGTGGAGCACCCATGACGCTTATTTGAAGCCGGTGTTAGACCGCCCCAACTTGCGTGTGGAGACGGGGGCCTTTGTCGTCAAACTTGAGTTTGAGGCAAAGCAGTGCACGGGCGTGACCTATCTAAAGAATGGTGAACGGACCACGGTGAAAGCCAACCGTTGTGTCGTTTTATGTGCCGGCGCTATTCAGACGCCGCAATTGCTCGAGGCGTCTGGCGTGGGCGACCCGCAACGGTTGCAAGGGCTCGGGATCGATGTTGTGCATGCCAATGCGCAAGTCGGTGAAAACTATATCGACCACTACGCCACCCGCATGAATTGGCGGGTCAAGGGCGCGAGCACCTTGAACGAAACCACACGCGGTTGGCGCTTGCTACGTTCGGTGCTTCAGTACGCGCTCACGCGGCGAGGCATATTAACCTTGGGAACCGGGATGGTGCATGGGTTTTTGCGGTCAAGACCCGAGGAACGGACACCCGATGTGCAGTGCTTTTTCATGCATGCCAGCTACGCCAATGCGGCGGTTCGCGCTTTAGACACCCAGCCCGGCATGACCATGGGCGTGACCGGCCTGCGGCCCACCTCTCGGGGCAGCATCCATATTGAGTCTGCGGATGTGAAACAGCCACCGGCCATACGCCCCAATTTCTTATCGACACCGGAAGACGCCAAGTGTTTGGTAGAGGGCATGAAAATCGTGCGTGAGTTGATGAGTAAACCTGCCATCGCCTCTTATATTGACCATGAAATGAGTCCCGGGGCTGACGTGTCATCAGACGACGACTGGTTGCATTTTGCGCGGGCGAATGGCCAAACCATTTATCACCCGATCGGCACTTGCCGCATGGGCAGTGATGCCAGTGCGGTGGTTGATCCTCGCTTGCGCGTGTGCGGCGTCCAAGGGCTGCGTGTAGTGGACGCCTCGGTGTTCCCATCGATGGTCTCTGGCAATACGCAAGCAGCGGTCATGGCCGTGGCCGAACGCGCCAGTGATTTGATTTTGGAAGATCATAAAGGCCAATAAAAAGCGCCCACCAAATGGCTACCCCCTACCATTTGACAGCCGCTTTTGGCTGACTTTGCGCGCTAGGGCGCCTTAGTTATTTTCGAGCATCGAGTTCGCGATTGCGATTGCGATATTTTCAATGCGTGTTGTGCCGGCGACAAGAAACCAGTCAATCTAGACCCAGCTACCGAACCCGCCAGCGGTGATGAGTTTGAGGATCCCCAGAAAGATTTGCCCCAATAAAGTCAGCCTTTTGAATGTCAGGAACGCGGCGCTAGGTAGACATTAATTCAAGCAGGGACGGGCACGCTGTGCGCTGCCCGGTCCTGCTTGCGACGTTGAGTCACCTCTAGACCACCTGAGTCGCGGCTGATTGTTCGAGGTGTTTACCGGGCCGGCTACCGGTGCTTTGTTCGCCATCCCAGACCAGGCGGCCATTAACAAATACCCCGTTGATGCCGGCAGAGGGCCGTATGGGTGTTTCATAGTTGGCCCGCTCGCCAACCGTGTTTGCATCAAACACGGTGATGTCAGCGTAATGGTCGACGGCGATGCGGCCACGTAAACCGAGCCCAAAACGTTCCGCAGGCATCGACGTCATGCGCTTGACCGCTTGCTCCAATGAAAACAATGGCTCGTCACGCACATAGCGCCCCAACACCCTTGGAAAGGTCCCCCATAAGCGAGGGTGGGGGTGAGCGCCTTTGGGAAGGCCGTCCGAGCAAATCATGGTGTGCTTAAACGAGAGCACGCGTTGAACATCGGCCTCATCCATGATGAAAAATATGCCGGTGGCAGGCAGCAATTTGTCGATGGCGTCGTCTAAGCTCACACCCCAATCGTCGGCAATGGCTGATAGATCTTGCCCCACAAGCTCGGGGTGGGGTGTCGATTCAGACAAAATCACCCGAGAGGCCTGCTTGTGGCGACCGGAATTGAGTATGGTGGAGCTTGCAGTCCATGGTGTGGTGTCTAGACCAACATCTTGATCTGCTAGGGCTGCTTCGATCAAAGCCAGCGTTTCAGTGGTCCGGCCGTGGTTCGCCAAGCCGGCGCATTTGTGATGAGAGACATGTACACCACAGCCCGATGAATGACCCACCTCAAAAGTTTCGCGCAGGGCGTCCATGATGTTGTCGGCTTCGTCTCGCATGTGGGTGGTGTAGAGCTTGCCATGAGCTTGTGCGATTTTGGCCATTTCGACCAGTTCGGTTGTTGTCGCTGCGCGGGCGATGGCGTAGAACGTTCCCGTGGAGATGCCAAGCCCGCCTTCGGATAGCGCCTGGTCCAACGCCCGTTGCATGGCTTTGAGTTCTTGCTTGTCAGCCGGCTTATTGAGATCTCGTACCTCATTTAGACGCAGGCTGCCGTGACCGATTAAGCAGGCACTGTTGATGGCGGGTGGTGCTTGCTCGAGCGCCGATCGATAGGCTCTGTAGCTAGAGAAACGGGGCCGTTCCTGCTCGACAATCAAATCCATTGGGGCAGGTAAGTGCCCCGCATAAGTAAGCGGCGCAATAGAAAACCCGCAATTGCCGTTAATTACCGTGGTGACGCCTTGGCTGGTCATACAAGGCATCAGTGGGTCGGTTAAGACGGCCTCGTCATGGTGCACGTGTGGGTCTATAAACCCAGGTGCCACGATTTTTCCACCGGCGTCATAAGACAGGCCTGCCTGCCAATCAGACAGATCACCCACGGCAACGATGCGATCGTCGCGAACCGCCACATCGGCTTGAAAGCGGGGCGAGCCAGTGCCATCAATGACATGACCACCGCGGATAATTAAGTCAGCTTGCATACCAGTTCTCCGAAAACAATGTGTTTTGTGCTTATCCAGAGTCTAGGCTAGCAGCCGAGGTGGTGTCTACTTCTCACGCACAGCGTCGGCCAGAGAGCACCCATTAGGCCGTGTGCCTTCTCCGTGTGCCTTCTCCGTGTACCCTCTTTTTGCTTTATTTCTATCCAGAGTGGTCCAATGATTGAAATGCCGGTTCTTAGGCAGTCCAGCGTTGTGTACACAACGACAGCAGTTTTAAGGTTCTTTCCTTGGCCAGCCCTGATGACGCGTCATGATAGGAGCCGCGCTGATTACAGTTAAAGCCGTGGCCTGCTGGATAGAAGTAAGCCAAGGCGGTGGGGTGCGCGTTGATGACGGCCTGGGCTGCTTCTGGGGTTGGACTCTTGTCTTCATTGCCCAGATGCAACATCACCGGGCACAGGGGATGAATGTCGGCTTGTGAAGCCAGGCCGCCAGGGTAGTAGCAGATAGATGCCGCCAAACCTGCTATTTGAGAGCTGGCTAACCAAGCCACGCTGCCACCCCAGCAATACCCGATCACGCTGACCCGATCGTGTTGTTGGCGCAAGTGAGTCACCGTCGTTTGAACATCAGTGAGGGCTTGTTCAAATGGTAGCCGCTGCATGATGGCAATCCCTTTCTCGACATCTGATGCTTCATAGCCCGATTCATATTTGGGTTCAATGCGGTCGAATAAAGCGGGTGCTGCCGCCACATAACCGGCCTGCGCGTATTGATCGACCACCGACCGGATGTGGCTATTGATACCGAATATTTCCGGCAGAATCACCACAGCGCCGTGCGCGCCATTATCTGGTTGAGCCAGATACAAATCAAAAGAATGTCCGTCGGCTGATGTCAGTGTTTTGTGTTGGCTCATGGTGATGCTCCTTTTGAACGGCTTTTTGACGGTCTGAATGCGGGAAAGTAGATAAAAATAGATCTAAAAAGGGAACAAGTTAAGAGGCGCCGTGCCAATTGCGTCGTCCCAATTGGATTAATTGCGTGAGGATTGTTTGCGTGAGACACGATGGCATTGATGTTGGTTCCCACCCGCTTGACACTAGCCACGTGTAAATTCTCGTCACATTCTGTTGTATCACGCATGATCAGTAACGGTTTCACCCAATCTAGTGCTCAGTGCTTCTTCTTAGATACTGCCGGCTGCTATCAGTTAACACTCTTTAGCGCTAAGTGAAAGTGCTGTGGCCATGGAGGCTGATGCATATTCTCATTGTGTGTATCGCTTGTTGTATTTTCTTTTTGTTTTACTGGTGAAGGTGCTGTCAAAGACCTCGTACCCGAGGGGAAACCCCGACCGATTCATCCAATTCTTTTCCGATACACTAAATTTGCATAACCACTAAGAAGCATCTGTTTGTGGTTGGTTAGAACAAAATGGGTTTGGCATAGACCTTTCCCTCCATTCTTTCGGAGACTGACAAATGAGAAAACGATTCAGCGTACTGGGTCTGGCCGTGGCCGGATCGCTTTTGGCGAGCGCCGCTATCGCCCAAACCAACGACATCGGCCTGCCGTCAACACTGGCTTGGAGCGCCTATGGTGTCGGCTCAGGCGGCTATAACCAATCTGTTGCCATCGGTAATGCACTGAAGCAAAAGTACGGGGTGAACTTGCGCGTGCTGCCAGGTAAAAACGATGTTTCACGCACGCTTCCCTTACGCGAAGGCAAGGTTCAGTTTTCAGCCAACGGTGTGGGTGGCAGTTACATGGCTCAAGAAGGTTTCTACGACTTTGGTGCGCCACAGTGGGGTCCTCAAGCCGTTCGTGGTTTGATGTTGAACAACTCCAACCAGGTGTTGACGGCTGTCGCAGCGGGTGACACTGATATCAAAACGCCAGCCGATTTCAAAGGCAAACGCGTGGCGTGGGTGATCGGTGCACCTGCTTTGAATCAAAACATCACGGCGATTTTGGCCTTTGCTAATTTGACTTGGGATGATGTCGTAAAGGTTGATTTTGGTGGTTTTGGTGCCGCCATGGATGGTGTAACAAATAACCAGGTGGACGTGGCTTTCACATCTTCTATTTCCGGCAAAGCCTACGCTTTGGAGAAGTCGCCGCGCGGCATTATTTATCCCGTGATGTCGCCTGACAACAAAGAGGGTTGGGCGCGTCTGCAAGCGATTGCACCGTTCTTCTACCCTGCAGAGGGCACCGAGGGCGCGGGCCTGAGCCCACAAAACCCAGCGATATCAGCGGCCTACCCTTACCCGGTGTTGATGACCTATGTCAATCAAGATACCAAACTCGTGACAGCGATGATGACTGCCATGGTTGATACGTTTGACGGCTATAAAGACGCTGCCCCTGGCAATGTCGGTTGGGCAACAGATCGTCAAAAGCTCGATTGGGTGATTCCCTATCACGAGGGTGCGGTCTCATACTTTAAGACCAAAGGCATGTGGACAGACGCTGATCAAAAAAACAACGACACGTTGATTAAGCGTCAACAAATCTTGGCCGATGCATGGAAGCAAGTGACGGGACGGGACCACGCTGATGATGAAGCCTTCAAGCAGGATTGGATGAAGACACGTGCCCAAGCCTTGACCAAGGCGGGCATGGATCCTGTCATGAGCAGTTGGTAATCAATCGAGTAGCCATTAGCTAACGGCATACCAAAGCGGCATAGATGAACCAGCCTCAACAAGAAGTGCAATCGGCGCCATTGGGTGCTATCCCGATGGCAGCCGAGCTGCAAACCAGAACCCGCTCCTTAACGGGTTTCTGGTACGTCATAGCAACCACTTTTGGGGTTTCTGCTATCTTCTTGGCCCTAAATCAGTTATTGAATTTGGGGTTTTTTGTTGGGGTGGTCTTACTTGATACCGCTTACTTGTATGCGCTGGCTGCCTTGCTCGTTGGTTTGGTATTTCTATTTGTACCCGCCACAAAAGGCGCGGCTCGTGACCATGTACCGTGGTATGACGCCTTGCTTTTTGTGGCGACTTGCGTCGTCTTTTCTTACTTCACGTTTAACGCCCATCGGATTCTGTCTGAGGCTTGGGAGTTTATGGCGCCGCCCACAGCGGTGGCCGTGTCGGGTTTGGGCTGGTTGTTGCTGTTAGAAGCCACACGTCGCGCCGGCGGAACCGCGGTGTTTGTGGTGGTCGGTGTGATTTCAATGTATCCGGTTTACGCAGAAATCATGCCCGGTCCTATTTCTGGCCTTGGGCAGGATCTCTACACCACCATGGCTTACCACTTTGCGAGCAGCGAAAGCGTACTCGGCATACCCATGCGCGCTTTTGGTCAATTGGTGATTGGTTTTGTGATGTTTGGCGCAGTTCTTCAGTACACCGGTGCCTCTGAGTTCTTTAATAATCTTGCATTTGCCTTGTTTGGTCGTGTTCGCGGGGGGCCGGCTAAGGTTTCGATCTTTGCCAGCGGCTTGATGGGCTCGGTTTCAGGGAGCGTGGTCTCCAATGTGCTCACGACGGGGGTGGTCACGATCCCGGCCATGAAGCGCACGGGATTTTCAGCCAAATACGCCGGCGGAGTTGAAGCCTGTGCTTCTACCGGTGGTGTGCTGATGCCTCCAATCATGGGTGCGACAGCGTTCGTGATGGCATCCTTCTTAGGCATACCTTATGGTCAGATCGCACTCGCGGCGGCGATCCCTTCTTTACTCTTTTATTTCGCCCTATTCATGCAAATCGATGGCTACGCCGCTCGCCACGGGTTGAAGGGCCTGCCAACGGCTGAACTACCCCCTTTGCGCAAAACCTTCAAAGAGGGCTGGCAGTACATTATTGTGTTTATTGTCCTGATTTACTTGTTACTGGTGCAGCAGATTGAATCCCTAGCGCCTTTTTATGCAACGGCCTTGCTGCTGGTGATCAATCAGTTCAGCCCAAAATATCGGCTTACTTGGGAAAAGCTGGGCCGACTGTTGGCCGGTGTCACGTCCTCTTTGGCTGAACTGGCGGCTTTGCTTGCCGGGGTTGGCTTGATCATCGGCGCGATGTCGGTGACAGGGCTGTCTGGCACGCTGGCTAACGACTTGATCTATTTGGCCGGCAATAACGTCTACGTATTGCTCGTGATGGGTGCCATTACAAGCTTTATATTCGGGATGGGCATGACGATCACGGCTTGCTATATCTTCTTGGCGATTGTGTTGGCGCCACCTCTCATTCAGGCGGGATTTGACCCTCTGGCGGTGCATTTGTTCATGATGTACTGGGGCATGGTTTCATTCATCACCCCGCCCGTGTCGCTTGCCGCCTTTGTGGCCGCTGGCGTGTCTGGCTCACGACCTATTGACGTGGGCTTTCAGTCCATGCGACTCGGGAGTGCCATGTATTTTGTGCCGTTCTTCTTCGTCTTGAATCCAGCGTTGATTCTGCAAGGCGAGGCCAAGGATATCGTCGCGGTTATTTTTACCGCCATCATAGGGATTGCCTTGATCGCCTCCGCGCTTGAGGGCTATCTCGTCAAAGTGGGCACCATGCACACAGGCATTTTGGGTATGTTGGCTCGATTAATACTTGCTGGCGGTGGCTTGGCCATGGCCGTGCCTGGTGGCGGCGATTTGGGCCTGAGCCATCTTCAGTTAACCGTGGTCGGCCTGGCGCTGTCCCTTGTTGCGATTGCGATAGCCAAATGGGGACAACGCTTGGTGGCGAGTCCATCAGTGGCTTAGAAGCGGTAATAACAGCGAGGTGACAGCGGCGAGATAGCGATCCGAGAACCTTGCCTTGCTGGCACTGATTTACAAAAAGCCTAATCGAGGAAAGTTGTGAATCCCGAGACAGGCTCGCGTTCGCTGATTAAGGTGTTCTCAATTCGGCTGTGATCGGCGTACCCCAGGGCCAAACAACACATGACAATTTCCGTATCAGGTATGCCGGTGTGTTGGCGGATAAGCGGATGAAAGCGGTTTAATGCCGCTTGCGGACAAGTGTCGAGTCCGCGACCGCGAGCCGCCACCATGAGATTTTGTAAAAAACAGCCAAAATCTAACCACGATCCTTGATTCATGGTTTTTTCAACCGTAAAAATCATGGCAACAGGCGCATCGAAGAACTTGAAGTTTCTCGCATGTTGTTGTTTCATGCCGACCTTATCTTCCTTACCCAAGCCAAGTAGCTTGTAGAGGCCAAGCCCGACTTTACGGCGGCGCTCGATATATGGCGGCTCCCAGATGTCTGGGTAGTAGCGGTACTCCTCGGTATACCTCGTTTCTTGATCGGGACTTAGGAAAGCCGCCACGAGCGCGTCTGACAGTGCACTCAAGCGTTGCCCAGTTAAAACGTAAGCCTTCCATGGCTGTGTGTTTGATCCAGAGGGTGCACGCGAGGCAACCGCCAACATACTTTCGATGTCTTCGCGGGCCACGGGTGTGGTTAAAAAAGCACGAATAGAATGCCTCGAGGTAATCGCTTCGTCTACGAGTTGTTGCTGTGTCGATTCAATCATGAGTCTGTCGCTTTTATTTATTTGGTGGTGATGACATAGTTGGTTCAATATACTGACATGACGACGTTGTGTGCAGCTGGCTAACCACTTTTGAGGAGTTCGGGTTTTGAGTTCATACGCGCGCAAGGACGAGCAAAAAGGAGGTGACTTTAGGATACCCATCGAAGTGTTACATGGCCAAGCACCAGAAATCCGATTGCAACACCTGCTCGACGAGCGCGACCCGAGTGACGATGAGTATATGGTTGTTATCGCGCCTGTCTTAGTTCCGCCAGCGGACTGGCCCGAGCGATTGCGTTTGATTAAAACCACCACCGATGAGTTTTCCCAAGACGGTGATTGTTTATGTTGCGCCTTGAGCACAGAGGTAAGCACGGCGCTGAGTCGATTGTTTTTCTCGGTGCTGCGCAAGGAACAGTCCTCAGTCTCGAGGGTATTTGTGGTCACTGCCAGTAAAAGCGCCGAACCCATGGCGTTGGCTCTGAAACATGCCCCCTTTTTAGGGCAGCGTTACCGCCTGCAGGGCAGCCTGGACAAGTGAGCCCACCTATTGAGCAAGGGCGTTTGCCGTTGTTGGGTGCTTGTTATACACTGTCAATACATTAAGCGATTGCACTTGATAATCTATCAATTAGGTTTTAGCATTCAGTTGCTAGCTTGATGCCATTAGCTTAAAGCTATTAACATCAAGCGAGTGATCGTACTTAAAACCAAAACAATTGAAGACAATTAATAAATCAGCCAAGATTATTGTTTCATTGCAAGCAGGCTCAATCGGTTAGAGCGGGCAGTGAATAGTTGGTTGCGTTGAGGGGCGTCTGCAAGAGCCACCCATAAGAAGAATTCCACCCGAGAATGCACAAACGCCGAAAACGGTTTTGTGCCGGTGTGTTGAGTTTGTCCCAATTTAATAAGTGCTCTTTGAACCGGTTGATGCAAGGCCCTTTTTATCAGGTGGTCTTCATTGTCGAGCGTGTCGGTTGCTAGACGCAAAGCACGTGTAGAAAATAAGTACGCAAAGCCAAGTATCAAAAGAAGACAGTCATCAAAAAGTCGGCCACCAAAAGAAAAAGGCCGACTAAGAAGTCGGCCTAAAAATGTGGTTGCGGGGGCAGGATTTGAACCTACGACCTTCGGGTTATGAGCCCGACGAGCTGCCAGACTGCTCCACCCCGCGTCTGATGTGATCAGTATAGCATCTTGCGAGCTGGCCTCCAAACAGATAGTGATTTTTAGAGTTGAAATGTAAAAATGAATTTTTTTGCTGTGTTAGTCGAGGGGTCATGGAAGATCATCAAGCATTGAATGTCATGGAAGCCGCCCTGCTGTGTGCGGATGGGCCTATGCCAAGACAGGCGCTTCAGAAGCTATTTGAACCAGAAGAAGTTAACCTCTCGGAAATTGATGAGTGGTTGACGCAGTTACGGGTGGTCTGGAAAGACCGCGGTCTCGAGCTAGCTGAGGTTTCAACCGGCTGGCGGTTTCAAAGCCGGGTAGAGATGCAACGCTACCTCGAGAAGCTCAATCCCGAGCGGGTACCAAAATACTCTAGAGCTGTTTTAGAGACATTGGCCATCATCGCTTGGAAGCAACCGGTGACGCGGGCTGACATTGAAGCCATACGTGGCGTGACGGTGTCCTCGCAAATTATTAAAACCCTGGAGGAGAGGGGTTGGGTTGAAACCTTGGGGCATCGGGATGGGCCAGGTCGACCAGCCTTGCTTGGCACGACGAAGCAGTTTCTCGACGATTTAGGCTTGCGCGCCCTCGACGAATTGCCACCGCTACAACCCCTGTCTCCAGAGAATGCTGAACTCACAGGTTTGCCGGAGGGATTGTTGATAGCGGCTTCTGATCAGCCGGCGTTCGCCCCGGAGTTGGCGGAAAATATCGAAGAGACAGATGTAGACCAAAAAACAACAGAACCACAAACAGAACCACAAACAGAACCACAAACAGAACCACAAACGAACGCCGAACACGCGGGCGCTGAACAGCTGCAAACCCAGGCGGAGATGTCGCCTGAGCCCTCCCCGGGGCATGCATATCCTATAGATCAAGACCAAGACACACCGGAGCAAAAGTGACGATCGACCAACCTGAACAATCCGAACAACCTGAGCAACGCGAACAAAGCGAACAACGCGAACAAACCGTAGCGCCTGAAAACGGCGAGACAGTTGGAAAGCGTAGGCAAGGGTCAAAAGCCCAGAGCGAAACAGCGAGCAAAAGCGCTGGCCCCAAGCCCCGTACGCGCAAGTTACGCACGCCTTTTCGGCGTCGTCGAGCCGACGCCACCGATGGGGAAGGGGTTGCTTTGCCTACTGACCCTGTCGCTCAGGTCAACTCGTCAGACAATGCCAGTGAAAACCTGCCCGCCGAAGCGCCGCCTGATGATGAGCCAGCCGCGCTTGAGTTTTTGGATAAGTCGCCAAAGACTTCACAGCGTTTGGGCAAATATTTACAAAGCGATTTGCTCATGCCCAAGCTGCACAAGGTGTTGGCAGAAGCCGGTATCGGGTCGCGCCGGGAAATGGAAGAACTCATTATTGCCGGCCGTGTGTCCGTGAATGGAGAGCCCGCCCACATTGGCCAGCGCGTTGGTGGCACCGATGTGGTTCGAGTAAACGGCAAACCCGTGAGTCGTATTGTTGGCCGAAAACCGCCACGCGTGATTCTTTATCACAAACCAGCGGGCGAAATTGTCAGCCATGACGACCCAGGAGGCCGAGCAACCGTCTTTGCTAGATTACCCAGGCTAAAAATTGGTAAGTGGCTATCCGTTGGCCGGCTTGATCTAAATACCGAGGGTTTGCTGATATTTACCACCTCCGGTGACCTCTCTAATCGCTTGCTGCACCCCCGTTACGGTAACGAGCGCGAGTATGCGGTTCGAGTGCTCGGTGAGTTGACCGAAGACATTCGGGAGCGGCTATTGGGTGGCGTGTCGCTAGATGATGGCCCAGCTCAGTTCGGGGGTCTCGAATTTCTAGGCGGTGAGGGAAGTAATCGTTGGTACCGTGTCACCCTACAAGAAGGGCGTAATCGCGAAGTCAGGCGGCTATTTGAAGCGGTCGGTTTAACCGTGAGTCGTCTCATCCGAACCCGATTCGGGGAGCTTGTCCTGCCAACTAACTTAAGGCGTGGGCGCTGGGAGGAGATGAATGGTGACCTCGTCAATGCCTTGATGGTCCAGGTTGGCTTACTGACGGATGAGGACGATAAAAGCGGTCTGGGCGCGAAAGGTCGGTCACCGCGTCAGCCCATTAGCCATGACAGCGCGATGCCGCCGGGCTATCGCCCCGTGGCCACGGGAAGCGCCGGACACAGCGATCGCCGTGGCGCGCCTAGCCACAGTGCATCAGGGCGAGTTGGCGGTGGTCGCGGTAAGAAACCGGTCGGCGCGGCCAGATCGGGTGGTATTCCAGATCCACTAATGACGTCTGTGTCTGCGGTCACAGGTAGAGGCAGTAATGGCCAATCGCGGCGCACCCCAGACCCGACAAAACGTCACAAGCAACCCCCTAATAAAAACGCGGGTCGTGGCCCAGGTCGCGCACCGGCAGGGGCGGATTCCGTGCCTCGCGAAGTCAGTGCATCGGGTCAAGTCCAAAAGCCACGTGCCCCCCAGAAAGCCCGGCGCCCTGCTAGTGGTAATCAGGGCGGCGGTAACAAGCGAGGTGACGACTGGCAACCTAGTGGTGCAGCAGCGCATGAATCCCGGTTGGGTTTTGTCAAGTCGGGTCGTCGCTAGGGGTAAGCACAGGCAAGCGCGGGTTAGAACGGGTAGCGCAAGTTAATGCGCGCCTTAATACATCGCTTTGCACCGCTAAAGCGTGTTACATTATCGGGCTTGAATGCTGATGTTGTGCGTGTATCAATATCGATTTTTTTATCGATAATGTATCGCGCATAACGTATCAGTCGCCGAATACGAATGGGCTGTTCATCAGCCCTTTTTTTTTGAAGGTATGAAAGACTTAGCCGAAATCACGCGCGAAGCGCTTGCTGGAATGGACCTGGAGCTAGTTGATGTTGAACGAGCGCCTTTTGGTTTGTTGCGAATCACCATCGATCACGAATCGGGTGTCGCCATTGAGCATTGTGAACAAGTCTCCCGTCAGCTTTCAAGAGTGTACGAGGTCGAAGGCATCGATTATGGGCGCTTGGAAGTGGGTTCGCCTGGCGTTGATCGACCGTTGCGAACAGAAAAAGATTTTCTGAAGTTTTTAGGCGAGCGGATTGAAGTGAAGCTGCGCGAAGCCATTGAAAATCAAAAAGTCTTCAAAGGGGTGCTGAAAAGCGTCACACCAACAGGAACGGCTGATACTGGCAGACATTTTGAAGTTGAGTATCAGGTAAAGAAAGGTGAGTTTCGGCAAGTCACGTTCGCAGTCTCGGACATTGATAAAGCGAAGCTAGATCCGCTACTAGATTTCAAAGGTAGGAAGCGATGAGTCGCGAAATATTATTATTGGTTGACGCTTTAGCGCGTGAGAAAAACGTAGGGCGCGAGGTCGTTTTTGAGGCCCTTGAGGGGGCGCTCGCTTCGGCGATGAAAAAGCGTTTTCAAGAGGACGCCGATATTCGCGTGACCGTGGACCGCATGTCGGGCGATCACGAGGGATTTAGACGCTGGTTGGTCGTGCCTGACGAAGCTGGCCTGCAAGAACCTGACCGCGAAGAAATGTTGTCAGATGCTCAAGAGACTTTTCCGGACATTCAAACCGGTGAGTACATAGAAGAGGCGATTGAACCCGTCGAATTCGGTCGTATTGGTGCGCAAGCGGCCAAGCAGGCGATTCTTCAACGCATCAGAGATGCTGAGCGAGAGCAAGTACTAAGCGACTTTCTGGATCGCGGTGAAATGATTGTCTCCGGCACGGTCAAGCGCATGGACAAGGGCGATGCCGTGATTGAAACGGGTAAGGTTGAAGCTCGTTTGCCTCGTAGCGAAATGATTCCTAAAGAAAACCTACGTATTGGGGATCGTATCCGTGCGTGGGTGTTGCGTGTTGATCGGGCGGCGCGAGGACAGCAGGTGATCCTGTCCCGCACTTCGGCGGAATTTATTAAGCAGTTGTTTGAAAACGAAGTCCCTGAAATAGAACAGGGTCTGTTGGAAATCAAAGGCGCGGCACGAGACCCGGGTATACGTGCAAAGATTGCTGTGGTGACTTACGATAATCGTATTGATCCCATTGGTACTTGTGTGGGTATGCGTGGTTCCCGCGTCACGGCGGTTCGCAATGAGCTTGGTGGCGAGCAGGTCGATATTGTTCTGTGGTCAGAAGATCCCGCACAGTTTGTGATTGGTGCATTGGCGCCTGCAAATATTGAATCTATTGTCGTAGACGAAGACCGACACGCCATGGATGTCGTGGTGGACGGTGAGAACCTGCCCAAGGCGATCGGTTCACGCGGTCAGAACGTACGCTTAGCCTCGGATTTAACGGGCTGGCAGATCAACATCATGACGCCTGAGGAAAGTCAGAACCGTCAAGAAGAGGAAAGACAAGGGTTGCGTGGGATATTCATGGCGAAACTCGATGTTGATGAAGAGGTGGCGGACATCTTAATCGATGAGGGCTTCACCGGTTTGGAAGAGATTGCTTACGTCCCGATCGCCGAGTTGCAAGAGATTGAGTCCTTCGATGAAGACACAATCAACGAGTTACGAAACCGTGCTCGCAACGCGTTGTTGACAGAAGCAATCGTGCAAGAGGAGCGCGTCGAATCAGCGCAAGACCTCATGCAGCTTGAGGGGATGACCCCTGAATTGATCGCCATGCTAAGTGGGCATGGTGTTAGTACACAAGATGACCTGGCTGATCTGGCAACCGACGAATTGGCTGAGATGGCCAATTTAGAGACAGAGCAGGCAGCGGCGTTCATCATGGCAGCCAGAGCCCGCTGGTTCGAAGATGAGCAATAAAAAAGAGAAGCAGCAAAAGAGGTTTTCTATGTCTAGTTGATCCAGAAACCGTTGCTAAGGTAAGAGAGAATCAAATGTTGAGTATTACTGTCGCCCAATTCGCGAATGAACTGAAGATGCCAGCTGATGTGCTGCTAGAGCAGTTGCGTGGAGCAGGGGTGTCTGTTGGGGCTGCTTCCGATGAGTTGTCTGATGCCGATAAAGCCAAATTGCTTGAATCATTGCGTCGCTCTCATGGGGCAACCGAGGGCAAGAAAATAACACTGACGCGTCGCCAAACGTCTGAAATCAGACAGGCTGATGCTGGTGGTCGTTCCAGAACCATCCAAGTTGAAGTTCGAAAAAAACGCGTCTTCGTTAAACGTGATTTAACCGCTGACGCGGCTGAGCCGATTGAGTCAGCTGAGCTGATTGATTCGGACGCTTTAGTGGGCACGGATCTTTCTGGTCATACGGGCCAAAACCTGGCAGATACACCGAATTTGCATGCAGATAAAGCCATCTCAGTTGACGAGGCTAATCAGCAAAGCGCCTCGGGTCAGACTGATCTAAACGACACCAAACTGCAAGCCGAAGAGGCTTCAGATCAGGTCGCGGAGGAAAAGCCGGTTGACTCTGCTCAGACGGAGGCCACAAACACGCCTTCATCCCCAGCGCAAGCCAGCCCAGACCACGATGAGTCTCACACACAAGTGCCGAGCGACTTGAAAGAGAGCAGCAGTGCTGGCGAGGTCGCGGCCAGTCGTGATCAACAGCCCACTGACGGCGGTGCAGTTAAGACGCAAGAGCAAGCTGATGTGGGTGGTCAGGACAGTGCAACGCCTTTAACTGATCTAGGCGAGGCTACAGATACCGCAGCAGAATCGACGACTGATGCGAAAGTAAAAAAATCCTCTTCGGCTAGCCGCAGAGTGGCGCACCCTGTCGCTGCAGGCGCAGGCGCTGAAACAAATCGCGTTGTCGCCAAAAAACGTGCCGAAACCGAGGCGGCAGCGCTGCGCGATATGCTTAATCGCCCAAAGAAAGTGTTGCGAGCCGAACCAGAGCCCGATCCCAATGCAATCAAGGGCACTTTGCACAAGCCCGCAGCAGAAAAAGTGGCTGATAAAAAAGCCGCTGATGGCAGCAAAAAGGTTCTGAAAGCCGGTGGTGTCTCGTCGACTTGGTCTGATGATGCTTCGCGTAAAAAACCAGCTGGCAAAGCAAATGTGCCAGCCTCCCGTGATGGTTGGCGTGCGGGTAAATCGGGTCGTGGATCGGGCAAGCGCGGGCGCGGGCAAAACAACGTACCGCAGCAAGAAGCCGCACCAGTCGAATTTGTGGCACGTGAAATCCACGTGCCAGAGACAATCACCGTTGCCGATCTAGCTCACAAAATGTCAGTTAAAGCAGCCGAGGTGATCAAGTATCTGATGAAGCTCGGCCAGATGGTGACGATCAACCAAGTGCTTGATCAAGAAACCGCCATGATTATGGTTGAGGAGATGGGGCATACGGCGGTTGCCGCCAAGCTCGACGATCCTGAGGCTTTCTTGCAGGAAACGCCGGCCCAAGAGGTGGAAAGCAAGCCACGCGCGCCGGTAGTCACTGTGATGGGTCACGTTGACCACGGTAAGACGTCCCTACTCGATTACATACGTCGTGCCAAAGTGGCCTCCGGTGAAGCGGGTGGCATCACACAGCATATTGGCGCTTATCACGTTGAAACCGAGCGCGGGATTGTGACGTTTCTCGACACCCCTGGTCACGAAGCCTTTACTGCCATGCGAGCCCGGGGTGCAAAAGCCACGGATATCGTGATCTTGGTGGTCGCAGCTGATGACGGGGTCATGCCACAAACCAAAGAAGCCATTCACCATGCGCGGGCCGCAGGCGTGCCCCTAGTCGTTGCGGTTAATAAGATTGATAAGCCTGATGCCAATCCGGAGCGTGTCAAGCAAGAACTTGTGGTCGAAGAAGTGGTGCCGGAAGAGTACGGTGGCGATGTGCCGTTTGTGCCCGTATCAGCCAAAACAGGTGAGGGTATCGACGCACTGCTGGAGAATGTGCTCTTACAAGCTGAAATCCTAGAGCTGAAAGCGCCCGTTGATAGCGCAGCCAAAGGTGTTGTCATTGAAGCGCGTCTGGACAAAGGCCGTGGCCCAGTGGCAACCGTCTTGGTGCAATCTGGCACGTTACGCCGCGGCGATGTGGTCTTGGCTGGCGCCAGTTATGGGCGCGTACGGGCCATGCTGGACGAAAATGGTAAACAAATCCAGTCGGCAGGACCCTCTATTCCTGTGGAAATTCAGGGATTGACCGAGGTGCCAGCGGCGGGCGATGAACTCATGGGCCTAGCTGACGAACGCAAGGCTCGTGAAATTGCACTCTTCAGACAAGGCAAGTTCCGCGATGTCAAGTTGGCTAAGCAGCAAGCCGCTAAGCTTGAGTCAATGTTTGAACCCACTGCTGAGGGCTTGCAGACGCTCTCCTTGATCGTTAAAACAGATGTACAGGGCTCTCAAGAGGCCTTGGTAACCGCCTTGGTGAAGTTGTCCACACCGGAAATCAAGGTTCAGGTGGTTCACGCTGCGGTGGGTGGCATTTCTGAAAGCGATGTCAATTTGGGTATTGCGGCAGGGGCGGTGATTATCGGGTTTAACGTTCGAGCCGAGACCAGTGCGAAAAAACTAGCCGAATCCAATGGCGTGGATATTCGCTACTACAACATCATTTACGACGCGGTCGACGAACTACGCTTGGCCATGACGGGTATGTTAGCGCCTGAAAAACGTGAGGAAGTCATTGGTATGGTGGAAGTCCGCGAGGTCTACCACATTTCCAAGATTGGAACCGCTGCCGGTTGTATGGTCACAGAAGGCTTTGTTAGACGCGATGCGCAAGTTCGATTGTTGCGTGACAACGTGGTTCAGTGGACCGGTTGGCTTGATTCGCTCCGACGGTTTAAAGATGATGTCAAAGAAGTAAAGTCTGGCTTTGATTGCGGTATCAGATTGAAGAGTAACAACGATATTAAGATCGGCGATCAACTCGAAGTCTTTGAGATCCGTGAAGTAGCTCGGACGCTCTAAGGAGAGCAATGATGTCACGCCATAAGCAAAAGGTAGCCGGAGGCCGTAACATCCGGTTGGCAGATCAGATCCAAAAGGATTTGGCTGTATTGATTCAACGTGACATCGATCCGAAACGCGTTGGATTGATCACGATGTCCGGGGTTGATTTGTCAACTGATTATGCCCATGCGAAAGTTTACTTTACGGTTTTGGGTGGTGATCCAGACGAGGCTGCGCAACTCTTAAACGAGAAAGCGGGTTGGTTACATGCGCAACTCTTTAAGATGTTGCATATACACACCGTTCCAACGTTGCGCTTCTTTCATGACCCACAACTTGAGCATGGGATTGCGATGTCCCGGCTCATTGACAAAGCCAATGCTTCTGATGCAGAAGCCACTGACGAGCAGACTCCTCAGGACCCCACGTCTTGATAATTTGCTGTGTATCGGCACGATAAAGAATTTTGATGAGAAAACGACGCGGACAGGTATTGGACGGATGGCTCTTACTCGACAAATCTGTTGATATTTCGAGTAATCATGCCCTGAAACGCGTCAAGCATCTCATGGACGCACAAAAAGCGGGTCACACTGGCACCCTAGACCCGTTTGCGACAGGATTGCTGGTTTGTTGTTTTGGTCGAGCCACAAAAATAGCCGGTCATTTGCTCGAGGCCGACAAAAGCTACACGGCGACTGTGTTGTTTGGGCAAGAGACCGACTCAGGCGATCGCACGGGTGTGGTTGTGGATCAAGCCGCAGACGATTTTGTTGCGATTGATCAGGACAAGTTGTTATCTGTTTTACCGCGATTCGCTGGCGTGATTAGCCAGGTGCCACCCATGACCTCGGCGCTCAAGCACCAAGGTCGTCCGCTATACGCTTATGCGCGCGAAGGCATCACCATTGAACGCCCGCCTCGCGAGGTCACCATCTATCAACTCGAATTGTTGTCTTGTTCGGGTAAGCAAGCGGTGTTGCAGGTCAGTTGCAGTAAGGGCACTTACATTCGGACGCTGGCTCAAGATATAGGGCGTGCCATGGGTGTGGGTGCTCACTTGACCGCTTTGCGTCGTGACAGCGTTGGCCCGTTTGCGTTAGAGCAGGCTCAGACAACAGAGCAGCTCATTGCGCTGGAGCATCCCCTAAAGGCCGTTAGGGCGTTATCAGACTTACCTGAGTCTTTGGCGCAAGTATTTTTAAATAAGGGAACGGCAGTTGAGTCGTTCCAATCGTAGTTTATTGAAGAGGAAATTTTCATGTCACGCGCCCTGCGCAATGTTGCCATCATCGCTCACGTTGATCACGGAAAAACGACTTTAGTCGATCAATTGCTACGTCAATCCGGTACTTTCCGAGACAACCAGCAGTTGAGCGAACGAGTCATGGACTCCAACGACTTAGAGCGAGAAAGAGGCATTACCATCCTCGCCAAAAACTGTGCCGTTCAATATGAGGACACTCATATTAATATCGTAGACACGCCAGGCCACGCTGATTTTGGTGGTGAGGTTGAGAGGGTGCTGTCGATGGTTGATGGCGTTTTGTTACTTGTTGATGCGGTCGAAGGACCCATGCCTCAGACACGGTTTGTGACCCGCAAAGCCCTAGCGCTTGGTTTAAAGCCGGTCGTCGTGGTTAATAAAATTGATCGCCCAGGCGCACGGCCTGATTACGTGGTCAATGCCACGTTTGATTTGTTTGACAAACTCGGTGCCACCGAAGAACAGCTCGATTTCCCTATCATTTATGCTTCAGGATTAGACGGCTATGCCGGCCTTGAGCCTTCGGTGCGTGATGGTGATATGCGGCCGTTGTTCGATGCCATCCTTAAGTATGTCCCGCAGCGTAACGACGAAATTGAAGCGCCGTTGCAGTTTCAGATTATTTCGCTCGATTACAGCAGTTATGTCGGTAAGATCGGCGTGGGACGTATCAACCGCGGTCGTGTTCGGTCGGGTATGGAAGTCGCTTTTCAATTTGGTCCAGACACACCGGTTGCCAAAGGGCGAATCAATCAAGTGTTGAAGTTTCAAGGACTTGAGCGAGTGATCGTGGAAGAGGCGGAAGCCGGCGATATTGTTTTGATTAATGGTATTGAAGAAATCGGTATCGGTTGTACGTTGATGGACCCAGCTCACCTGGATCCATTGCCCATGTTGAGTATCGATGAGCCCACGCTCACCATGAATTTCATGGTGAACACCTCCCCGCTGGCAGGACGCGAAGGTAAATTTGTCACAAGCCGCCAACTGCGTGACCGTCTTGACCGCGAGTTAAAGGCCAACGTTGCGCTGCGCGTGCGTGAGACAGACGATGACACCATCTTTGAAGTGGCTGGAAGGGGTGAATTACACCTGACCATTTTGCTCGAGAACATGCGCAGGGAAGGCTTTGAGTTGGCGGTCTCGCGTCCGAGGGTTCTCTTTAAAGAAATTGATGGACAGAAATGCGAACCTTTTGAGTTGTTGACTTGTGACGTTGAGGATGCCCATCAAGGCGGTGTGATGGAAGAGCTTGGTCGTCGGAAAGGCGATTTACAAGACATGCAACCAGATGGTCGTGGACGCACTCGTTTAGAGTATCGAATTCCTGCGCGTGGGTTGATCGGTTTTCAGAGTGAGTTTCTGACAATGACCCGAGGCACGGGTTTGATGAGCCACATTTTTGATAGCTACGCACCTTTTAAAGAGGGATCGGTTGGTGAGCGACGCAACGGCGTGTTGATCAGTCAAGACAATGGCGAAGCGGTTGCTTACGCAATATGGAAGTTGCAAGAGCGCGGTCGCATGTTTGTTGCCCCGGGTGAGCCGCTTTATGAAGGCATGGTGATCGGCATCCATACTCGCGACAATGACCTGGTTGTCAATCCGATACGCGAGAAAAAGCTAACCAACGTGCGCTCTTCTGGCAAAGATGAGCACATTGATCTCACAACGCCTATCAAGCTCACGCTCGAGTACGCGGTTGAATTTATTGGCGATGATGAACTGGTAGAGGTCACGCCGCATTCTATTCGCTTGCGCAAACGCTACTTACAAGAACACGAGCGTCGTCGCATGTCGCGAGAGAGTGGCGCTGTCTAAAACAGTCAAAACCACTGCTTCGGTCGAGATCGTTCGGCCAACGGCAGAGTATGGGTTCCGACCGCGTCAGGCATGACGCGGTCGGGCTAAGAGAGTTACCGCCGCCTAAATGCCACCTAGACACACATACTTCATCTCTAAAAACTCATCAATACCGTAAACAGACCCTTCACGACCTAACCCGGATTGCTTGACGCCGCCAAATGGGCCTACTTCGCTGGAAATAATGCCAGCATTTACACCAATAATGCCGTATTCCAAAGCTTCGGCCGTGCGGAAGATGCGCCCAATATCCCGACTATAGAAATAAGCAGCCAAACCGAACTCGGTGTCATTGGCTTGTTTAATCACATCAGCATCATCTTCGAACTTCACGAGCGGGGCGACAGGTCCAAAAGTCTCCTCGCGCATGCAGATCATGTCGCTTGTGACATTGGTGAGGACGGTTGGCTCAAAGAAAAGGCCGCCCCGCTGGTGCGCCTGACCACCTGTGAGAATGGTGGCGCCTTTTGCGATGGCATCGGCCACGTGTTCCTTTACCTTATCAATGGCGGCTTTATCGATCAAGGGGCCAGTCGTGACCGCGTCTTCGAACCCTTCGCCAACTTTAAGGCGTTGCTCTACGGCCTTGGCCAGTTTTTGTGAGAATTCGTCATAGACTTTCGCATGGACATAAAACCGATTGGTGCAAACGCAGGTTTGGCCCGCATTACGGTACTTCGAGGCCATGGCACCATCGATGGCGGCATCTATATCTGCATCATCAAAGACAATAAAGGGGGCATTGCCACCAAGCTCTAGAGAGAGTTTTTTGATGGTGGGCGCACTTTGCTGCATCAAAATACGTCCCACTTGGGTTGAACCAGTGAAGGTGAGCTTACGCACCACAGGGCTCTCACACAGCACTTTTCCAATCGCAATAGACGAGTCGCTATCGGCGGTGACAATATTAATCACACCGGCTGGGATGCCCGCCCGTTCTGCCAACTCGGCCAGAGCCAACGCGGACAACGGGGTTTGCTCTGCCGGTTTTAGAACCACGGTGCAACCGGCCGCCAACGCGGGTGCGATCTTACGCGTAATCATGGCGATGGGAAAATTCCAGGGCGTGATGGCAGCGCACACGCCGATCGGCTCTTTCAGCACCAAAATACGGGTGTTTGGTATGGGCGCGTCGATGGTGTCACCCATGATGCGCTTGGCTTGCTCGGCAAACCACTCTACAAACGACGAGCCATAAGCCACTTCACCACGGGCCTCGGTCAATGGTTTGCCTTGCTCGATGGTCATGATTCTGGCCAAATCTTCCGTGTGGGCAACAATCAAGTCAAACCATTTTCGCAGCAGCCCAGCGCGGGCTTTGCCTGTCAATGCGCGCCAAGCAGGCCATGCTTGATTTGCTGCTTCAATCGCTCGGGCTGCTTCGGTTGGCCCTAGGTTAGCGACTTCAGCAATGATGTGTCCGTTAGCGGGATTATCGACGGCGAAGGTGGCGTTATTGTCGGCATCAATCCATTGACCATTGATATAAGCCTGATGGCGCAATAGCGCAGGATTATCTAGCTTGACGGGAAACTTGGGGTGGTTCATGGGCCTTCCTTTTTGTGTATTCATGAGTGAAGCAAAAACACCGGCGAGGGTACCGCTAAGGATATCAACAAGGACATCGCTGCGTCCAGGCGTTCTGTTCGGTTGTCTAGTTGTTTGGCTTCTAGATTCTGTTCTTGAACTTGCAGTTTAGCGCTTCGTCGGGCTTGCTAAAAGGGTGTTAAGCGTATCCATATTGTTAAGAGCCTTGATTGCGTCAGCGCGGCAGGGAACTGGGACGGTCAGACTGTTCAAGGTGGGTGTATTCATAGGCCAGCACATGCTCGACGATCTTGTCGGGGTCATCCTCAATGGTGAACAGATCGAGGTGTGCGGGCGTGATCATGTCCAAAGTCAGCACTTCGGCTTTCATCCAGTCAACAAGCCCCGACCAAAACTCACTACCCACCAAGATGATTGGGCCTGGCGGGACTTTTTTGGTTTGGATGAGGGTCAAGGCTTCAAATAACTCGTCTAAGGTGCCAAAACCCCCGGGCAGGGCTATGTAGGCCATGCTGTGCATGAAAAAAGTCGCTTTGCGCGAATAAAAATACTCAAATGGCAGGTCAATGGTTTGAAAGGGGTTACTCTGTTTTTCTGAGGGCAATGTAATATTTAAACCAATGCTGATGCCTTTTGCTTCAAAGGCCCCTTGATTAGCGGCTGCCATGACGCCGGGGCCTCCGCCCGCAATAACCGCAAAACCAGCCTTTGCGAGCCGTGATCCGAGATCACGGCTGAGAGCGCAGTATGGTGAGCTTTGCGGCAAGCGGGCGCTACCAAAGATGCTGACGGCCGGGCCAACATGCGCTAAGGTTTCAGCCGCATGCAGCATCTCTGACATAATTTGGGGTGTCTGCTCTACGGCAGTCGACGACTTTAGGTTCTGACTCATGAAAAAAACCTTATTGCTGGTTGATGGTTCAAGTTATTTATATCGTGCCTATCATGCCATGCCTGACTTACGAAATGCACAGGGAGAAGCCACCGGCGCTATTTACGGGGTGATCAACATGATGCGAAAGCTCATGCAAGACGTGCAGCCTCAGTATGCCGTTTGTGTGTTTGACACAAAGGGTAAAACCTTTCGTGAAGACGCCTATCCAGAATACAAAGCCAATCGTGCGTCTATGCCTGAGGACTTGGCGGCTCAAATTGAACCTATCCATGCCGCTGTGGCGGCATTGGGCTGGCCTGTGATCGGTGTGCCGGGGGTGGAGGCCGACGATGTCATCGGCACATTGTCCGTGCTGGCGCAATCCCATGGGCTAGAAACCATCATCTCAACGGGTGACAAAGATCTAGCGCAGCTGGTTACCCCACATTGCACGCTTGTTAATACGATGAACGCCGAAAAACTTAACCCCGAAGGGGTCAAGACAAAGTTCGGTGTGCCCCCTGAGCGTATTGTTGACTATTTGATGCTTGTTGGTGACACCGTCGACAATATTCCGGGGGTGGCAAAGGTAGGCCCTAAAACCGCGGTCAAGTGGCTCCAATCCTATGACAGTGTTGAGAACCTCGTGGCGCATGTTGACGAAATCAATGGTGCCGTTGGTAAAAACCTCAAAGAAGCGCTCAGTCAATTTGAATTAACGCGCTATTTGTTAACCATACGAACCAATTGCGAGCTACCCGAGGGCACCAAAGATATTGAGCACATGCTACCTAAGCCCAAAGATGTCGATACTTTGTTGCAGCTGTACGAGCGGTATGGCTTTCGCTCATGGTTGCGTGAGCTAACCGGTGACCCAGAGCGGATTCCCGCAGGGGACGCTCGCATCGCCAAAGTGGGTAACAACGCCGAGACCACCGAGGCCATGCAAGCGGTGGAAGCACCTAATGTCGAGAATCTGGAATATGAAACGGTACTCACGATGGCGCGTGCAGAGGCGTGGTTAGCTCAAGTGCAAGCGGCTGATGTGGTTGCCCTAGATACCGAGACCACGTCACTAAATCCGCTACAAGCCAGACTCGTGGGGTTTTCTTTATGCGTCACGCCTGGGCAGGCTTGTTATATACCCGTGGCCCACCATGGAACTGAGGCCGTTGAGCAATTGGAAAAAGAGGCTGTGCTGTCACTGTTTAAGCCGTGGATTGAGTCAACCAAGCCGACCAAGCTCCTGCACCACGCCAAGTACGATGCCCATGTTTTTGCCAACGAGGGATTGCAATTAAGGGGCGTGGCTCACGACACGATGTTGCAGGCC